>LKMJ01002852.1_pt1 | contig 16014 bp, 25 predicted proteins | sample 643391 | NCBI WGS metagenome assembly LKMJ01 (sample SAMN04112250, study PRJNA286221) | soda lake metagenome | biome: soda lake; feature: Kulunda Steppe; material: water; isolation source: sample PL-Br10 brine of Picturesque Lake | place: Russia: Kulunda steppe | collected 2010-07
ACACATGTTGTATGCAGATGATCTGAGCTTAACTGCAAATGAGCCAGGTCAACTGCAGATGATGTTGGATAGGCTGAGCGCCTACGCTCTAAGGAAGGGACTGATTGTGAACACATCAAAATCAAAGGTGGTGCACTTTAACTCTCGACGCACAAGGGTACCTGTGTTCACGCTAGGAGGGTCGCAGCTTGCCAACAAAGATTATTTTAAATACCTGGGCATGGTCTTCACCAAGACGCACAACATTGCTGCTGCAGCTGAGCAAACACGTTTCAAAGCTGGTTGTGGTTGAATCAGGCAGTTTGCATCGGAGCACCGCTTAACAGATCGACCACGCAGCATGCTTTGGTTGGCTAAAGGTTATGCACTTCCAGCAAGCATGTATGCAAGTCAGATATGGGGCACTAGGTACATGAAGCAAGGAGCTGAGATGGACTGCTGTTCACAAACAGCAAACAGTTCACATGTGCTTGCTTAAAGGTATCTTAGGCGTAAAGCGCACCACTCCCAACTGATCTGTGTTACGTGAGTGTGGCCAAGAGCCCTTGCAATTCTATTGGTTCCGAGCGGCTGTGAGATTCTATAATGCTCTCCATTGCAGTAATAGTAGCACTCTTGCCAAAGTCCTCAAGGCTGATATCGCGATGAGCACTATTAACAAGACGTGCTGGAGTGCTGGGTTCTTGGATGCTTTTCATGGTTTGGAAAGGAGCGGTGAGCATCGCGTGAGAACATTTCAAATGATTCCAACTGTCTCAATTTGTTGTCGATGTGAGAAAGAGTTGAGGAGTATCTGGTACCAGGCAAACCAGCTAGGCAATGAAGATCAGATGGACAAGGCTGCAAAATACCATAATTGGGTTGCTTTGCCTCTTAGGTCGGTGATTGCTGATGGACCGCCTTTTTCTGTACCCAGGTATCTGCATCTGGATTTAGGCAGGCAAACTCAGCGCAACGGGGCACGTTTCAGGTTACATTCCCATGCGCTGCGGGTCGAGACAATAAGCTGGGAACATCATGATGGTACCTGTGATAAATCTCGCTTGCAGGCAATTCAAAGATGAAAAACACGCTCTTTTTCTGTGCCCTTAAATGCAAATGTGTTCGTTGAGGCTCCAATTTGCAGACTTGATTCAAGATTTACCTATGGCACACAAAATTACTGTCAATCAGACTGGAGCTTTTTATTTCTTCCAAGCTTGATCTGAAGATGTCTTCAATTTTTTTCCAGAAACAAATAATGATTCCTATCGTTTTACTTTATGGGTGTTTTTTTTTAAGGCCGGTGTTCACCAGCAACCTGATCAGTCAAACTACCTGGCTGAAGGTCAAACTTATAAACTATTTCCGATACAGCCTTGAAACCTTACCTTACCTTAAACTATTTCCGAGATGAGTCAGAGCTTATGGATGTTTTCTGTACGGCTGATGTTTACCAGCAACATGAACGGCCAGACTACCTGCTTAAGGTCAAACTTGTGGACTTCCTGAAGGGCACAATGAACTTCGCCTTTCATCTCTCTCATGGCATGATGGATTAATTTTTGGCAGGCGAACTTCGCCTTGAGGACCAGCAGCAAACCAATCAGCCTTATGACCATGCTGGTGGTTAACCCTAAATATTGAGCAACCAGGACGCTGTGAGGAATTCTTAATTGCCAGGACAAGTGGCAACAGGTCAGTCGGAAACCAAGGAGAAGGGAGAATGCGAAGGATGTTCAGGCCTTTGTTATGGAGCCCACATGAATTGATTCTGGTATGTCCTAAAGTTCCAAGCACCAACACCTCCCGGGTCCCTGGTAGCAATTACCATCACACAATTGTTCATCAGATGGCCTTTAACCTGCACAATTGAACCAAACCCAAGCAGCTTGGCGAACATAGCATCAATACGCCCTACTCCACACGTGCCACAGCAAATCCAGTATGCGTGCCCTTGCCTGTATGGACACCACTTCTGCTCCTACTACCAAGCAGCACATAAGTGGCACAGAGCTAGCATGCACTGCCAGTTGCCCCTCTTCCACGGCATCTCCGGTTGATGACAATGACTAAAGCGCGCGCTGCTTAAGCATACTTGTCAAAGAACACAAACAGGGAGCGACCCTCGCAATCGCGGCCATTGAAAGCCTGCAGGGCAGCCTGGGCCTCCTCTGGGCTTGAGAAGCGCACTGTGCCATAGCCCTGCACCGCATTAAAAAGGGTAAAAAGACATGCAACAATAGCATGGTTGAGAAAGGAAGGTTCTAGGATTTTTAAAATGGAAGAACGATGTGAACAGAAGCAATGCATGCCAGGTTCATTTGAGGGTGCTCTCACTGAATAAGAGGACAAGTGTTCCCATGGACAAGATCTCAGAGTACTCAGTGCTGTCGAAAATGGACAACCATCCTGCCAGTCATACACCAAAACCAGTGCAAACCCACCCTGCTGCGGCCATCATCTCCATACACGACATCTGCGCGCTCAACGCCTGCCACTTCCGCAAACATGTCCTTCAGCTCCTTCCAGGTGTAGCTCCAAGGGATGCCGCGCACTACCAGCTGCAGGTGCATGCAGCGCACAAGGGCCAGGTGAGCCATGCCTGGAAGAGCTGTGGGCACCTTGATACTCTCGCAGACAGCATCAGGTCCCCTGAGTGGCGGTGAGCGACAAGCATGCCTACATTTCCGCGTCTGATTCAGATGCATGGTAATGACCCCAAGCACTGCACAGAGCGGATGTTGCCACATGAGTATGTGCCACTTGAGGACAAAGGCCTGCCAAACAGCAGATTGGGGACGCAACATGCTGTGAGGCACCCTTGGACTTGGCCCTGCAGCAGCTGGCAGGAACCTGCCTGCCATGCCAGCACCGCATAAGGAGCAAGTGAGCCGGGCTTCTTTAATATTATCAAGGCATGCAAAGCACACCACTCCTAGGTATGGGATTGATTGCGCGTAGCTCACTCAGCTAAAAAAAGGCAGAGCTTGGGCACCAAGCACGGCCTGGGCCAGGCATCCCCACCCGATGGCGATCACAAGTGGGAAGACCCCAATCGTGACAGCCATCGGGTAAGAGCATGTTGCTCACTGCCCGGTCCAAGGTAAAATGGCACAGTAATGGCGCAAATTGAACATACTGCGGACGTTGGCACGAAGAGCTATGGAACTGCATCAAGGCACACCATCGCTACTGCATAGGCTTGACCAAACCAGCATGGCTACACATGAGAATGCGCAATCCAATGAAAGATGCCCAAGCTTGATAGAAGTGTGACCTCAACAGTGGCCCCCTTTATGCACTGGTGCCCATGAAGCAGGGACTGCACTGGCTCATGGAGGTGATGGGCTCAATGCCTTCGACATGCCTCTCAAGGCTTCACTCAACCCTCAGGCCCCCATGGCTTTGTCATGGCATTCAACCTACGTTTGATGCCCTTAGTGCGCACCTGCAGGCCACTGGATGCCTCGGGCCTCTCAGCACGGCCGCCGCCGCCTGCGCGGCCACCTGCAGGGCCCGAGCCACGACCTCCGCGGGGAGCACGCACGCGCGCCTGAGAGCCACCCTCAGACTGCTTCACATCACGGTCCTGGTTGGCGGCAGAGCAAGAGGGCAAGAATGAGCGCCTCAAAGTGTAGTCATCATGCACATTGTGTACAGAGGCGCATGCCCTTCAGACAAGGTGACAACAGAAGCCTTACAGGTGCAAGAATGCTTGCGGCCAGACGCTTGTCTGTGAGAACAAGGCTGCGCAAATCCTCAGGACAGCGGCCATGATGTGCATAGGGAGCATGGACAGCGGAGGGAGGAGACATTGCTGCGCCCCCAGTACTGGTCTCAAACCATCCCCAGAGCAATACCTCGCGGTCCTCGCGGACAAGGACGCGGCGGCCGCCCAGCTCAGCGCCATTCAGAGTGGTGATGGCGGCGATGGCCTGCAATGTAGACAGCAAGCACCAGTCAGGTCAGTGCTCCTGGACGCAAGCTAGACCAGAGCACGCTGTGCAGCTTGCTGCATCGCAGGCTAGCACCCCAACAAGCTAGCGTGCATGCATGAAGGCCAGCAAAGAGGGCACCTGGAGAGGCAGTGCTCCAAAGGCTCGATGACTTGACCCAGGGCCTGGTGTGTTGTGCTGGTGCGTTGTGCCATACACACAAACATGAACACATGGGCTTATGAGGAGGGGGCTGCACAATTGCATGGTGATTCCCAAGGAGCGCACCTCGTCAGGCGTCTCGAACTCCACAATACCCCAGCCCTTGGAGCGTTCTGCAGAAGCACATAGCAAGGATACAGCGCGCCGTGAGGCAGGGAGCGCAACGCGCCAAGGAGGGTGGTGATGCCCACCAGCCGACAGCTCTGTTGCTTGCAGATTCGAAAATCACCCGGCTGTAGAGCCACCCGCACCGCTTGAGCAAACACGCGAGCTGCTGCACTGTAGCACGCCCTGCATCCCACTCTCCGCGCTCCCGGCAGTCGGTATCCCCTGAAAACCCACCATCATCGTCGCGCATGACATTAGCGTACACGACGTTGCCGCACTCCCTGAACTTGTCCTGCGTGCACGCAATGAGGAATGGGCAGGAGCAAACATGGGGTTGAGGGCGTGGGTGGCGGAAGGGGGGGGGGCAGTGCAGAACGGCCAGGTGTCGGAGGAGCGTGCCCTGGGTGTGTTGGAGGTCATGGGGCTGCTGCACTGCGCTTGCACTCCCTCCTCACCTTCAGGTCCTGCCAGCTGGTCCTCCAGGCCAGGTTGCCCACAAACACCCTCTTCCCGATCTTCACCTCCTGCATCTCACCCCCTTCCGCTTCCATCTCCGCTGCTACAACCCGAACCTCTGGTCCTTCCTCACCCGAGCCTCACCCGAAGCCTCCTCCTTTTATAATAATTTGAGCGATTCGTGTGCTAAGATCCACATGTAGAGGGGATCTCTTGGATAAAACGTCGATTACGTTGATACTTGAAAGACTTATTAGGCATATGCATACATGCATATACGCAACAGCGACGGGTTTGCTCTGCCTGCATCCCACAGTTGATGGCATGAAAAGTGAAATATGATCCCTACCAGGAGCAGGTTCCCCTGCCTCATCTAAAAACCTTTTACAACAGCACCAGTGCCTTAACTCATCAGGCCTTTAACTCAGCAGTCATCTGGCCTTCGCCTCCGTGGCTGCTCCAGGCAGAGCACGCAGGATGCAGTGGAGCAGCCACTTGGTTGGTCTCATGGCCATTGCAAAAATGGGCACCCGCGGCGTGCCTGGCCATCTGGGATGCGGACCGGCTTGAACACTGCTTGAATCTTGTTGCCGGCAAAGTGCCCCGCAAATAAGAGCTGCTGGGTCAGAATGGCAGGCTACCAGCACGAAGAGCGGAAAAAGCAAGGCTGTGACGGCGGCGCCAATGTAAAAGGGAAGCATGAGTGTGACGAGGGTCATCGGCAGACCAAACCCTGCCAGTTGCATGCATGGCGCAGACATGATTGTCAACTGTGGAGTTCAGGATGCATTGCTCATGCCTTTTCGGCCCTGCCTGTCATATGCTCTTAAGGTGCATCGTTATTTGCTCAGTGTCAGAAATGATGTGGAGGCGGGCCTGTCTGGATTATCATCGTCCTCAACGGCCATGATCATTACTATGTCAATGTGCTTGTGTGAATCTAGGAAAGGCCTGCAACCTCCATATTAGGTACATACTGCTAGGTCCCTTATTTTTGCTTGTCAAGTGTGGAATCCCCAGGCAAGAGCAGATTCCACCTTCAGAGCACTAGACTTTAATCACTTTTGCTCATGCGTAGCATTATAACATTTAAGAAAGGAATTGAGGAATTTGTACGAAACAGGAGACAATAAGCACCTCAAGGAAGGAAATGAAGCCTTTGAGGCGGGTCGCTCAGGCCCACTTCTCACCTCCCCGGGTCCCAATTGTTTACCCTAACCTGATGCAAAGGGTCCCAACTTGCTCTTTTATAAATTCTTCATGCATGTGTGGTTAAAGACACCAAGATTATATAGTGTGTGTGTGTGTGTGTGTGATCCTGCTGTGAGGGTGAGTTAACGCCCTCCTCATGAATTTCTCATCCTCTTCAGCACCTCCCCTTTGCCTGCCCCTGTCCTTGTTGGGGACAGTGCTTTGGTGTGTGTTGCCATTTTGCGATACAGGGTGCTTCTACTGAAATCGTGTGTTGCCACAGCGATTTTGCTGACGCTGCATTTCAATGAGAGGAAGGGGAGCAGGGGGGTCTGGTTTTCAGCTGTCCTTGGCTTAGAGAAGCCCACGGGCCCCTCAAGTGCGCTATTGCATACAACAAATATCTATTTAAGAAATTGGCGGTGCGAGGTGATCTGAGTATTCCCCTTGTCGCCATTTGGCAGGGCATAGCAGAGTCACCACAAAAGTGACCAAAATGCGAATATTTGGCGACGCGTCTTTCTTCAGTCAGAGCACTGTATGGGCACCAGTCCGGAGTGGACTCATGACCATTGGGGATCACTGCCAGAATTCACTACCATCCCGCACACAACTGGCTGACTCCAGGTGAGGCTGCGCAAGCCGGTCTACCCCCGTGGGACAGTTGTTTTACCCCGCCTCGCCCAATTTTTCCTATTAACGCTGTACTCAAAGTTTTCTCAGGATACCAGCACTACAAAAATCCCAAGGTAAATTCCTATGATCCACATCTACCTTGGGGGCCTCCGGACCTTCCCTGCAGAGATTTGGATGGGAGGGGGGAGGGGGCAGGGTGATTTAAGACTCCCCCCCAAAATGAGCCCCCCCTGAAAATAGCAATGTCGATGAGAAAGAGAGTCGTCACTCTGGCAAATCAAATCTGAGTCGCAGGGTCGAATCGGAGACTTGGAGGTTGATTGGCCCAGTGCGACCGCCGCCTAATGCAAGAAAGTCCATTACTATTGTGCCTCTAAATCCAATGCTCAGCCCTCCATGAGCTGAATAAATCTTCGCAAACGTGCCCCAAAGAACTACAATATTTGGTATTTTCCCAAATTTAACCTCCTTTTATCTCACCCCCAGTGAATGGTCTCAAGACACCGATTGATGTTACCTCAGACACTTTCTCACGGCATGGCTCTGGGGGGGTTCTCCCGACCACATTATGATAGCTTAAATAGCATTTTAGCCATTTTATCATTTATGATATAGTGCATTGTATCATGAGAATTACAGATTTGTATGAAAGATGGAATGAAGCCACCATTTCCGGGTGACAAGCCAAGAGGAGGTGGCAGCCAGGGCTTACCTGCAAAGAAAGCTGCACTACTCTCAAAAAATGCTAGACGGTCCGATAAGTTGACCCCATGAATTGCCCACGAATAGTCAAAGCAGTAGTAAGCACAAAGCCAACACGAAAAAATAAATTGCAGAGGTTGACCTGCAACAGCAAAGTAACATAGGCGCAGCTGATCGCGGGTGGACGGTGGAGCTCTAGACTGAGTGGCCAGACAAACAGGATGCAACTCCTACAGAAACCACTTAAGCAGCACAGGCAGATAGATTATGCTGCAAAAGGAGAGGAAAGTTTCTCATCCTTGCTATCAAGCAATGAGCACAGATTTCCCTCTTTCTGAATGTACCTACCTATGTAGGGCAGGTGACCCATCACCCACGTTTCTCCATAGTACACCAAAAAGAGCACGACCCTGAACAGCTCTTGCGCAGCTGCCTCCTCAAAGCCTGCTGCAGCAGCCTTTGGAGAGGATCTTAGCACAGGGTAGCGAAGCCGTGGAGGGTGCATGTCTTCTGCGCTGGCAGTGCACAAATCAGTTGGCTGGCTTTTGATCAGCGTTGCACATTGGGACAGAACCATGGATGGGAAAAATAGGAAAGTTCAGCCCATCCGGGCCCCGGAGATACAAAGTAAGCTTTGGCCCGCGCCTCTGGCGTGCCTCTTGCGAAGCTGGTCTGGGTTGACCAGCAAACTTACTGTTCTTTCCCTACCGGCAGGGGAAAAAAAGAAATGAAAATGTTAACTGTGGGCAGTGATTCACAAAGACTTTGAGCACACTGGGGGAGGAGCCTGTCGAAGGGGAGGAGGAGCGTGCCAAGAGGGTAAAGGGAGAGGAAAGCATGAGCAGACTCTTCATTTGAGCTTACTTGCTGCTTCACATGCATTACCCAGTTGGAGTGCAAGCTGATGCATGGATTGATGTTCCATGCCGAAAGTGCAGGTTGACGCTTAGGTTGATGCATGTCTCATGCAAATACACATGCAACGCGCATACAGGTATGCACGGACACAGACACACACTTACACACGTTGACACATGCAGAGACCTACGTGCTCATGAACCCTATGAAGGTAGCCTAGCATGCGCATGCATAACATTCACACTTAACACTCACAACATATCTTAGCCCAAAAAATATAAAGAAAATGAATTGAACCAATCTCAATCTCCTCGTTGACTGTCTCTAAGAAAAACTCTTATTCATCACTGCATATTCTGAACTTCTGCTAAGATGGAACGTTGCAACCTCAGCCTAAAGGACGAGTCGAGGTTTGGGGGAAGGCAAATAGTTTGTCCATATTTGTCACGCTAAATACATAATAAGCAGGCCAGCGATCTATTTTCTTTGCCAATTCCATGTGAATCATCCGGCCGGACCTTTCATGAAATCGAAATGACACACTAGGCTTCCAGAAATCCCGAAGCTTTCGGAGTTCACTTTCAAGCAAACCAAACATATCATTGACCCCCCTGACCTTCCAAGGACAACAAATCTTCTAATGACACCTGACCGATTTGGAATCGAGCCTAAGGCTATTCATGCCAACTATATGTGCTTTTCCATGACACAATGCTGCGTCAGCTTGCCCATATGATGAATGCAGAGGGCGCACGATTCCTGTTAACCAGGCTCGTGCTACCTTGCTCCAGAGCTGGTTACGTGGAAAACTCATACTACTCTTGTTTTGTTTAGGCACATGAGAGGTGTTTCGATTGATCAGGCAATGCCTGGGTTCTTTTGTTTTGATTGTCAGGCAATGCCTGGGTTCTTTTGTTTAGGCACATAGAGGTGTTTCGATTGGTCAGGCAATGCCTGGGTTGCCCTAGTCAAACATACATGAAGCCATCAGGTACAGACAAAGAAACAGGGCAGCCACAAAATCATGCAGCTGTTTCATGGCTGTGCATTGTCAATGGCCCCAAGCGCAACCTGCAGCCCTAAACGGACATGCTTGAGTGAGATTCATGCACGATTGAAGCATCACAGCTGATGCCTTTTGTTGATACAAACAGCTGGAGGAAGAAGAGCGCAGTGTACTGGCACACAGTGCTCCACCGATCACCTGCTACAGCATTGTGCAGGCATCATCCTGTCAACACTGAATACTACACTATCCCTGTCTGCCCCCCACTGAATATTAGCCCCATCACTGGTATGCCGCAAGAAGGCAGGGCACACCTGGGTTCCTGTTATCTCTTGCAGCCATGGCTTCCGCGGTTGCTGCTTCAGGCGCTCGCTTTAGAGCCTGTGACTGCACTGGACGAAAGGTGTCTCCAGGAGCATGCCTCCCAACAGAAGACTTGTGCTTGTGCAGGACTTGCAGGGCTATCATCGCCATCTCATTGTACCTGTGAAAGCCAACGCAAGCGCATCTTATGCGGAGTGACAAGAAATTGGGAAGCATTGTGCCACAGCAGAGAGCAAGAGCTGGAACAGGGCCGTCAGAACAGGCAGCACTTAATCTGGGGTGCAGCTTGCAGCGCCATGTCTATATACGTGCGCACTTGCGCACGCACATGCACATACACACACACACATGTGTCCACACACACATTGATACCCAGCAGTAAGGGGACACTGGCTTGGTCAAGCTTCGTCACATTTGCGCACCAGGAACAGCTGACTCCAAGAGTCACGACGTAAACCGGGATGAGCCAGAAAACATGGTAAAGGCTGTGTAGCAGCGATTCCAGGGCGCCTGCAGCAGGGGAGCCTGCTAGAGGGGCCACGTGCGCGGCAATCAGGTAATGCACCAGCGGCTGCAAAACAGTTATCCACCATGCCACGCTGCCCAAGAACACACAACCATTGAGGATTAGGCTGTGGACCAACTTTGCCTGCAAGGCATGCCACGTCAAGCACAGTTTCAGCATTTCAACGACTGTGTGCAGCTGTTGGGCTCAAATATTTCCATGCTCAAGCAGGTACGCAGCATGACCACTGCGCGCATGAGCGCACATGTCCAGGTATGCTTGTGTAAGGAGTGCAAGCTCGCGCTTTAGCACTTGTCAGATCAAACTCACCCAGAGTCTGTGGGTGTCATCCAGCACGAGCAGGATAACGCAGCGGTGGAGCTGCAAAGACTCCCATACACCCAGGGAAAATAGGCGCCATGGCACCAACAGGCCCATCAACGCCTTATCATACGCCTAGGCAAGACAAGCACCATATTGGTTCGGTCCGTTAGATGGTAAATTTTTAAATATTCTTTTTGAATTGCGACGTCGGTTACTTTCTCAGGGTTGATTTTTAAAAAATGAGCTGCAATTGGGTGCCATGACAGGTCACCAAGCAAGATCAGTGGAGCAAGAAGAAGTAGAAGGAGGTGACATACCCGGTGGCCATCAAGTACTTCAATACCTTGCCTGACAGCCATGAGTGCTGCCAAGTCCCCGTCAAAGTCCGCCTCGATACATGAGACGTGCGCACATGCAGGTACGTGTGTGCATGCCCAAAGAGTTATTTTCCTGGGTATACAGATCTGCATAGTGGTGTTGTATGTTGCGTACGCCCAAAACATGGCCTCCTCCCTCCTTTTCAGACAGCTGACCTGGTAACTCAGCCCATCTTATTTGAGCTCTGCAGCCTTGGTGCTGCAATACACAAACTTCCAGCATTCCCTTCCCTTGCTGCCACTTCTTTAGCACATGCAGCAGCAGCAGCTGAGGACCATCCAGGCCGCTGCGAATGCCCCGGCAATGACAAGCTGTACTTGTTCCTCATGTAGGTTACACAGGGCACATAAAAGCATGACAGGTCCTGGATGACAACAGAAGTCAAATGACTCTCCAATGTACCTGGTGCTAGGCTGGAACATGCTTAGGACTTGCTGGCTTTGACACTGTCTGGCATGTTTTCTTGTGAAGACCTTTCAAGCTCATATGCACCTTAGTGTTGACTAGGCTAGGCTGTTAAAACTGCTGGACAAGAATGTCATAAGATGCGCTCATCCTAGACAGATGCAAACTTCAGGAATTCATCGCCTTTGCTTATCCGTCTTTGAGGACAAGATCTATGTGCCTTCTAGGACGAGATCTTGTGTTTAGTCAAGATCAGCCTAGGCTGAAATTGTGCTTGACTGTGATGATGAGCCCTGCATCATTTTCCTGTGACAGCCCAAGAAGAGCTCCATCCCTTGCGCAGCCAGCGCATAGCGTTCCATGTTGGATTGTCAGACATGTTCATCTATTGATGTTGAGCTCCTCAGGCGTACGTCATGCCCAGCATCATGCACAGGGCACTCGCCTACCCATCCTCCCACCAGGACATGCCTGCCCCCCTCTACTCCAATGCTCCCCGCAGGTACTTGTTAGAAAGCGAGGAGCAGAGGATCGCAGCCTCTGGCCTGGACAAGGGCACCTACGCCAGCTGGTGCACGGTGAGCGCCGATTTGTTCATGGGCGCCATGTGCCAGAGATTTTTAGGGGGTGTCGGAGCTAGGACAGGGCGGCTCCGGTCCACCCCTGCAGCCTGTGTGCATGCAACACCGCCTTCATAAGGGAACTTGAGGGCCAGGTTTACGCGCGCGCATGCGCATGCACACGCTTGTCGAGGAGGAGGTCTGCTACTTGAGCAAACCTGGGGGTGTCTTCAGCCCACAGTCCGTAACCGCAGGGCTTGCATTTACGGGTCCTTGACCTGTAGACCAAACAAACAGCCTATCAAACGACATGGGGTGCCAGCCACCTGTAGACCAAACAAACAGCCTATCAAACAAACAGCCTATCAAACGACATGGGGTGCCAGCCACAAACTGTTGGCCACGCACTGTACTTCTTGGAAAAGGCGTCACAATGCTCCAAATCATGCTATGCTTCCCGCGTGCGGCACCGAACTCTTATTCCTGCCTGTGTGCTGCCTGAGTCTGAAAGCATGTGTGCGTCCCGGCCCTGCACACCAGGATGCACGTTCTTTGCCACCATTCCACTTCACACACGGAACCTTGCAGGCGTGGTTCCGGTGCTCGCTCGCCGGCTGATCTGTGCCGTGCATGTATGACCATGAGCCTCTGGGTGCATGTGCATGTAAGACCGTGAGCCTCTGGGTGCATGTGCATGTAAGACCGTGAGCCTCTGGGTGCATGTGCATGTAAGACCATGAGCCTCTGGGTGCATGTGCATGTAAGACCGTGAGCCTCTGGGTGCATGTGCATGTAAGACCATGAGCCTCTGGGTGCATCTGCATGTAAGACCATGAGCCTCTGGGTGCATGTGCATGTAAGATGAGCCTCTGGGTGCATGTGCATGTAAGACCGTGAGCCTCTGGATGCATGTGCATGTAAGACCATGAGCCTCTGGGTGCATGTGCATGTAAGACCATGAGCCTCTGGGTGCATGTCCATGTAAGACCATGAGCCTCTGGGTGCATGTGCATGTAAGACCATGAGCCTCTGGGTGCATGTGCATGTATGACCATGAGCCTCTGGGTGCATGTGCATGTATGACCATGAGCCTCTGGGTGTATGTGCATGCCCAGGCCCTGCGCAAGGCCACCCGCTCGGTGCGTGACCACCCTCTGCGCATCGTGACCGTTGAGGAGCTGCAGAAGCTGTCATACGTGGGGCAGCTGACAGCGAAGGTGTGTGTGGTTGGCTGGGTATGGGTGAACGAACATGTGCTTGTGTGTGCGCGCGCGCGTGTGTGTGTATGTGTGTGTGCGTGTGTGTGTGTGTGTGTGCCAGGGAGAGGAAGGAAGGGTGGAGGAGGAGGGGCCAGCTGATGGTGTAGGCAAGCGCAGCACAGTAGCGGTGGGGGCGGTTGATATCATTCGGGGCCTCTGAGATGGGGACGTATGTGGACAAGTGTTGCCTTGATGCGTCCTGAGGGAGGAGCACATGCCATGTCAAAGCTTGGATGTATTATGAGGGGGAGCGTATGTCGTGCTGTGATTCCTGCACATCATGTTTAGCTCAAAGCCTTATGTTGGCACCATCCTCTTTTGAATACCTGGCATACATGTGGCTGTCCTCTTTGAAATACCTGGCATGAGCGTGGCTGTCCTCTTTTGAATACCTGGCATGAGTGTGGCTGTCCTCTTTTGAATACCTGGCATGAGCGTGGCTGTCCTCTTTTGAATACCTGGCATGAGCGTGGCTGTTGGTTGGTGCACGCCTGTTTGTGCAGCCAAGGCATTACACCTGGCAGCGGGCTTGAGCTGTCGAGCTCCAAGTGCAGCATATGGCGCTGTGCGCTGGATCATCTGGAGTCACAGGCATCTGGAGTCACAGGCATCCCTAGGCGTGCTCAAACACCTAGTCTGAGAGATGTCCGCCATGTTGTCTTGTGGCGAAAGATGTGCATGCTGCTCAATGCCTGCCTGCTGAGCTGCGACTGCTGCTTGCTTGCGGACAGGTGGTGCAGCAGAAGCTGTGGTCCCTGTATCCCCCCAGCCCACTCACCCAGGAGGAGCAGGCAGAAAGGCAGCGCATTCTTCAACAGGCAGAGGTGTGTGCCCCCATGCGCAGCCTATGCTTCATGCATGCTGTCCTTGCTCTCGTGCACTGCCTGCTCTCCCTTCAAGGTCGCACTTCATGCATGGACACTTGATGCGCACGGAGATTGGTGCTCCCATGCACCGCTCACGCCGAGTGCACAAGGCCTGTTCTCAGGCGCTGCCCACGCATACCCTTCATGAATGGGCTGCGCACCTCAAGTGCCGCCTGGCGTTGTTTTTAGCCTTCCTTTGTCGTCGCCACCTGCTTGTTTAGTGAGAGGGGGGGCTGTGAGCGGGGCTCGGCAAGAGGCATCCCCAATACACATGGGTGGCTTCGAAAGGGATGAGCAGTGAAGGCGAATGGCATGGTCAGTGCGCGTGATGCCGCGGTTGTTCCATGAATGATGGTACAACAGGCACCTTTTGGTGCAGCTGTGGACGCCTGCAGCTCGCATGCTGCTGCAGTGCGGTCTGCTGCTGTTGCATGCCGCTTGCATGCCCCCGCCACACCGTCTGCCCCCGCCACACCGTCTGCCAGTGCATGCATGCAGCGCGCATGCTGCCGCCGCATGGTCTACGATCGCGTGCATGCAATGCGCAAGCTGCCACCACATGGTCTGCGATCGTGTGCATGCAGGCTGCGTGCCGTGGCCACTTGGCCTGTAACCGTGTGCATGCAGACCGCGTGCCGTTGCTACACAGTCCGCAATTGCGCGCATGCAGGTCACGAGCCGCCGCCACGCGCTCTGAAGCTATTGCATGCTTGCAGGCCGCCCAAGCAGCAGACAAGGCACGCAAGCAAGAGGAGCGGCGCGCCGCAAAGGCGGCCTCCAAGGCCTCAGCCGCCGCTGCAGCCGTGGCGGCAGGCGCAGAGCCGCCCCAGTCGCTGGGGGCTGCTGGTACTCCTGCCCAGTTGGCAGGAGCTGGCGCCAGCGGCAGCGGCAGCGTGAATGTGGTGAGCGCACAGACAGGCCCTGTGCACGCCATCACAGGCAAAAACTGCATCGCTCTTTGGTGTTGGGGTGTTGTTTGGCGCCGCGTGGACAGAGGCAGCGAAAGCCACAAGCGCGGGCTGTGTGCGGGGGCCTGCAGGCTGCGTCCAACAGGCAGGAGCCTCCTTGGCAGCAGCGTGTGTGGCGTGGTTGGTCGTGGCCAAGGCCGGGGAGTTGGCTGGCGCAGCAACCTCAGCGTACCCTGACAGCACAGCCTATTGCACCACGTGCCTCACACTTCTGCCTGTCACACACCCCTGCCCACAGCACACACTTGCCCACCACATTGCACCGCCTCCCGCCCATAGCTGCCTGCCTGCCGCGCACTGTTCCCCAGCTACCGCGGCTGTCACCGCAGACACTGAGTGGCTGCTAAGAGGTGTGAGTGCAAGGCGTGCGCGTGTGGTGCCGGGCGTCTTGTTGGTGGCCCAATCTTGGCAATCCAGCGGCACTAGTTGCTGTGGGAGTGGTGATGCGCTGGTGCTTGGTTTGGTAATTGGGTTACGTGCGATGCTTGGCAGGCATCTTGTTGGCTGGTCCAGTGGGGGTGGTGATGGTGGTGTTGCAGTGATCCTGACCTCAATAAGGGCATCGCATGCGCCGGTGTGCATGCATGTATGTATGTGTGCATGTGCACGTATGCATTTGTACATGTGTGTTTGTGCTCAACACGCTTTTGCCTGGAGCAACATGTGGCGGATTGCATGCCATGCGAGGCGCCTCCATGCCACTCTTGCCCAAGGCACCTCCATGCTGCTCAGCCATTCAAGAGTGAAGTGTTAGCTTACGTCAACGGCCACCGCAGGTCCTGCCTGCTGCGATCGCCTCAGCCTACAATGCGCCAGCCGCCAAGCGCGCAGCACCCAAATCCAAGCGCGCCACGCAGTCAGGGGAGGGCACGTGCCAGGGTAGGTGTGCTGCGGGCGGGCTGGAGGTGTGCTGCGGGCGGGCTGGAGATGTGCTGCAGGCATGCTGGAGGTGTGCTGCAGGCGGGCTGGAGGCATGGGCCGGCAGATAGTGCACCAGGAAGTGTGCCACGCGGCTGGGGGTTGCCAGCAAGGGGGAGGGTGCTGCTGGTCGGGGAATGGGCTGCTGCCCAACCTCTCATCCACCATCCACCATGCAGCCGCAGTCAGCAGGCACGCGCGTTCACGTGTGCAGGTGGCGCGATGCAGGGCGCTGTTGGTGAGGGCCAAGAGGAGGACCTCCCGAAGCCCAAAAAGGCCCGTGCGCCAAAGGAGTATGTCCCCAAAGTGGGCTCCGCCAACTATGCGTTCCTGGTGGTCACGTACATGGTGAGTGGTGGTCATGTACATGGTGAGTGGGGGCACATGCAGGGTGAGGGGGGGCACGTGCAG
>LKMJ01002853.1_pt1 | contig 16010 bp, 13 predicted proteins | sample 643391 | NCBI WGS metagenome assembly LKMJ01 (sample SAMN04112250, study PRJNA286221) | soda lake metagenome | biome: soda lake; feature: Kulunda Steppe; material: water; isolation source: sample PL-Br10 brine of Picturesque Lake | place: Russia: Kulunda steppe | collected 2010-07
CGGTCATCCGTGTGGCCGGTGACAATCAACTCGCCTTCACAGCGGGCCACAATCTCCACAATCTCATCCACTACCGGCCGGATCTCATCGCGCAGGTTCGCCGATGCCGAAGGGAAGGTCGCCTCATCGTCAAAGCGGATTACCACCCGGCGTTCATCGAAGCCCACGTCGATGCGCTCATCCATGATCTCACTTTCCATATCCTGAACCAGCATCTGTGCCAGTTGCTCAACACCGGGGTGCACATCCGGTGCCGGGGGCTCCGGTGAAGCCTCGCGCTCAAGGATCTGCTCTCCTTCTGCGGGCGCCGCTGGTGCGCCGTCCATCGGGATGGGAACGTCCTCCAGGAGCTGGGGTTGGTCATCCACCTCATCAGCCAGACCGGAGGGGTCAGGCTGACGTTCGGGTGCCATGTTGAACGCCTGCACCATGGAGGCCATCATGGCCCGGTATTTCTCCTGGTCCAGTGACGAGAATGAAATGAGCAGGATGAAAAACGTCAGCAGCAGCATGAACATATCGGCCAGGGTGGTCATCCAGCCGGGCGATCCAGTGGCCGCTTTCTTTTTCCGTCGAGGCGGCATCTTCGTCGCCATAGGGCATCACCCTCAGGTCTCGGCTTCCAGCCTGGAGCGGTTCTCCGGGCTCAGGTAGGCCGACAGCATTTCCTGCATCACCCGCGGGTTCTGTCCTTCCAGGATGTTGCCCATGGAGGTCAGGATCAGCGTCATGTTCCGCTGCTCGTCCTGCATCTTGAGCTGGAGTTTGTCGGCCATGGGCAGAAAGATCACCTGAGCAAGAAAGACGCCGTAGAAGGTAGTCAGCAGCGCTATCGCCATTGCCGGACCGATCGAGGCCGGGTCATCCATCTGATTGAGCATCTGCACCAAGCCCACCAGTGTTCCGATCATGCCCAGTGCCGGGGAGGATTCACCAATGCCCCGGAATACCCTTTCAGCGTTCTCATAACGCTCCAGGGTCTGCTGCAGTTCATGGGTCAGCGCTTCTTCCACAAATTCAGGCGAGTGGCCATCCACCGCCAGATTGATGCTTTTTTTCATAAAGGGATGCTCGGTGTCGTAGTCCTCAAGCCCGAGAATGCCCTTTTTGCGCACAATATCGGCCAGATCACGGATCTGCAGAATGAGCGTCAGAGGATTTTCTGTCTTATCCCGGAACGCCTCCCCAAAGGCCATGCGAAAAGCACTGACCACCGACGACATGCGATGCTTGATCAGGGTGACCGCCATGGTGCCCAGCACCACTATGAGGATACCAGGCACATTGACAAAGCTCTCCAGCCCGGAGCTGGTGGCAATGGCAATGACAATGGTCGAGACGGCCGCAATGAGCCCGATGAGCGTCAGTAGATCCATGGAATACAGTTACGCTTTTTTACCTCTATCCGGACCAGCATAGTTCATGTCCGGAATTTGGATAGTCAGGAGCGGCGCAGAGCTTCAATCACAGGACCGGTATCGGGACGCACGCCGCGCCACAGCCAGAACGCTTCAGCCGCCTGCTCGACCAACATACCCAGCCCATCAAGAGCCCTGGCCGCCCCCCGGTCCAGCCCCCACTGGTTGAACACGGTAGTGCCCTTGCCGTACATCATGTCGTAACAGACGGTTTCGGGCCCAACGGCACTGTCTGGCAAAGGTGGCAATGCCCCCTGCAGGCTGGCACTGGTGCCATTGATGATCAGATCAAAAGGACCCTCAGCCGCCTCAAATCGACGCGCCTCAAGTACAGTCCCCCCGGCGAACAGCTCACACAGTGATTGCGCCTTCTCCAGTGTGCGGTTCGCTATGACAACAGCTGCGGGACCGGTCTCGAGCAGCGGCCCCAGAACGCCCCGTACTGCACCGCCAGCCCCTAAGACAAGAACGCGGGCGCTGCTGAGCTCAACCTGGTGGTTATCCTGCAGATCGCGCACCATGCCCACCCCATCGGTGTTATCACCATAGAGTGCGCCGTTGGTGCCTTCAGGGATCAGGGTATTGACCGCCCCGGCCGATTCGGCGCGGGGCGAGCGGCGAGTGACCATGGCCCAGGCCTCCTGCTTGAACGGCACCGTGACGTTGAGCCCGGCGCCGCCGTCCCGGAAAAAACCGACCACGGTTCCGGCAAAGTCATCCAGTGGGGCCTCCAGGCGGTCGTATTCCACCGCCTCACCGGTCTGCAGGGCAAAGCGCTGGTGGATGGCCGGAGACAGGCTGTGATCGATTGGGTTACCCACCACCGCGTAGGCATCACGTACAGTGCTGTCAGTCATATTCGCTCTCCAGCCAGTCTTTCGGTTGCAGAAAATGATCCGTCAGCGTCGCTTCCGCAGAGCCCGGCTCAGGCTGCCAGTTGTAGTCCCAGCGCACCAGCGGTGGCAGCGACATCAGAATGGATTCCGTGCGTCCACCGGATTGCAGCCCAAAGAGTGTGCCGCGGTCATAGACCAGATTGAACTCCACGTAGCGCCCACGGCGATAGAGCTGGAACTGGCGTTCGCGCTCGCCATAGGGCGTAGCTCGCCGTGCGTCCACAATTGGCAGATAGGCGGGCAGATAGCTGTCGCCCACCGAACGCATGAAGGCGAAACTCTGCTCGAAGGACGCTTCATTGTAATCGTCAAAGAACAGCCCGCCGACGCCACGCTGCTCACCACGGTGGCGCAGGTGGAAATACTCATCGCACCAGTGTTTGAAACGGGGATAGAGCTCGTCACCGAAAGGGGTGCAGGCCTGGCGGGCCACCCGGTGCCAGTGACGGCAGTCCTCATCGAAACCGTAGTAGGGTGTCAGATCAAAGCCACCTCCAAACCACCACACCGGATCGCCTTCCGGCGGATGGGCGATGAAAAAGCGCACGTTGGCATGGGAAGTGGGGGCATAGGGGTTAACCGGATGCATGACCAGGGATACGCCCATGGCCTCCCAGCGGGCGCCGGCCAGATGCGGGCGGTTGGCACTGGCAGAGGGAGGCAACTCCTTGCCCATGACGTGGGAGAAATTCACACCCCCCTTTTCAAACAGTTCACCGTCCTCAATCACGCGGCTGCGCCCGCCCCCTCCGGCTTCACGCTTCCAGCTGTCCTCATGGAAGTGCGTTGCCGTGTCGCGCTCACCCAGCGCCGAGGTGATCCGGTCCTGAAGAGCCAGAAGGTAATGATAAACCGCATCAGTATCGGGTGTGCTCATGAGCGCATCCTCAGTCAGGTAATCAGTCGGTGAGGGCATTGTACGTCAGCGGGCCCCTCAACTCAGCCCCGCAGCAGCTGTCCTGAGTGGGGATCCAGAATCCGGCTGGGTCGACGCCGTCCATCCACTGCGCCAGGCAGGTATCCATCGAGCCCATCACCGAAATAGCGCCGAGCCTGCCAGCTGTGCCGGGCCGGCGCTCGTGAAGCAGGGTTACAGGAGGTGGACACCAGGGGACCGCCAAAGGCGCGACAGAGCGCTACAACAGGTGGGTAAGCGCTGACTCGTACGGCAACGCTCTGATGCTGACCCCGGATCCAGTCGGGAACCTGCCCATGCGGGTCCGGAAGCAGTACGGTGGTGGGGCCGGGCCAGTGGCGACAGACCTCCTGCTGAAGTGGCTCCGGCAATGGTGCCAGCAGATCCCGGATCTGACCCGTGTCCGCCGCGACCAGGATCAGGCCCTTGCGCCGGGGGCGGTTTTTCAGCGCCAGAACCCGCTCCACCGCCGCCTCATCCCAGGGGTTACACCCCAACCCCCAGACCGCCTCGGTCGGATAGGCCCAGACGCCTCCGGCCAACATGGATTGGGCAGCCCGGCGATGGTGCCACCAGTGACTGCTGCAGGACTTCTCTGCCGCCACGCTTTTCCTCCGAGCTCAGGGACAACAACGGCGACAGTCTAACAGAGCCGGCTACCCGACGCGCTTGCGATACCCGGCCGGACTGCTTTCAACCAGTGACTCCATTTCCAGCAGCAGAAGGGCTTGCAACAGCTGCTCAGCCGTCAGGCCGGCATGATTACAGAGGTCATCAGTGGAGCGGGGCTCGTAGCTCAAAGCGGCCATAACACGCCTTTCGGTCTCACCCAGATGATCGGGCACCGACAAAGCTGTGGTCGGAGCCGGCTCAGGCTGCGACTGGATCGGGGCCCAGGCGGCCAGCTCCCGCAGCACATCATCCACCGTTTCCACCAGAACCGCGCCTTCGCGGATCAGCTGGTGGCATCCCCGAGTCTGGGGATTGTGGATTGACCCAGGTATGGCAAAGACCTCCCGCCCCTGCTCCAGCGCCAGACGGGCGGTGATCAGCGAGCCGCTCCTGGGACTGGCCTCCACTACCAGCACGCCCAGGCACAGACCACTGAGGATGCGGTTGCGGCGGGGAAAGAGGTCCGGTGTCGGCGGCGTTCCCGGTGGCATTTCTGATATCAGCGCGCCCCCATCGAGCAGGGTCATGGCCAGTTCCCGGTGCTGGCGTGGATAGAGGCGATCGATGCCGGTGGCAAGCACACCAATGCTGCTACCCCCGACCTCCAGGGCACCGCGGTGCGCGGCCCCATCCACACCCAAGGCCAGACCACTGGTAATGACGCAACCGGCCTCGGCCAGAGTGCGGGCGAAGCCACGTGCATGGTCCAACCCATCGCGGCTGGCATGGCGGCTCCCGACAATGCCGATCTGGGGCTGTTTGAGGACCTGCCCATTGCCTCGCACGTAGAGCACCGGCGGAGGACCGTGGATGTGACGCAGGGATTCCGGATACTCCGGGTCCTGCCAGGTCAGCATCATGGCGCTACCTTGCTGCAGACAGAGTTCGGCCTGGGCAAGACGCTGGTGGAAACGCCCATCGTCCTGGCCGGCCTGCCACTGCTCAGTAATGGCTCGACGTGCCGAAGGGGGAAGCCCCAGCGCCTGCAGCGCGCTTGCAGGCAGTGCGAGAAGTTCGGTGGGGCAGGTCAGCTGATCGAGCACTGTCTGCCAGTGCCCGGGCTTCATACCACTGATGAGGGAAAGTGCCAGCCAGTGGCGTGGCGCAGGGGCCACCGCCGCCCGGGGCTGGGGTCTGTAAGCTGTCATTGTAACCGTCCATGGTTTCAGTGCGGAACTGGCGGTTCAGGGGTTGCGAACCTCATCCATCAGTTCAAGCGGCCGAGTCGCCTGCAGCACCAGTCCATAGCTGAGTTTTTCATAGGTGCGGAAAACCATGAGCAGGCCGGCCCGTTCCGAGGGCAGCTGAATCAGTTCATCCGTTTCCGGATCCCGGGCCTGGTTTCCGGTCTTGTACACCGCCAGCACGTTACCCGGCTCAACCCCTTCGCGTTTCCCGCGGTTGATGGTGACGACATTATACTGACCGATGTTGGAGACGCCATCCTCGACGGCAATCATCTTGCCTGTAATGTCCGTATCCGGCGCGCTGGGCTGAAAGGTGGTGGTGATGCGCCGATCTTCAGTGGGCAGCAGCCGGTCGGAGGCAAGAACCTCCTCACGGCTGCGGGTCAGATCCAGCGTCAGGATCTCGCCGTCCACATTACTGACCTCGCCGCGACCGATGGAGCGTGCTTCCAGGCCCAGAAACTCATTGGTGTCCGGGTCCACATGGGCGGTGCCGCGACGGAATATCCCCATGGTTTCACGACGCGGTGCCTCACCCCGGGCGTAGACGCGATCGCCCGTGCCACTGAGCATGCGCCGGTCACGGCCCTCGATGACATAGGGGGCGTCCTCCAGCTCGGCTTCATCCACGATCCGGGTCTCGGACAGGAAACCCTCGATGGCCGACAGCGGAATCGTCGGAATCGGGGTCTCAATGGGCGTGGCCCGCACTTCCGGTGACAGGCGGATGACCCGATCCTCAGGTTCGTGGGTAATGCGGGGCTCGCCATCAACCCAGGTCAGGGTCAGGACATCGCCTGGGTAGATCAGGTGCGGGTTTTCCACATCCGGGTTGGCCTTCCAGATCTCAGGCCAGTTCCACGGTTCGTACAGAAACCGCGATGCAATGTCCCAGAGCGTATCGCCCTCGACAACAGTATACTCCTCGGGATGATCGTCCCGAAGCTCGGTGTCAGCCCAGAGGGCTGTGGCAGCCAGGCACAACGTGGCTGTCAGGGTACAAAGCAGCGTCCTCATGTCAGGAATCCTTGCTGGCTTACGGGGATGAGTGACAGTCATTACCCCCTACTATAGAAGATGTGACGGAATTTGTGATTTTTCTTTGGCGTGACGCGCTCGACAAATGCACAGATCCGCCCGTTCAGTTTGTACCCGGATGCACTGTTAAGCGATAATCCGGGCATCATCAAGCATTCTGGACACTCATTATGACACTGGAGATTCTGCAATTTCCTGATTCGCGACTGCGCACCGTGGCCAAACCAGTAACGGAAGTGGATGACAGTATCCGCCAGTTGATCGATGACATGCTGGAAACCATGTACGAAGCACCGGGTATTGGCCTGGCCGCCACCCAGGTGAATGTGCACAAACGGGTTCTGGTGATTGATCTGTCCGAACAGCAGGATGAGCCGCTGGTATTCATCAATCCGGAGCTGGAAATTCTGGACGGTGAGCAGGAGCCGCGTCAGGAGGGCTGTCTGTCCATTCCGGGTATCTATGACGACGTTTCGCGCATTGATCGTGTGCGTGTATCGGCGCTGGATCGCAATGGCGAATCCTTCGAGATGGAAGCCAGCGGGTTGCTTGCCATCTGCCTGCAGCACGAGGTGGACCATCTCAATGGCAAGCTGTTCATTGACTACCTGAGCCAGCTCAAGCGCACCCGTATCCGCAAGAAGATGGAAAAACAGCAGCGCCAGAAAGCGTCCTGAAACCAGCGAAGAAGGAGAGCGAGCTTGCGCGTGGTATTCGCCGGTACACCGGACTTTGCAGCCGCCAGCCTGCAGGCCCTGATAGATGCGGGCCATGAGGTGGCAGCGGTCTACACCCAGCCCGATCGGCGCGGCGGACGCGGTCGCCAGACCCAGCCCAGCCCGGTCAAGAAACTGGCCCTGTCCCATGAACTGCCGGTAGAACAGCCGGTATCGCTCAAAGACCCCAAGGCTCAGGAAACACTCTCTGGCTATGCCCCTGAAATCATGGTGGTGGCCGCCTATGGGCTGCTGTTGCCCCAGAAGGTGCTCGACATGCCCGATCGCGGCTGCGTGAATGTCCACGCCTCACTGCTGCCACGCTGGCGGGGCGCTGCTCCCATCCAGTGGGCCCTGGCCAGCGGTGACGCCGAAACCGGCATCACCATCATGCAGATGGATGCCGGCCTGGATACCGGCGACATGCTGCTCAAGCACCGCACCCCCATCCACCCGGACGACACCGGGGGCACTCTGCACGACCGTCTCGCTCAACTGGGGGGGCGTGCCATTACCGAAGCACTGGCCGAACTTGAGGCCGGCACTCTGACACCAACTGTCCAGGATGCCAGCCAGGCCACTTACGCCCGCAAACTCGACAAGGAAGAAGGGCGGATTGACTGGCATCAGGCCGCCGATGCCATCGAGCGGCGTATTCGCGCCTTCAATCCCTGGCCGATCTGCAGTACCCGGGAAGGCGACACGACCCTGCGGATACTGCAGGCGCAGGTAACCAGTCTGGGTGAGCCCATGGATCCACCAGGCACTGTGCTGACCCGGGATCCTGACGGCGCACAGGTCCAGTGCGGTGAGGGAGTGCTGAACATCCAACGGATCCAGCTGTCCGGAAAGAATCCCCAGAGCATTGCAGACCTTATTAACGGGGGTCGGCCATTGCTCAGCCCCGGTCAGAGGCTGGACTCATGAGCGGGGAGGCGGAAGACGCCCCCCGGGTGGTGGCAACCCGCATTCTCTACCAGGTCGCCCGCGAAGGACAGTCCCTGAACCGCCTGCTACCTCCGGTATTGGAGCGCTGCTCGCCCCAGACCCGGGGACAGCTGCAGGACTGGTGTTTTGGCACCTGCCGCTGGTGGTTCCGGCTGCAGGCGGAGTTGAAACAGCGCCTGCGCAAACCACTGCCCAAGGATCAGACCCTGCTGGAGCCGCTGCTGATGCTGGGGCTGTATCAACTGCGCCACACACGCATCGCGCCCCACGCCGCCATTCATGAAACTGTGGAGAGCGCCAAGAAACTGGGCGCCTCGCGCTTCACCGGAGTGGTCAACGGCATCCTGCGCAACGCGCTGCGCGATGGTGAACCCGAGCCTGCGGATGAGGCCGTGCTCTACAGTCATCCCGACTGGATGGTGGCCAAGCTGCGGGCCAACTGGCCCGACGACTGGCAACAGCTGCTGGAGGCCAACAACCAGCGCCCGCCCATGACACTGCGCTTCAACCCCGCCCATCACGATCAGGCCAGCGCCCTGGCCGCTCTGGCCGATGCCGGCATCACCGCCACTGCCGGCACACTGGCGCCCCGCGCCATTGTCCTCAGCCAGCCCTGTCCGGTGGAGCAGATTCCCGGTTTCATGGAGGGGCATTTCAGCGTTCAGGACGAATCCGCCCAGCTGTGTACCCAACTGCTGGCGCTGGCCCCGGGTCAGCGGGTGCTGGATGCCTGCGCCGCCCCAGGGGGCAAGACCGGAGCCATTCTGGAAAGCTGTCCGGGACTGGAGTGCGTGGTGGCACTGGATGAGGACCGCGAGCGCCTCGGTCGCATCACCGAGAATCTTGAACGCCTGGGCAGCTCCGCCCGGCTGGTGGCGGCGGATGCCGCCGATACCGATCAGTGGTGGGATGGGCAGGGTTTTGACCGCATACTCCTGGATGTGCCCTGCAGCGGCACCGGCGTGATCCGCCGCCATCCCGACATCAAACTGCTGCGCCGGGAGAGCGACATCTCAGCGCTGGCAAAAACCCAGATGCAGCTGCTTGAGTGCTGCTGGGAGACCCTGAAACCGGGTGGGCGACTGGTCTACGCCACCTGCTCAGTGTTTCCCCAGGAAAACAGTCGCATTGTGCAGCGTTTCATTGAGGCTCACAGCGACGCCCAGCTGACACCGATAACACTGGACTGGGGGCGGGAGACGGGTTACGGTCGCCAGCTCATAACGGGTGAAGACGCTCACGACGGCTTTTTCTACGCCTGTCTGGTAAAAGCACCCGCACAGTGAGCCCGGGCGGGTCGGCCCTCAGGCTTATACTGCGCGGCAACGCAATGACAGAGGTCTGGCTCCACCATGAAAATCATCATCCTGGGCGCCGGGCAGGTGGGCGGCACTCTCGCCGACAACCTGGCCAGTGAAGCAAACGACATCACGGTGATCGATTCCAACGCCAGCCGGCTGATGGAGCTGCAGGACCGGCTGGACATCCAGTCCGTCACCGGACGCGGCTCCTACCCCCATGTGCTCAAGCAGGCCGGCGCCCAGGATGCGGACATGCTGATCGCCACCACCAGCAGCGATGAAGTGAACATGGTGGCCTGCCAGATCGCCTGGACCTGCTTCCGCACCCCCACCAAGATCAGCCGGGTGCGGGCCAGCGCCTATCTGGCGCGCCCGGAGCTGTTTGATCGGGACAAGAAGGAAGGCTTCCCGGTGGATGTGCTGATCAGCCCCGAGCAGGTGGTCACCGAACACATCACCCGCCTGATCGAGTACCCGGGCACCCTGCAGGTGCTGGATTTCTCGCGGGGGCTGGCCCGGCTGGTGGCCATACGGGCCACGGTCGGCGGTCCGCTGGTGGGTCACGAGCTGTCCTTTCTGCGTGAGCACATGCCGCGCATCGACACCCGGGTGGCGGCCATATTCCGCCAGAACCGGCCCATCATCCCACAGGGCGACACCATCATTGAGGACGGCGACGAGGTCTTCTTCATTGCCGCCGGCGATCACATCCGCGCCGTCATGAGCGAACTCCAGCCCCTGGAGAAGCCGTACAAGCGTATTTTCATCGCCGGCGGCGGCAACATCGGACACCGCCTGGCCCAGACCCTGGAGAACCGTTTCCAGGTCAAGCTGATCGAACGCAATCGTGAGCGCTGCATTGAGCTGTCCGAGTCGCTCAATCGGACCATCGTGCTGCAGGGGAACACGGCCAACAAGGATCTCCTGCAGGAGGAGAACATCGAGGATATCGATGTCTTCTGCGCCGTCACTGATGACGACGAGGCCAACATCATGGCCTCGCTGCTGGCCAAACGGCTGGGCGTGCGCAAGGTCATGACGCTGATCAACAACCCGGACTACGTGGATCTGATCCAGGGTGGGGAAATCGACGTCGCCATCTCACCGCAGCAGACCACCATCGGCAGCCTGCTCACCCACGTGCGCAAGGGCGACGTAGTGAATGTTCACTCACTGCGCCGGGGCGCCGCAGAAGCCATTGAAGCCATCGCCCACGGCGATCAGCGCTCTTCCCGGGTCGTTGGACTGCGACTTGATGAGATCCCGCTACCGGAAGGCACCACCATCGGCGCCATCGTCCGTCACAACGAAGTGCTGATCGCCCATGACCATGTGCGCATCCAGCCGGACGACCACGTCATCCTCTTCCTTGTCGACAAGACCCGCATCCGGGAAGTGGAGAAACTCTTCCAGGTCGGGCTGACGTTTTTCTAGGGGAGGCAGCACGGCGCCATGCGTTCATCCGTCATCGCCAAAATTCTCGGGCTGCTGATGATGCTCTTCAGCCTGACCATGCTGCCTCCGGTGCTGATCTCACTGCTTTATCAGGACGGGCAGATGCTGCCTTTTCTGGAAGGCTTCGCCATTGTCCTCGTTCTGGGGGCCGCACTCTGGTATCCGGTACGCCACAGCAGCCAGGATCTGCGGGTCCGCGACGGCTTCCTGATCACCTCGCTGTTCTGGATCGTACTCAGCCTGGCCGGTTCCGTCCCCTTTTTCCTGAGCAGCGAGCCCCAGATGGGCTATGTGGACGCGCTCTTTGAGGCCGTCTCCGGGCTGACCACCACCGGCGCCACTGTGCTGACCGGGCTGGATGAGTTGCCCGAATCCATTCTCTGGTACCGCCAGCAGCTTCAGTGGCTCGGCGGCATCGGCATCATCGTGCTGGCCGTCGCCATACTGCCCATGCTGGGCATCGGGGGCATGCAGCTCTACCGGGCCGAGGTACCCGGTCCGGTCAAGGACAACAAACTCACCCCGCGCATCGCCGAAACCGCCAAGGCACTGTGGTACATCTACGTGGCGCTTACCCTGGCCTGTGCCCTGGGTTATCTGCTCGCCGGCATGCACTGGTTCGACGCCGTAGGCCATGCCTTCTCCACCGTCGCCATTGGCGGCTTCTCCACCTACGACGCCAGCATCGGTCATTTTGACAGCCGGGCGGTGGAGCTGGTGGGCAGTGTTTTCCTGTTTCTCAGTGGCATCAACTTCGCGCTGCACTTCATGGCGTGGCGCCAGCGTGGACCCTGGCAATACCTGAAGGACCCGGAGTTCCGTTTCTATTCGGTGGTTCTCGGTGGGGCCAGTCTGATTGCCGTTGCCATGCTGATCGTCACACACACGTTGGAACCGGGCCCGGCCATCACCAAGGGGCTGTTCCAGGTGCTGTCGATCGCGACCACGGCCGGTTTCAGTACAGATAATTTCGCCGCCTGGCCCGGCATGCTCCCCGTCATGCTGATCCTGATGGCCTTCATGGGCGGCTGCGCCAACTCTACGGCTGGCGGCATGAAAGCCATCCGCATCCTGCTGATCTACCGCCAGGGTTCGCGGGAAATCCGCCGCCTGCTCCATCCCAATGCCGTCATCCCCATCAAACTCGGACACCGGCCGGTGTCGGATCGCGTACTTCAGGCAGTCTGGGGCTTTTTCTCCATGTACATGGTGGTCTTCGTGGTCATGCTGCTGATCAATCTGTCCATGGGACTGGATCAGGTCACGGCCTGGACCGCGGTGGCCGCCACTCTGACCAACCTGGGTCCCGGCCTCGGTGAGGTGGCCAGCACCTTCCAGGACATGCCGGATCTCACCAAATGGAGCGGGATGGCCGCCATGATCCTGGGCCGGCTGGAGATCTTCACGCTGCTGGTGCTGTTCACCCCGGAATTCTGGCGCCGCTGACATCGCTGGGGCATGCCTTGTAATCTGCGACCTGTTGCATCCTCGCGCCGGCTTGGCGACTATTCCGGTATGGACACACTGAATCGCTCACGCCGACTGGCTTCACTCACAGCCCTCCTTGTGCTTCTGGCACTGACCAGTGGCTGCGAGGACGATGATGATTCCATTGTCGACTACCTCCTTGAACGTGATGTCAGTGAAGACGACAGCACTGACGATGACTTTGATACCGACTCAGAGCTGCGGCCGGACCGGCTGCCCGATTTCGACAGCCAGTACGAGGGTGAGACCGGGGCGGCCAGCATTGATGCGGATGAGGATGATGCCGAGCGCATGGCCGATACCGCCTTTTTGGTCTGGCACATGGTGCGCATCCAGCAGGGCATCGACGCGATGATCGAGATCCGCACCGAAGAGGACAACACCACCCTGACCGGTGACTGGGCCTGGGAGGATGGGTTCAATGGTGTCAACTGCGGCGACAGCAGTGATATCAGTTTTGATGGCAGTGGAAGCTCCGGGGAGGGCAGCCTGGCCGATGCCTGCATCGAGAACGTCGACCGCACTGACGGTACCCCATTCCGGGTGGACGGCGACTTCGAGTGGGAGGATGCCCGCAGCGATGACGGCACCACCGGCGAAGACAGTACTCGGAAGGTTAGTTTTGACTCACTGACCGTAACCTGGCGTGATGAGGATTATGAACTCAAAGGCGCCACCGAGGTGGAAGAGGGCAGCACCACGGTTGCGCTTGCGCTGGAAGTAGAGGACGAGGAACGGGAACAGATGTATCGGTATCTGGCGGAGCTTCAATTTCCATATACCGCCGGCAGCGACAACGATGAATTCCTCTTCCACCCGGACCTCGGCGGAGTCCGGCAGGCGCGTGCCAGCACCCCCGCCTGGGTTCAGGGCAATGATCTGGATTGCGACTCACCGGAGCAGGCGGCGACTGGTCGGATCCAGATCACGGAACCGGACGAGGACACTGATTTTCGCGTGGACCTGGCGGCCTGTGATCAATACAACCTCGATGGGGTCGATGCTGACAGCAACTCCCTCCCGTCGGAACCCTTCACTCTGTTCGATGCCCTCTAGCCCCTTTAAGGAAAGAAGCTCTGAAGTAAGTTAATACTCACTCTCATCATCGCTGTCATGCCGCTGCTGCTCCCACAGCCGTGCGTAGGCCCCGCCGGCGGCCAGCAGCTCCCGGTGACTGCCGCGCTCCACAATGCGCCCGTCATCCATCACCAGAATAGTGTCGGCATCCATGACCGTGGACAGGCGATGGGCAATCACCAATGAGGTGCGCTCCGCCGCCACCGCGTTAAGTGCTGTGAGAATGGCCTGTTCCGCCACCGAGTCCAGCGAGGAGGTGGCCTCATCCAGCACCAGCAGCGGCGGGTCCTTGAGAATCACCCGGGCAATCGCCACCCGCTGCTTCTCACCCCCGGAGAGTTTCAGCCCGCGTTCACCCACCCGGGTCTCAAGCCCGCGCGGCAGACGCTCTATGAACTCCTCCAGTTGGGCCATACGCACAGCGCGCCAGACATCTTCCTCGGTGGCGTCCGGGTGGCCGTAAGCAATGTTGCTGTAAAGAGTGTCGTTGAACAGCACCGTATCCTGAGGCACCACTCCAATGGCCGCCCGCAGACTGTCCTGGGTGACCTCGCGGATGTCCTGGCCATCAATCAGGATGCGGCCCGCATCCACATCGAAAAAGCGAAACAGCAACCTCGCCAGGGTGGACTTGCCGGCCCCGCTGGCGCCGACCACAGCGACCTTGCGACCCGCGGGTATACGCAGGGAAACGTCCCTGAGTATCTGGCGCTCGGGCTGGTAGGCAAAATGCACCCCCTCAAAGGCCACCTCACCCCGGGTCACCTCAAGGGCCCTGGCCTGCGGGTGGTCCGTGACCTTGGCTGGCTGCTCCAGCAGCTTGAACATGCGCTCCACATTGACCAGGGCCTGACGGATCTCGCGGTAGACAAACCCCAGCGCATTCAGAGGAATGAACAGTTGCAGCATGTAGGCGTTGATCATGGTGAAATCCCCCAGGCTGATCTCACCACTGGCCACCTCCAGGGTGGCCATGGCCATGATCGCGATCAGGGTGAGACCAATGATCAGTGCCTGGCCGGAATTCAGTGCCGCCAGCGACAGGCGGTTCTTGAGCCGCGCCTGCTCCCACTCGGCCAGGTCCTCATCGTAGCGCTCGGCCTCAAACGCCTCATTGTTGAAGTATTTGACCGTCTCATAGTTGAGCAGGCTGTCCACCGCCCGGGAGTTGGACTGGTTATCGCGGGCATTGGCCTCGCGCACGAAGCGGGTGCGCCATTCGGTGACCTTCACGGAAAAGGTCACATAGGCCAACACGGCAATCAGGATGGTCACCACATAACCTGGATTGAACACCACCAGCAGGATGATGGACACCAGCGCCAGCTCGAGCAGGGTCGGCACGATGTTGAACAGCGTGAAGCGCAGCAGGAAGCTGATGCCGTTGGTGCCGCGCTCAATGTCCCGGGCAAGCCCCCCGGTGCGCCGATCCAGATGAAAGGCCAGATCAAGACGGTGCAGATGCTGGAAGACCCGCAGCGAGACCCGGCGCATGGCCCGCTCGGCGACACGGGCAAAGACCGCATCGCGCAGCTCGGCAAAGAAGGTGCCGGAGAAGCGCAGCAGGCCATAGCCCGCCACCAGCGCCAGCGGCAGCACCAGCAGCATGTCGCTGCCACGGCCCTCATCCAGGTAATCGACAATGAACTTCAGCGCCACCGGGGTGGCCACCGTAGCCAGCTTCGCCACCACCAGGCAGATCAGCGCCAGCGTGGCCCGACCCCGGAATTCCGTCAGATAGGGCCAGAGTCCGGCAATGACCCGCCAATCCGGTTTGTGATCAGCCGGGTAGTCGTTATCGGCATAGGTGCGCAATCAGGTGCTCCCTTTGATCACACGACCGGGGTCATAGGGGTGGGGACTGCCGGGGCGACGCCGCTTAAAGCGCTTGTACTCCCACTGATACTGCTCCGGGATACGCCGCACCACCTTCTCGACGGTGGCGTTGAGGCCGGTAACCGAAGTGTCGATGTCCGACTCATAGAGGCGTTCGTCCACCTCATCAATCACCAGTCGGAAGCCATGCCCATCCTCAAGGCGTTCAGCGTAAGTGACCAGGGCCCGCGCACCGGTCTTGCTGATCATCCGTGAGACCAGTTTCATGGAGAGGATATCGATACCAAAAAACGGCGCGTAGACACCCCCGCTGGCCTCATCCGGATTCTGATCCGGCAGGATACCGACCACACCGCCCTCACGCAGGATCGTGAACAGGCGCAGCACGCCCCGGCGATCCGCCCGCACCAGCTCGGATCCGACACGCCCTCTCACCTCGGACATGTAGGCCTCCATCTCCGGCACATTGGGCGGCGAATAGAGGGCCGCCATGGAAAAACGCGAGGAGAAGAAAAGCCCGGCCAGTTCCCAGTTGCCCAGATGCGGTGCCAGAAGCACCAGCCCCTGCTCACTGGCCAGCGCCTCGTCCAGAAGCGGCTGCCCTTCAATCTCGCGGATCATGTCAAAACACTGCGAGACCGGGCGTTCCCACATCAGGGGCACCTCCATCAGAAGGCGCCCGGTCTCAACAAGGCTGGCGCCGGCAAGGCGGCGGCGCTGCTCCGGAGTCTGCTCCGGAAAAGCCAGGTCAATATTGATTTGCGTGGTCTGGCGGGTGCGTCCGTTGGTCCACCACAGCACCCGGCCGATCACCGCGCCAAGGCGCTGCGCACCGCGCAGTGACAGCTGGCCCAGCAGCCACATCACCATACGCAATGTACGAATCTTGAGTCTTTTCATAGTATGTCGGCTGTCCCTTTCGAAAGTGGGGCCCGGGGCGAGTATAATACGCGGCTTTGGCAAATGCAGAAGCCTATCATGCCAGAAGGGCAGGATGGGCCATTCATCAACCGGATTAGGTGTGGACGCCGTGACCGAGCTGGCAAAACCCGATGTAACGAC
>LKMJ01002855.1_pt1 | contig 16009 bp, 21 predicted proteins | sample 643391 | NCBI WGS metagenome assembly LKMJ01 (sample SAMN04112250, study PRJNA286221) | soda lake metagenome | biome: soda lake; feature: Kulunda Steppe; material: water; isolation source: sample PL-Br10 brine of Picturesque Lake | place: Russia: Kulunda steppe | collected 2010-07
CGCACCGAAACACACAGAGGTTCACTATGGCAATAGGACTCGACGTAACAAAACCTCCGGAACCCGAAAACCCGGAGGAGTACGACTACGAGACGTGTCCCTTCTACGGTGAGTTGCCCGTCCGCGGGCAGGTCATCGAGGGGACGGTCGTCTCGACCGACATGGACCGTACCGTCGTCGTCGAGCGGGAGTACGAGGTGAAGGTACCCAAATACGATCGTTACATGAAGCGACGATCGAAGATTCCGGCACACGTGCCGGGGGTACTGGAACCGCTCTCCGTCGGCGACGAAGTGAAGATAGCAGAGACGCGACCGCTCTCGAAGACGAAGAGCCACGTCGTGGTTGAGGTCACAGCGGAGGTCGAAGCCTGATGGAGGCACTCAACGCCGACGTGACACAGGGACTGGAGAAGGGCTCGCTCATCACGTGTGCCGACAACACGGGCGCACGCGAGCTTCGAGTCATCTCCACGGCCGGCTACTCCGGCACCAAGAACCGCCATCCGAAGGCGGGACTCGGTGACAAGGTGACCGTCTCGGTCACGAAGGGGACGCCGGAGATGCGACGACAGGTGCTCGAAGCGGTCATCATCCGACAGCGGAAGCCGATCCGTCGACCCGACGGCACGCGCCTCAAGTTCGAGGACAACGCGGCCGTCATCGTCGACGAGAACGAGGATCCGCGCGGGACCGAACTCAAGGGCCCGATCGCCAGAGAGGTCGCCGAGCGGTTCGGATCGATCGCCTCGACGGCGACAATGATTGTATAGCTATGACACGACAACCAACCAAACAGCGCAATCGACAGGAGCGCGCCCCGCTACACGAAAAACAAAAGCAGGTCCGTGCGCCGCTTTCACCGGACCTCCGGGAGGAGTACGGCCAGCGGAGCGTCCGCGTCAACGCGGGCGACACGGTCGAGGTCCAGCGCGGCGACTTCGCCGGCGAGTCCGGTGAGGTCGTCCAGGTCGATCTCCGTAGCGCCTCGATTCACGTCGAGGACGTGACGCTCGAGACGGCGGACGGTGAGGAAGTTCCCCGTCCGCTCGAGGCGAGCAACGTCCAGGTGACGGATCTGGATCTCGACGACGAGGTACGCGAGGCGCGCCTCCAGGCGGAGGAGGACAACGAATGACGAAACATCAGAAACGGCTGGCCGTTCCGAAATCATGGCCGGTCGAACGGAAAGAAGAGACGTACACGACGAAGGCCGCCGCAGGTCCACACGGCGAGGCGGGCGTTCCGCTTCTCATCGTCCTGCGAGACGTGCTCGGCTACGTCGACTCGAAGAAGGAAGCTCGGTACGCGCTCGGAGAAGACAGCGTTCTCGTCAACGGGACGGCGGTCTCCGACGAGCGACAGCCGATCGGGATGTTCGACATCCTGGCCTTCAGAGAGCGCGAGGAGTATTACCGCGTGTTCCCCGACGAGGGGGGGCGGCTCTCTTTGACCCCGGTCGACGCCGAGTCGGCGGGATCGAAGCTCGGAAAGATCGTCGGCAAGACGCAGATCACCGGCGGCGACACCCAGCTCGCGCTTCACGGCGGCGAGACGCTGCTCGTCGATGACGCGACGGCCTACGACACGAACGATTCGATCGTCGTCTCGAACGACGATGACGAGATCGTCGCCCACTTCACCTACGAGGAGGGCGCGTTGGTGACCGCAGTCAGCGGTTCCCACGCGGGCCGGATCGGAACGGTCGACGAGATCCAGGTCACGCCCGGATCGTCGGCGAACAACGTCCTCATCGAGGACGGTGACGACCGCTTCGAGACGATCGAGGAGTACGTCGTCGTCATCGACGAGAACTTCACCGACGACGATACGGAGGTCGACGTTGAGGAGACGGAGGAAGGCGACGAGGACGTCGAAGCCGACGACGACGATGTCGAAGCCGACGAGGACGGAGGTGAAGAAGAATGAGCTCGGAAACCGAGGCGGGCGAGTTCCACGAGATGCGCGAACCGACCGTCGAGAAGGTCGTCGTCCACATGGGCGTCGGTCAGGGCGGCCAGCCGCTCGCGCTCGCCGAGGAGATCCTCGGCGAGGTCGCCGGGCAACAGCCCGTTCGCACGACGGCAAAGCGGACGATTCAGGACTTCAACGTCCGGGAAGGCGATCCGATCGGTGCGAAAGTTACGCTGCGCGGTGAGGACGCCGCCGCGTTCCTCGAAACCGCGCTGCCCCTCGCCGAAATCGACGCGGCGCAGTTCGACGAGACCGGCAACTTCAGCTTCGGCGTCGAAGAGCACACCGACTTCCCAAGCCAGGAGTACGATCCCGAGATCGGGATCTTCGGGCTCGACGTGACCGTCAATCTGGTCCGGCCGGGCTACCGCGTGCGGAAACGCGACAAGCAGGCCCGATCGATCCCGACAGGTCACCAACTGACCGCCGAGGACGCGATCGCGTTCCTCGAATCGAACTACGACGTGGAGGTCTCCGAGACAGAATGAGCGAATCAGAAACGGAACAACAGACGGGCGAGCAGGCCGCAAAGCGGACCGGCCAGCTCGAAGCGTGCCAGCGCTGCGGTCGCGAGCAAGGACTGGTCGGCAAGTACGACATCTGGCTGTGCCGACAGTGCTTCCGCGAGATCGCACGTGGCATGGGATTCAGGAAGTACAGTTAATCATGGCGGACAACGATCCACTGGCCAGCGCGCTGTCGGGGCTCGACAACGCCGAGAGCGTCGGCCATCTCGAACAGACGATACAGCCCGCCTCGAACGAAATCGGCTCTGTGCTCGAGGTCTTTTATGACCGCGGGTACGTCGGCAGCTTCCAGTTCGTCGACGACGGTAAAGCCGGGAGATTCGAGGTCGAACTGAAAGGCGCCATCAACGAATGTGGTGCGGTCAAGCCCCGCTACTCGGCGGGCGCCGACGACTTCGAGAAGTGGGAGAAACGGTTCCTCCCCGCCCGCGATTACGGGACGCTCATCGTCACGACCAGCCACGGCGTCATGAGCCACTACGAGGCCCGCGAACAGGGGATCGGTGGCCAGGTAATCGCATACGTCTACTGAACAATGCGCAAAGAAATCGAAATTCCGGACGAGGTCACGGCGACGATAGATCACCTCGAGTTGACCGTCGAGGGACCGAACGGGAGCGTCACGCGACGCCTCTGGTACCCCGACATCACGGTCGACGTCGACGGGGATACCGTCGTGATCGAATCCGACGACGACAACGCGAAGACCAACTCCACGGTCGGCACCTTCCAGAGCCATATCACGAACATGGTTCACGGTGTGACCGAGGGCTGGGAGTACAGTATGGAAGTGTTCTACTCGCACTTCCCGATGCAGGTGTCGGTACAGGGCGAGGAGATCGTCATCGAGAACTTCCTCGGCGAGAAGGCCCCCCGACGGACGCCCGTCCGGGGCGATACCGAGGTCTCGGTCGACGGTGAGGAGCTGACGATCAGCGGCCCCGACATCGAGGACGTCGGACAGACGGCCGCGGACATCGAACAGCTGACACGCGTCTCCGATAAGGACACGCGTGTCTTCCAGGACGGCGTCTACATCACGGAAATGCCCGATCGAGGTGACGTCTAATGAGCGAGGAAGACGACGACTACGAGACGTTGACCGACATCAGCGGCGTCGGCGACGCGAAAGCAGAGAACCTCCGCGAGGCTGGGTTCGAGACGGTCGAGGATCTCCGGAACGCGACGCAGGCGGAGATCACCGAGGTCGACGGGATCAGCGACGCGCTCGCCGCCCGAATCAAGGCCGACATCGGCGGTCTGGAGGTCGACGAGGCGGCGGACGCCGAAATCGACGAGGAGACCGAATCCGAATCCGAATCCGAGCCCGAGACGGAGGAAGACGACGAGGACGAACTCGAGGCGCTGACCGACATCAGCGGCGTCGGCGATTCGAAGGCCGAACGCCTCCGTGAAGCGGGCATCGAGACCGTCGAGGATATCCGAGAGCTCGAACAGGAGGAACTCGCGGAGATCGAGGGGATCGGTAACGCCCTCGCGACGCGGATCAAGGCCGACGTCGGCGACCTTCAGGTGGCCGAGGAAACCGACGCCGAGGTCGAAGACGAAACGCCCGAAGAGGAAGAGCCAGACGAGGACGTCGAGACCGAACTGCAGCCGCGCGGACTCACGGAGAAGACGCCCGAACTCTCCGAGACCGAAGCGCGATTGCTCCGACAGCGCCACAAGGTCGGCAAACCGCAGTTCAACCGGCAGGATTACCACAAGAAAAAGCGGACCCCGACCTCGTGGCGACGACCGCGCGGCGGGCTCTCGAAGCAGCGCCGTGGGATCAAGGGGAAAGGCCCCAAGGTCGAAGCCGGCTACCGGACGCCCAAGGCTGTCCGAGGGCTGCACCCGAGCGGCTTCGAGGAGGTCCGCGTCGAGAACGCCGACGATCTCGAGGGCGTCGACGGTGACCGTCAGGCCGTCCGAATCGGATCGACGGTCGGCGCACGCAAACGAGAGCGGATCGAAGAGCTGGCCGAGGAGGCTGACATCCGCGTTCTGAATCCGACCTACGTCGAAGTGGAGGTGGAAGAATGACTGATCTGAAGGCACAGCGACGGCTCGCCGCCGACATCCTCGACGTCGGACAGAACCGGATCAAGTTCGATCCGGACGCACAGAGCGAGATCGCCGACGCCATCACGCGCGATGACGTCCGCGAACTCATCGAGGCCGGGACCATCGAGGCGAAGACGGCGACGGGTAACTCCCGCGGCCGAGCCCGGAAGCGACAGAAGAAACGCGCCTACGGCCACCAGAAGGGACACGGCTCCCGGAAGGGTAAGGCCGGCGGCAGACAGAACAAAAAAGACGATTGGCGGAGCCGGATCCGCGCTCAGCGCCGCGAACTTCGCGAGCTGCGCGATGCCGGCGAGATCGACCGATCGCAGTACCGCGAGCTCTACAGAATGGCCAGCGGCGGCGAGTTCGACAGCGTCGCGGATCTCAACCGATACGTGAACGAAACCTACGGTGAACAATAATGGCGACAGGACCACGATACACGGTGCCGATGCGGCGTCGCCGCGAGGCCCGGACGAACTACCATCAGAGGTTGCGCCTGCTGAAATCCGGCAAACCACGCCTGGTTGCTCGCAAGAGCAACAACCAGACCAGGGCGCAGCTGATCGTAACGGGCCCGCAGGGTGATGAGACGGTGGCGACCGCTGGCTCGAGCGACCTCGAATCGTTCGGCTGGGAGGCCCCGACGGGCAACCTGCCGGCGGCGTACCTGACCGGCTTTCTGGCCGGCAAGCGTGCAGTCGAGGCAGGGCTCGAGGAGGCGGTGCTCGACATCGGGCTCAACACCGCGACGCCCGGCAACAAGGTGTTCGCAGTACAGGAAGGTGCAATCGACGCAGGGCTGGAGATTCCGCACAACGAGGACGTCTTCGCGGACTGGCAACGGACCCGCGGCAGTCATATCGCGGAGTACGCCGAAGCCGAGGGCGGCCTCTACAGCGGCGAGTTCGATGCGACCGAGCTCCCGGCCCACTTTGACGAGGTGCGAGAACGCTTGGAGGATGAACTATGAGTAACGGATGGGAGCCGCGAACGCGGCTCGGACGGAAGGTAGCGGACGGCGAGATCACCTCGATGCAGGAGGCACTGCAGTCGGGGCTCCCGCTGAAGGAACCACAGATCGTCGACCAGCTCCTCCCGGGGCTGGAAGACGAAGTCCTGGATATCAACATGGTCCAGCGGATGACCGACTCCGGCCGACGCGTGAAGTTCCGGTGTGTCGTCGTCGTGGGGAACCGCGACGGCTACGTCGGCTACGCGCAGGGTCGGGACGATCAGGTCGGCGGCGCGATCCAGAAGGCGATCGAGGTCGCGAAGCTGAACATCATCGACGTCCCGCTCGGCTCGGGTTCGTGGGAGGACCGTCCCGGCGGACGGAACTCGCTGATGCGGCGGACGACCGGCAAGGCCGGCTCCGTCGAGGTCGAACTCGAACCCGCCCCACGTGGACTGGGGCTGGCGGCTGCACCGACGGTTCGACACGTGCTCGAACTTGCCGGTGTCGAGGACGCCTGGACGAACTGTCACGGCAACACCCGGACGACGCTCAACCTGGCGAAGGCGACGTACAACGCTCTCCAGAACGCCTCGGAGTCCCGGACGCCAGAACACACACGGCAGGTCCGACGGGAGGCCAGAGAATGAAAGCGATCGTCCAACTCCGCGGGGAGGTAAACCAGAGCGAGGCCGTCCGGGACACGCTCGGCATGCTCAACCTCCACCGCGTCAACCACGCGACCTTCGTCCCCGAGACGGACACCTACGAGGGAATGATCACGAAGGTCAACGACTGGGTCGCCCACGGCGAACCCACGCAGGAAACGATCGAGCTACTCGTCTCCCGGCGGGCCGAACCGGCCGAGGGCGACGGCGAGATCGACGACGAGTGGGTCGCCGAGCACACCGACTACGACGACGTGTCGGCGCTCGCGGCGGCGCTGCTCGACGATGAGACCACGCTGAAAGCCGAGGGGATCGCCCCGACGCTCCGTCTGCATCCGCCGCGTGGCGGTCACGACGGCGTGAAACATCCGACGAAGGAGGGCGGCCAGCTCGGGAAACACACGACCGAGGAGATCGATACGCTCCTGGAGGCGATGCGATAATGACATCGAAGAAACGACGACAGCGCGGTTCCCGCACCCACGGTGGCGGGACACACAAGAACCGCCGCGGTGCCGGAAACCGGGGCGGACGAGGGCGTGCGGGCCGCGACAAACACGAGTTCCACAACTACGAACCGATCGGCAAATCCGGTTTCAAACGGCCCCAGAAGACTCGCCGGGACGTCGAAACCGTCAACCTCCGCGAACTCGACGAGGACATCGCCGTCCTCGTCGCCGAGGACGTCGCCGAGGAGTCCGGCGACGGCTACACCGTCGACGCTCGGGACATCGTCGAGAGCGGCCACGACGCGGACGTCGTGAAAGTGCTCGGCGCTGGGCAGGTGTACAACGAACTGGAGGTCGTCGCCGACGCCTTCTCGGACAGCGCGACGGAGGCGCTCGAGGCAGCCGGCGGCGAGGCCGTCCTCTCGGAGCGAGGCGAGGCGCTCGAAGCCGAAAAAGACTCAACCGACGAGGATAACGAGGAAGCGTAAATGAGCTGGAAGGAGGCCGCCGAACCGGTACTCACGCGGTTACCCGCCGTCGAGCGACCGACGGGTCACGTTCCGTTCAAACGGAAACTCGGGTGGACCGCGGGTGTGCTCGTCCTGTATTTCTTCCTGACGAACGTCGGGATCTACGGGCTCGGGCAGGGTCAGGACATCTTCGGGCAGTTCCGAACCATCCTCGCGGGCGAGCAGGGGTCGCTGATGCAGGTCGGGATCGGCCCGATCGTCACGGCGTCGATCGTCCTGCAGTTGCTCGGCGGCGCGGATCTACTCGGACTGGACACTGACGAGAACCCCCGCGATCAGGCACTCTATCAGGGACTCCAGAAGCTGCTCGTCATCGTGATGACGGCGCTGACGGCGCTTCCGATGGTGTTCGCCGGCTTCCTTCAGCCGAACCCGGACGTCGCCGCGTCGCTCGGGATTTCGCTTTCCGCGCTCGGATGGGTCATGTTCGCCCAGATCTTCCTCGGCGGCATGCTCATCCTCTATATGGACGAGGTCATCTCGAAGTGGGGTGTCGGGAGCGGGATCGGGCTATTCATTATCGCCGGTGTGAGCCAGCGACTCATCGGCGGATTCATCGCCTGGAGCGGTCTCGACGCCGGCTACGTCGGCTTCTTCCCACGGTGGTACGGGATCCTCACCGGCCAAGTCGAGATGGGGCCCGTGCTGACACAGACCGGACTGTTCGATCTGTTTTTGGGCCCGGGTGAACTGCTCGCGTTGATCACGACGCTCTTCATCTTCGGGATCGTCGTCTACGCGGAGTCCGTCCGTGTCGAGATCCCGCTGAGCCACGCCCGGGTGAAAGGTGCTCGCGGTCGCTTCCCGGTGAAGCTCATCTACGCGAGCGTCCTGCCGATGATCCTCGTCCGTGCGTTGCAGGCGAACATCCAGTTCATGGGCCGTATTCTCAACGCCCAGTGGGCCGGAATGCCCGAATGGCTCGGCGATTACGCCGGGACCGAGCAGGGCTTTGCCGAACCGACCGGCGGCCTGTTCTACTATCTGGCCCCGATCTACTCGCCCGAAGACTGGATGTGGTGGCTCGGCGAGACGGCGGCGGCCCCCTGGCAGATCATGCTCCGGGTCGGTGTCGACCTGACGTTCATGATCGTCGGCGGCGGTATCTTCGCCATCTTCTGGGTCGAGACGACCGGAATGGGTCCGAACGCGACCGCAAAGCAGATCCAGCGCTCGGGGATGCAGATCCCCGGATTCCGGCAATCGCCGGGCGTCACCGAGAAGGTACTCGAACGATACATCCCGCAGGTGACCGTCATCGGCGGGGCCTTGGTCGGGTTGCTCGCTGTCATGGCGAACATGCTCGGAACGATCGGACAAGTGACCGGAACCGGTCTGCTGCTGACCGTCTCCATCACCTACAAGCTCTACGAGGAGATCGCCGAAGAGCAGATGATGGAGATGCATCCGATGATGCGCCAGATGTTCGGCGACTGATATCGAGCGGACATCGGCTCTCTTCGTGACCGAGCGGGAGTGGATCCCGCTTCGATCTCACTTCGCGAAACCGAGGTGGGCGGGGCTTTCACGTGACTATTTATTCTCACGCATCGACAGTGACGTATGATCGATCGCGTGCTCGTTCCGATGGACGACTCGGATCTGGCGGCGAAGGCGCTGCGGTACGCGCTCGAGAGCTACGATGACGCCGAAATAACGGTCCTCCACGTCGTCGGGACGTCGACACCGATGATGGGGGAAACGGCAGGGCTGGCGTTCGAAGACGACCTCCCGGCCGCGGTCGAAGAACGGGCCGAAACGGTCTTTGAGAGCGCGAACGAGATCGCCAGCGAGTACGACGCGGAACTCCGGACGGTCGTGGCGGTCGGCCATCCGGCACGGACGATCGTCGATCACTCGGAGGCGTTCGATACCGTCGTCGTCGGAAGCCACAGCGGATCGCTCGTCAAGCGGCTGTTCGTCGGGAACATCGCGGAGACGGTGGTCCGCCGGGCTCCGGTTCCGGTCGTGGTCGTCAGATAACGGGCGGCGCTCGTTCCGTCCGATCCCCGACGAGACACTCGGACGGTTGCTAGGGACGCTCTCTATGACCGACGATACCGGTTGAGCCGCATAGTAACTCACTTGAGGCGTCCGCAAGTGGTGGGGGGTATGCAGATCGTCATCGTCGGGGCTGGCGAGGTCGGAACCTCGATCGCGGACAGTCTCGACGACAAGCACGACGTGGTCGTCATCGATATCGACTCGGAGACGGCCGAACAGCTGAAATACGAACTCGACGTCATGACGCTGGCGGGCGATGGGACCTCACTTTCGACGCTGGAACGTGCGAACATCGACGATGCGGACATGTTCATCGCCAGTACCGACGACGACCGGACGAACCTCGTCGCCTGCGGGACCGCCAAAACGATGGCAGATCCGTTCACCATCGCCCGGATCAAGAGCGTCGAATACCTCCGGACGTGGGAACTGACGGAGACAGCGTTCGGCGTCGACTTCATGGTCTGTTCGGATCTTTTGAGCGCGGAGGACATCGTTCGCGTCGTCGGATTGCCATCGGCGGTCGACGTCGATTCTTTCGCCGGCGGATTGGTCCAGATGGCCGAACTCGAGATCGGGGAGGACAGCCCGGTTTCGGGGCAGACTGTCGCCGAGGCGGATCGGTTCGAGTCGCTGACGTTCGCCGCGCTGTTCCGGAGTGAGGGGATGATACTCCCCCGCGGTGATACAGTCATCGAACCCGGTGATCGGGCGGTCGTCATCGGCAGTCCCGAAAGCGTCCAGGCGTTCGCAGACGATCTCAATCCCGAGGCGACGCCCGACGACGCCGACGAGATCGTCATCATCGGCGGCTCGGAGATCGGCTATCAGACCGCCCGACTACTCGAGGAACGGGGACTCTCACCACGACTCATCGAACGGGACACGGAGCGCGCGCGGTGGCTGGCCGAGGAACTGCCGAACACGCTCGTCATGGAACACGACGCGACCGACACGGAGTTTCTGGCCCGCGAACACGTCGACGAGGCGGATATCGTCGTTGCAGCGATGGAAAGCGACGAACGGAACCTGCTCGTTTCGGTGCTCGCAAAGCGGCTCGGGACGGGCCGGGTCGTCGCAGTCGTCGATAACGGCGAGTACGTGACGCTGTTCGAGGAGATCGGGATCGACGTGGCGATCAACCCCAGACAGGTCACAGCCGAGGAGATCACCCGGTTCACCCACGGTGGCATCGCCGAGAACATCGCGGTGCTGGAAAACGACCAAGCCGAAGTGCTCGAACTCGAGTTGACCGACGCGAGCGATCTCATCGATCGGACGATCCGCGAGATCGCCGACGACCTCGACGCGAGCGTGGTTTTCGGGGCGATCACCCGCAACGGAGAGTTGATCGTCCCACGAGGGGACACCGAGTTATTGACCGGCGACCACATCATCGTCTTCGTCGAATCGGCGTTCGTCGACGAACTCACCACGATGGCATAGCATGGGACGGATACGGGTCGACTGGCGGGCGAGTCTCGATCTCACCGGTCGCGTACTGCTGTATCTAGCCGCGCCGCTGTCGTTCCCGCTCGCGATCGCGGTCCTGTACGGCGAGTCGGTGGTGCCGTTTCTGGCGGCGATAGTCGTGACCGTGGCGCTCGGTGGCGGGCTCAGATCGCTGCCGGGCGACCCGGGTGATCTGGGGCCCCGTGAGGCGTTTCTCGCGGTCGCGTTGATCTGGCTCCTCGTCGCTTTGGTCGGGGCGATCCCCTTCGTCGTCGCGGCGACTGGGACGATCGCCCATCCCGTGAACGCCGTCTTCGAGTCTATGAGCGGGTTGACGACGACCGGTGCGACCGTACTGGAGGACTTCTCGGCGCACGACCGATCGATCTTGATGTGGCGACAGCTTATCCAGTGGCTCGGCGGGCTCGGAATCTTGGTGCTCGCGACGGCGATCCTCTCGGAACTCGGCGTCGGTGGCGCACAGCTGATGGACACCGAAGCCCAGAGTCAGAACGTCAACAGGCTGACGCCGCGGATATCCGAGACGGCCCGGCTCATCTGGGGACTGTATCTCGGGATCACGGCCCTCGCGGTCGCCGTTCTGTATAGTCTCAGCCTCGTCGGCTTGGCCCCGAACATGGATCTGTACAACGCCGTCGCCCACGCCTTTACCTCGGTCGCGACCGCCGGCTTCTCGCCCGAACCACAGAGTGTCGGAACGTTCGAACCGATCGTCCAGTGGGCGATCGTTCCGTTCATGATCGCCGGGTCGACGAGTTTCGTTCTCATGTATTTCGCGATCAAGGGCGACCCGATGCGACTGCTGAAAAACGAGGAGTTTCACTTCTATATCGGTACGCTCGGGGCCTTCGCGGCGATCGTCGCGGCGATGCTTTTCATCGATCCCGAGATCGAGTTCGGCATCGAGGCGACGATCCGTCACGCCGTCTTCAACGTCACCTCGATCGTAACGACGACGGGGTACGCCAGCACTGACTTCGGGCTGTGGTCTGCGGCCGCGAAATATCTGCTCTTTTTGTGTATGTTCATCGGCGGGATGGTCGGGTCGACGACCTGTTCGATCAAATCGCTTCGGTGGCTGGTCGCGCTGAAGGCGTTCAAACGGAACCTCTTTACGAGCGTTCATCCGTCGGCGGTCCGGCCGGTCAGACTCTCCGGAAAACCGGTCAAGGAGGACACGGTACACGATATCTACGCGTATCTGCTTTTGAGCATCGTGATCTTCGTTCTGTTCACGGTCTTCGTCGTCGTCGACTCGGCTCGGATCGGTGCCGACGTCTCGGAGTTCGAGGCGATGGGCGCGGCCGCCTCGACGTTTCTCAACATCGGTCCGGCGTTCGGCGATGCGGGCCCCTACGGGACGTACAACGGCTTCTCGATGACGACGAAGACGGCGATGATCGTCCTGATGTGGATCGGCCGCATCGAGATCATTCCGGTGCTCGTGTTGTTTACAGTCACCTTCTGGAAGTCGTGATCGGGGCGCGGCAACTCGACGGTCAAAAGTCGATCCGCAACGTCGAGTTCCGAAAAGACGGTGTCGCCGTCGTCGATCACCTCGTCGGTGATGCCTTGCGAGTGCAGCGCTCTGCGATGGACTCTGTTGAAATCTTCAGCAAGTGATAGGGTTTCCCACCGTGCTGAATACAGGGCGCGTATCTCAGATCGATACCGATCTATTGTGATCGGTTACTGACGCTAACTCGGCTTGGGATCTATCTGTGGCTCGTCACGTGGATCGTTCCCGATAGCGACGGTGAGGTCCAGATTCGAGACCACGACAAGGGTGCAGAGATCACGCTTTATTTTTCGCCGGCGGATACCGACGAAGGACCGCCATGCCGAGGTGCGGGCGAGCTGGACAGAGTATCAAGAACCCCGCACGACGAGCCATACAACATCCACAAACCCATCGGGACAGAACAGAATTGGTTTGAAATGTCGTTGTCAAAATGTCAGTTATCCAATAATATCTGGAGAGAGGCGCTACCTGCACGTAATTATTTCTTCATTGGACCGCAGGTAACAGCTAATGGGAGAGAGTTGGGGGGAAGATGGTTCTGAGCGTCTCCGTGAGTTGCATCACGCAGCCACGTATATTCTGTCTGCTACGGATGTCGAAACAGTGTACGAGACGACCGTTGAAACGGCAGAGACAGTGCTTGGGTTCGATTACTGTACCGTATTCGTTATAAAAGACTATGACTTCGTCGTAGTTGCGTCGTCTCACCTTGAGGAAGGGGAGCATGTCGCCGTAGAAGACGGCGCTCTCACACGAACCTTCGAAACGGGAGAGGCTATGCTGATACGCGACATCGCGGAGAGTGATGTTTCGAACCCAATAGACCCGACCTATCGCTCCGGATTGAGCATCCCCCTCGGGGAAGAGGCAGTGTTACAGGCAGTCTCAAAGACGCCGAATTACTACGAACCGGTAGATCTCGAATTAGCAGAGCTATTGGCGCTGCACGCAGAAGCAGCCCTTTCACAGGTTCGCTCACAGGAGTTGGTCCGAAAACAGAAACAGAAAATCGAACAGCTCCATCGATTTGCCACGGAACTCGGATCCTGTCACGAGGAAGAAGAGTTGTATCTGTTGATGCGTCGCGCCTCAAATGAGATTCTTGGGTTCGACTGGTGTACCCTGTATACGATGGAAGATGACCGGTTTATTGCCGTCATGGCATCCGAATGTTCTCCAGTAGACGTCGGCGAGTATCCGTTCCCGAAAGGGCAGAGTAAGGCGCGAGAGATCTTCGAGACGGGCGAATCACACTTCGTTGAAGATGTCCACGAACTCGATAAGGCGGAACCGACGACGGACCGAATCCGCTCTGCTCTGCAGGTTCCAGTCGGTAATATCGGTGTGTACAACGCAGCACATGAACAACCCGGCATGTTCGACGAAGACGATCTTGAACTTGCGGAACTGCTGGCAGGCAGCATCGCAGAGGCGTACGAGCGGATCAAGACACAGGAACAACTCCGGGGACAGAACCGGAAACTCAAACGGCAAAACGAACGACTTGAGGAATTTGCGAGTATCGTCTCGCACGACCTTCGGAATCCTCTCAACGTCGCACGGGGGCGAGTTGAATTGGCACGGAAAACCGGTGAGTTAGAACACTTGAACGCGGTCGAAAATGCCCACAAGCGAATGGAGGCACTCATCGAAGACCTCCTCTCGCTCGCCCGCAGCGGGTTGGAGATCGACGAGACCGAACCGGTTGCTATCGAGGAGGTCGCCCGGATATGTTGGCAGATGGTCGAAAACGAAGAGGCGGGTCTCGTAGTTGAGCTTGATAACTCGACAACGATCCAGGCTGCCCCCGAGCGATTACGCCAACTCCTTGAGAATCTCTATCGAAATTCCATCGAGCATGGCGGCCATGACGTAACGATCACCGTCGGGAAATTATCAAACGGTGCTGGTTTTTTTGTTGAAGATGACGGCGACGGGATCCCCGAGGAGCATCGGACTGACTTGTTCAAGCCAGGGTTTACGACGCAGGAAGAGGGAACCGGATTTGGGCTCGCTATCGTCGCCGAGATTGTCAACGCCCATGACTGGGACATACGGACCACGGAGAGCTCTACTGGGGGTGCGAGATTCGAAATATCAGAGGTTACTCTCGATCAAGAATAATACGCATAGCGTTCAACATTAGTTTCCATCCAGATCTCCGGTCTGATGTGGGACATAGTAAAAACATCTTACATAACGACGATATTAAGTTAAATGCGGTATAACTTGTATCTAAGTAGGGGATTATATGTCACTAAGTGGCAATCAACAACTCGCACGTACCGTTGCAACTGCAATTGAGGAGTGGACGCCTTCAGAGGCACACGGCCACGAATCTAAGTTCCAGAACGAACTACAAGAGTATCTCGACAAGCGCCTCAATGCGGATAGCGGGATGATGATGGGCGGAAGCAAAGAGATTGTAGTTGAGCGCGAACACGGGAATATCAACGGTGATGTCGTTGTAAATGGCGAAATTGGAATTGAACTAAAACGCGATCTTACAAACAATCAAACGAACACATTACGTGGTCAAATCGAGAACTACCGGAAGGAGTACACGCACGTAATTGTGTTGGCTTGCGGTATCGAACATATGGATGGGTGGCGAAAATTAAAAAACGACTACGAGAACCAGACAGGGATGGAGTTTGATAAAGCGCCTGTCAAGTTCATTCATAAACAGAAAGCAAACTACGGACAAGGGAGTCACACAGACGACTATACAGATCCGGATAGAAACCGGCCACAAAACGGTGAAGGGATCGAAGAAGTTGCCGAAACAATTGAACAGGGTGTAGAAGGGTATAAATCGCTTACTGGCGATGGATCAATGGATACCGGTAAGGCAATCGTATCTGTAATTCAACTCGCCGTCATCGCTGGTATATTTATTTTTGTCGTCGTATTTGTTCTGTTTAATCTTGTACTATAATCCTGATCGTCTCTCACTTACAGCACGTTGTCGAAACGCCCGCTGATTGTTGTCCCACCAGTCAGCTCTATTTCGTCTGGTACGGTGAACGAATCCGAGCCGAGATGTTCATCAACCGCGCCGACGACACTCGTCAATTCGCCGGTATAAAAATCAATCTTGAACTCATCGGATGGGAACTCTCGGTCGTCATTGTCGATAGCCTCCCCGAAATTGACAATTACCTCGCCGCCGAAAGAGGGGCTTTCATCGGCAAGAACGAAATCATTTTGATCTCCAGCATTGAGTTCGTGCGAAATGGTAAAAAAGTCGCTCCCATGGTCGTCGGCAAGTTGAAGCGTCAGCTCGCCGAATTGATCCCACTCAATCCGCTGGAGATACGAAAAACCAATCAGTCCACCGTCATCGGTCATCGGGTCTGAGTCGTCGTTCAAGAGATCGCTACAGCCAGCAACCGAGAGGGCCGTGGCCGAGCCACCGGCACCAAGAACAAAGTCACGTCGGTACATTAACTGACTATTATAATTTCTCCAAAATAGAGTTTTGGTGAAATTAAAACAACCTAATGGAAGGTATCATAGAAACGTCTGTGAACAAGCGAGAACGCGGCGTCGGCTAACAAAAAGTAACAGACGACGGCGGGGTGCGTGGAAAACACAGGTGAAATCTCTCGCAATACCCACTTCTATTCAAGTAGTATCAGTACGGAAATTGGGCGCCAACGGGAGTTCGGCCCATCTACCCTGACGGACACTTAGTGCCCGTCTGTCGAGTGGGCCAACTCGGATTTGAACCGAGGACCTCCCGGTTATCAGCCGAGCGCTCATACCTAGCTGAGCTATTGGCCCTGTGTTGGCGCGTTTGACCGTAGCGTCGTCGGTTGTTTAAACGTTTCTTTTC
>LKMJ01002843.1_pt1 | contig 16000 bp, 17 predicted proteins | sample 643391 | NCBI WGS metagenome assembly LKMJ01 (sample SAMN04112250, study PRJNA286221) | soda lake metagenome | biome: soda lake; feature: Kulunda Steppe; material: water; isolation source: sample PL-Br10 brine of Picturesque Lake | place: Russia: Kulunda steppe | collected 2010-07
AACCCCGCGACACGACAGAACCGGTACTGAGAGATACTATTGCAGCGACAGAGTCACCAACAGAGGCCGTCATCCGAGCAGTCGCAGCGGTGACCAATAGAGAGCCAACTGATCTCAGACCGTTGTACGACATCGGTGATCCCAATCAGCTCAGTATGCTCCTCTCAGACGGCGCCAGTACCACGCCGAGCGTTTCTTTCCAGTATCACGGCTGTGCAGTGACTGTCACTACTGACTGGTTGCGAATCTCCCTTAGCAACAAGACGGACCACGCTGCGGAGTGAACGATATCTATTTGCTGAAATAGCTCGTAAAGAAGCCCGAAAAAAAGGAGGCGACCGCAACCGAGAGCAACACGTCGTTCAGGTCGTATGGACCGCCATCGTCGTCTGCGGTGAGTTTGGTGAGTGCAACGCCGATTACAAGCGAGATGATCCCGTTGAGGAGGTCGTGTGCAAGCCCCATAGTCGGTTTACGTTCCACAGCGTAAAATAGCCAAGGGTTGTTAACTTATATCGGGTGTTAGATACAATATAACAAAATATTAGGGGAATATTTAATATATTCGTCCGCTTATGAACGCAGAAGATAAACTAATGCAAAGAAATGTACTCATCGTCGGTGGTGGCCGTGTCGGTCGCCACGTTGCCGAACAGCTCAGCCAGGATCGCAACGCGGTGACGGTTATCGAACTCGACGAGAAGCGCTGTGACCAGATCTCGCCGAAAGTGAGTCACGTGATCTGTGGCGACGGGACGGATCCGGACGTGCTCGGAGAGGCCGCACTCGAGGAGATCGACGTCTTCGCTGCGCTCACCAACAGCACCGAAATAAATCTGGCAGCCTGTCAGATCGTTCACGAACACGCGCCGGAGGCACGAACGATCCTGCGGATCGCACGCGATGGCGAACGGAGCTACGGCCACCGGACGTTCGTCGACGACATCGTCTATCCAGCAGCAGCGGGCGCGGATGTGGCTGCCGGGCGCATCACCAGCCTCTGAGCACTCAGGACAGCCAGTCGTCACCGGTGACCGTCGTTGTACTGCGGATCGATATGCTCCTGATCGGGCATCTGCTCCTGGAGCTCTCTGACCTGGTCGTCGACATCGTCCATCTCGGTATCCGTTTCGATTCCTCCTCCAGCGGCGTGGCTCTCCAACACCGACTTGTCGAGCCGTGAGCGAAGAAATCCACCCTCGTCCTCACTGTCGTCGTCGGAATCTGTCGATTTCTCCTCCGTTCCGCGACCAAACAGTGAGCGTAATCGACCCAACATGGGTGATCGTTATGGTCGCTCCCACAAGAACGTTGTCGAGTATTTCATTGGGAGAAACAGCGAGAGCGCCACTGGCTCGGACTGGATTGCGTGATTACCACAGTTCACACTCTTTTCATTGCGTGATACCATCGCAGAAACTTATTTGAGGGTTGGTACTCGCAGTTATGATATGGTTACGCTGCCCGCTGACATCCTGCTGGGTCTGTACCTCGGTGCCCTCGTTGGCATTCTTTCGGTGCTGGGTGTCTGGGCGGCGAGTTTTAGCTTTCGGTACACACAGACGCTGTCATTGCCGCGACCGGGGGCGATCGCCCTCGGGCTGGCACTCGCCGGTCTGATGGTGTGGCTGCTCTCTGTCGCCGGTGAGTCCACCGTCGAATCAGCCGGTGTGGTCAGGATTTCGCTGGCGATCCTTGTTGTTGTTGGGCTGTCGATGTACGCACACACCCGGGGTGATCGGATGGCAGCAACCTTTCCACGCGAACTCTCTGTTGCGAATATCACGGGAGCCTCCGTCGCGAAAGAAAAGGCCGAGCTTACCGACGACGGTGAGGCCGTACGGATACGGATTGTCGGCGAAATCGGTGATGTCGAGGGGTATCCGTCGATGTCAGAGACGCTCAGAGCCGAGATCAGAAACGCGGAGATCGAACTGCCGGTCGATCTCCGGATCGACGAACTCGAACGGCGTGTTGCGGACAGACTCGAACTGACCTACGATCTCGCCAGCGTCTCGGTTGATGTCGACGAGCGCGGCCGTGCCCGCGTCGATGCTGCCCCGCCGTTTTCGGGCCTCTCCAAACGCGTCGGAGGGGGCCGCCACGCCGTAACCGTCTCCGGGATCGTCCCGACAGGGATCGCTCGCGGCGACGAGGTGACGATCATCACGCCCGGGGCACAGGTCCGCGGGACAGTCATCAGTGCGTCGACCGCAGCCGACGACGTGCGTGGTGCACAGCCGGATATCGAACCGCGGTCGACGGATGAGCCGGCCGACAGCGAGGAGCCAGGCCGGGTCCGGGCACCGACGACAGCCGGCGGGGAGGGTGAAGTGACCGTCGCGGTCACACGGACAGATGTCCAGCCGCTGTTGCGCGCCTCAGAAACGAAGATTGTCGTCGAATCACGCGATCTGGACCGTGAGTACGAGGTCGTCTCGATGCTACGTCGGGCCGGTCATCGGATCCAGCGCATCGCGATCAAAAGCGGTGGCAATCTCGATGGAGACACGCTCGGCGCGGCTGGCATCCCCGAGAACCACGATGTCGCGGTACTCGCCGTTCGAACCCGGGCAGGCTGGGAAATCGCACCGAGTGGAACGACGGGCCTGGAAGCCGGTGACGAACTGTTCGCTGCCGGAACACAATCCAATCTGGAGCAGTTCGCTTCCACAGTTGCACAATGAGCACAGCCAGTTACACTCCCACGTCGGTCGTTCTCAGAGCGTCCTCGAGCAACGCTTCCGCAGCACACTCTCGGCGGAGTGTCGCTGGCCGGGCCGAGACACAGGGGGGTGGCCAATGGACGTAACCGCTGGATTCACCGTCGTCGCGATGGTCCAGCAGGCTGCGGGGATCGTTACACAGCTTCTGGGGCTGGCAGCGATGGCAGCGGTCCTCGCGGCAGTGCTCGCACTGTCGTACCGGTGGTATACGGGAACGGCTGTTCCGCAGTGGCTCGCGGCCGCCGTCGGCGTCGCGGGCGTTGCGCTGTATCTCGGGACGACAGCCGCGCTCGAAGCGGTCATCCGTGAGGGGATCGAGCCGACGGAGGTGGAGATCGCGCTGTTCAACCTCGGTGGCTTGCTTGCTGGGGTCGGCGGCGCAATCCTCGGCAGGTCGGTCGGCGACCGGTTCGGTACTGATGTGTTGTTGTGGTCACCCACGCAAGACGCCGGTGATGTCAGCCAGTTCGCACAGACTGTTGGCCGGGTGACAACAGTCGAACTCCCAGCCCGGATCGAGGATGCGGCGGGATACGATCCAATGCCAGCGCGAGCCAAAGAAACGCTCGCGGGCAAACGTCTCGTCTTCCCGCGCGGGCTCACCGACGCCGAACTCGAACGCCGGCTGAGCAGGCGACTCAAGTCGGATTACGGCGTCGGGACTGTCGATATCGAGTTCGACGACGACGGAACGATTGGCTACCTCGCTGTCGGGACGCGGGCCGTCGGGATCGGTGCAACGCTGCCGCCGGCGACGAACGCGATTGCTGTCCGGGCAGATCCTGGTTTTTCCGCGAGCACTGGTGATATTGTCCAGCTCTGGGAGCCAGAACAGATGCGACGGGTTCTCACTGGCGAGCTTCGTGGTGTCGCCGACGATGTGGTGACGATCGCAGTCGATGCCGGTGATACACCGAAAGTCGATCCGTCGAAACGGTATCGGCTGGTGACACTGCCGGTCAACGACCGTCCTGACAGGGAGTTTGCATCGCTGCTCAGAGCCGCCGAGGAGACGTTCAGTACTGTGACTGTCGAGGCTGGCAGCCCACTGCACGGACTGGTCGTTGGCGCACTCGACCTGACGATCACTGCGATCCGTCCCGAAGACGGCGAGCCAGTGCCGTTCCCCGACCCGACCTACCGGCTCGCGCCGGGTGACATGGTTTTTGTCATCGCCCGGCCGGGTGCGATCCGCCGACTCGACGCCGCCAGTCGGCCACTCGACCCATCGGTTGCGGATCCCTCGCTTCCCGCCGACGACACCGAGCCGACTGAGGGTATTGCCACTGCAGCCCAGGCCGATACCGAATCGGCCGACGCGGATGGATTCCAGACAGCGGAGGAAACCGAAAGCCAGGGCGACACTGCTGGGGCGGACGAGCGTTCGCAACCGACAGACGACCCGGCCACAGCCGACTCGGCGACAGTGGCCGACAGTGACGGGAGCGAACCAGCCGTCCGTGGAAAAGCAGACACAGAGACGTTCAACGAGATCAAAAACGAACTCGAATCAGCACAGAGCGACTCCACCGAATCCGACGAATCGGCGACCACGACAGCGCCATCGTTCGACCAGCTTAAATCCGAGTTCGACGCCGGTGAGGCCGAGTGGGAAGAAGAGACGGTCTCTCCGACGACTGCCGACGATGAAACGACGGCCGGAGACGAGGCGACACCTTCTGCCGGTGAGTCCGGAGGGGCGCCTGACAGCGATTCCGATCAGCCGGATGATCTGGAAACCCAGAACAGTGACAATGCCGACGCTGAACTGGATGTAGAAGTTGCATTCGCCGAGGAGAGCAACGACAGCGCGGACGACGAACTGGTCAGCCTCGAAGAGGCAAATATCACCTTCGAAGACGAAATTGCGGCCGACGATTCCGACACCGACGAGGAGAGCGGAGACGGCATCGATGACCTCACCATCGACGAGGAACTGCAGGGAGAGCAACCGGAGACGCGTTCGGATGATCTCGGTGAGCTGGCGTTCGAGGACGACCCGGCTGAGGATCTCGACGAGTTGCGCTTCGAGGATGACTCCTCGGACGAGTTCACGTTTGACGGTGAGAATACCACTGATTCCGATGATACGGCCGAAGACGGCGAGGAAGAGGATGGCGAGGACGAAGACGACACAAGCAGTGGTGGAACCTCCTTCGCCGACCTCAAAGAGGAGTTCGAATCCGGCGATGCGGATTGGGAGGACGACATATCCGACAGTCCAGGTGGGGATATGCGCCTCGACGAGTAATCCTCTTTACAGTGGCTCCCCGAGTGGGGGATATGCGGTGGAAACTGTTCGCGACACTCTCCGAGACGGCCGGCGATACGGTGATCGAGACCTCGCCAGCGAGCGAGGAGCAGACGCTTCGTGATGCCTTCGACGCACTTCTTGCGTCCCATCCCGAACTCGAAGCAGAGGTGCTCGACGACGATGGCGAGTTACAGGAGCATATTCGACTGCTCTGTGACGGGGACGACCCGTTCAGGACGCTCGATGGCTGGGAGACTGCGCTTTCAGACAGCGAGGAACTCGCTCTGTTCCCTCCGGTCTCCGGCGGCTGATAGAGTTTTCGAGCGCATACCCGCGTCTTCAGGCGCGGGTCGAGCGGTAGGCCCGGCGCAACATCCGCTGTTGGTATTCGGGCCGGATTTCGTTCGTAATCGTTTTGATGTGGCCCGACGTAACACAGAGTGTTACGGAATCGGTGAGATGCTGGCCTCGAACCACAAGGGGCGGCGAACCAGCGGTGGTTCGCACGGCGATGACACGGATTCCGATGGGGCCTGTTTGACCGGGCCACAGCCCTATACAGGGGAGAAAACGAGAGTTTCACCGGTATGCTGCCGGTTCCCCTTGAGTGCGGGTTGGAACCTCGAACGCCACGCTCGGCGGAAATCCGATGGTCGGATTCCACGTCCTTCAGGGCGTGGAGGAGGTCAACACGTCCTGAACCGCTCGTAGAAGACGAGCAGTGCTGAACACCGTCAGACACGCGAGCAGCGCACAGACAATACTCGTCGCAGTGACGATCCCAATGCGCTGGAGTGGCGGTGCGAGCGCGAGTGCAACGAGCACCGGGGCGAGTTTGACATCCTCTCCGCGCTAACGCGCGAGGCTTTCGCCTCGAATTTTCCGTAACCAGTCACACCAATCACTATCAGAGCCACTCGGCCTCGGGATCAATGTAGCCCGCTGGCTGGTCGCCATCGAAGACTGCGAGGATGTCGTTTGCGATGTGCTCGTTGAGATCGGTCACCGACTCCTCGGAGTAAAACGCCGAGTGTGGTGTCACGATCACGTCTTCCCGGCCGACGAGCGGGCTGTCTTCGGGTGGCTCCTCTTCGAGCACATCGACGCCAGCAGCGCCAATCTCGCCGGTATCAAGCGCCCAGGCCAGCGCGTCTTCGTCGATGATCGGGCCGCGGCCGACGTTTACGAGCACGCCGGTCTCGCTCATTTTCTTGAATATCTCCCGGTCGAAGAGGTGGTGTGTCTCTTCGGTGAGCGGTGCGTGAATGGAGATGTGCTCTGCACGGTCGATCAGTTCCTCGAAGGTGACCTTTTCGACGCCGTAGTCTGCCATCTCTTCGTCGTCGACGTAGGGATCGGCGGCGATCAGGTCACAGTCGAAGCCGGCAAGCTTTTCAGCGGTCCGTCGTGCCAGCCCGCCAAAGGAGTGAAATCCCACTGTCTGGGTCGTGAGGCGGTGAATCGGTGCTGCATCAGTGAAGCTCCACGATCCGTCTGCCACTGCCCCGTCGTACGTTTTGAGCCGCCGAACGGCCCCAAACAGTAGACTGACCGCGTGTGTCGAGACCTCCTCTCGGCAGTAGGTCGGAACGTTGACAACCGTTACGCCGTGTTCGTCGGCTGCCTGAATGTCGACACCGTCGATGCCAGCGCCAGCGCGGGCAACGACCTCCAGGTTCTCACAGGCGTCGAACACCGCCGCTGGAACCGGAACTGAGACATCGACAACCAGCGCGTCGGCGTCGCTTGCGGCCTCGATAATCCGTTCTGTCGAGGAGCAATCGACAGATCGAACAGGGTGTTCCTCGCCGAGAATATCGGTCAGTGTCGCTGTGCGTATCCGTGGATCCGTGCTCGTTACGACGGCTGTCATCACCCGAATCTTTGGGCTGTAGCCGTATCAATCTGTGACTGCAGTTTCACGCACTGGGAACGAACGGTATAACATGGGGCGCTGTGGTGGTGAGTGTACACCAGTTGTCGCTGAGTCCCGACACGGCCCAACTGCGGATGAGTCTCTACTCGACCCAACTGCGGATGAGTCTCTACTCGACCCGGCGAAACTCACCAGCGATGTCACGGTCGAGGTCCTCACTCCTCACGATGTCGTCCTCGTCGAGATCGTCCCACTGTTCGACGTACTCGACGGCATCTGCTCTGTCGAGATAGGGAAGTGGGTTTCGCATCGGCTCGACCCCTCGTCCGAGGCGGTCGTCTGGACTCGTATCGAGCACCCAGTAGAACTCTTCGAACTCGTGGAGCTCTGTTGTCGGTACGTCCCGGACCCAGACGGTGTCGATCGGTTCATCGGTGTCGGCAAACTGCTCTGGGGCGAGGGTGTAGGCGACCATACAGCCGGGGCTGCAGGTGAACTGGCGGTGTTCGTCGCTGTGGACTGCCTGTGCTGTGTGTTCGAAATCCGGATCTGCAGGTCGCATCCCGCAGATGATACAGTTCATCTCTTCGGGAGCGGTCGCCGTCTCCTCGGGCGGGGGAAAGTCGAACGCCTCGTTGTTCGGAATGGGCGTTCCGTCCCGACTCTCACCGTTTTCGGCTTCGGCCGGGTCGTCGGAGATGTCGTCACTCTCTGTCGGCCCCTCACCCGGCGATCCCTCCGGTCCATCATCGCCGATACAGCCCGCTGTCGCGACCGCAGCGCCGGACAGTGCGAGAATGAACTCTCGCCTGCGATATCTCATTGCTCGGATTACCGGCTCGACGTATAAAAGGACTTCTCGGGATTGTGGCTGGTGGACACAGGTACAGGTGCTCAGACCGCGTCCGGGTGTCGCTGAGTCAGTGGGCTGGAGACACCTCGTTGAGTCAGTGGGCTGGAGACACCTCGTTGAGTCAGTGGGCTGCACAACACCTATTTTCCTCGCCGGTCCTACAGTACCATATGCCAGTTACCGACGACGAGGGGCTTCGCTCGATTCTCGACTACGACCGTGTCGCTGTGGTTGGCTGTTCGACGACGCCCGGCAAACCTGCCCACGATATTCCGGCCTATCTCGACAGACAGGGCTATGAGATCATCCCGGTCAACCCGTACGCGGACGAAGTGCTCGGCAAACAGGCGTATGACGATCTGGATTCGGTTCCGGGTGAGATCGATATTGTCGACGTCTTCCGACCGAGTGACGAGGTCAGTGGAATCGTCGACGAGGTACTCGATCGTGACGACGTCGACGTCATCTGGCTCCAGCTCGGTATCCACGACGACGAGGCCGTCGAGCGCGCCGAAGCTGCCGGCAAACGTGTTGTCCAGGACCGCTGTATGAAACCCGAACATCAGCGGCTTGTGGCCTGACGCTGTTGCTCGATCGGATCACCCTACATTACAAAATCGCCGCAACCAGCCAGCCAGCAGCCACGGCGAGCAGACAGGAGCCGAGCGTTCCGAGGGCGTAGATACTCGCTCGCAGACGGCTACCTGTTTCCCAGAGGCGGACCGTTTCCACTGAAAACGACGAGTACGTCGTGAAAGAGCCACAGATGCCAACCCCGACGAGTAACAGGGTATCGCTGCCCGCGCCCGCAAACGTGATCAATCCCAACAGAAAACTTCCGAGCACGTTGACCGTAAGCGTCGCGAACGGAAACCGTTCGTTGGAAACGTACTGGCCAACGCCGTATCGCAACACTGCACCGATCGCACCACCCGTGCCGACGAGGTGTGCTGGCTCCATTAGTCGGCCTCCACAGCGGGTTCAAAATGGGTCGAAAACTGTGCCAGTTCGCGGCCAACAATCACACCCATAAAGCCGAGTGCGTAGCTTCCACCGACGTAGGCCAATCCGACAGCGGGGTCAGCCGTAACCGCATCGACGACGAACGTACTGTAGGTGGTAAACGAGGAGATGAAGCCGGTTGCGAGCACCGTCCGGGAGGGTTCCGATATCGTTCCGGCGTAGATATCTTCGTAGAGAAAAAACCCAAGCGCCAGACAGCCCAGTACGTTGACAGTCGCCGTCGAAACGAGCGTCACAGGGACCAAGAGCTCGACAAAATAGCGCAGGTTCGAGCCAGCAAAGCCACCGATACCGATAATCAGCACCGGTTCGAGATGTGCGAGCGGATGTGTTCGGGACATAGAGCGATCATGGCCGGGAGATGACTGATGGCCGGCTGTTGCCTGCCCTTTTTTACCGCTCGATATGAGCGTTCTGGTCTGGCTATCTCAGTCAACCAGCGGCGTCTCCGATCGGTACGTAATCTCCATCGGTAGTCCCTTGCTGTCGGTCGGTGGATCGGACGGCAGCGAGCGCAGACTCCCGAACCCAGGTCGGGCGGTGTAGGCAAGCACCACCGCATCCAGGACGTCGTCAATGGTCACGGTGGCGTCGCCGGTCGATTCGGCGACTGCCTGGACGATCGGCGGGGCGTCAGGATCGTGGCCTGCCAGTGTCCGCATTCGCTCTGCGTAGCCCCCGGCTGTGCGTTTTGAGTAGTTGAGCGGGTCGCCAGCAAACGCTCGAAAGCAGACCTCTGGATGGGACTCTCTGAACGTTGCTCGTGCCTCGGGCACATTTCGAAGCAGATCGTCGACAGCGGCGATCTGATCGCTGATTGCAAACGCCTGTTTCGAGAGTGAGCTGCCGGTTTTACGCTCGCTGACGCGCTTCGCTGCGGGATAGCGGCGTTTCCGGGTCGCCTCACGGACCGGTGGTGTGAACACAGCACTGCTGCGCGGTCCGAGCACTGACCGTGCGAGCGTGTCACATTCTCTGGTACGCTCTCCGTCCTCAATGAGCCCGATCGGCATGTCGACGAGGATCAACGAGGCCGTCTCTTCGTATGCCTCCCAGAGCTCGCCGATCTCCTCGAACAGTCCGGTGTGATCGTAGCCGTCGGTATCGAATGCGACCGCGACCCAGGCCTCTCTCCCTCGATCGACGCCGACGAACATCTTCGACATAGCTGCTGTTTTGATCGTCAGAATAAAAAATCCCCGCCCGTACGGTGTAGGGTAATCTTCATTTAAGCGGCGGCCGACCATCTGGATATGAGCGACGAGAAGACGATCTTCGAACGGATCATCGACGGAGAGATTCCAAGCTACACGGTGTACGAGGACGAGACGACCTACGCATTTCTGGATGCGAATCCGCTCGCCCCCGGTCACACCCTCGTTATTCCCAGAGAGCCCTACGAGCGGGTAAATGAGATGCCGACGGAACTGGTCGGGGACGTCTTCAGCGTTGCTGGCGAGATCGCAACAGCAGTTGAGGCCGCTGTCGAAGCACCAGCGACGACACTGGCGATCAACAACGGCGAAGCAGCCGGCCAGGAAGTGCCACACGTCCACCTGCATATCATTCCACAGTTCGACGACGGCGATTCACGCCCGATTCACACGCTGTTCGACGGAGCCGATCTCAGCGACGAGGAGATGGAAGAGATCGCAGCAACGATCCGAAACAGCCAGTAAAAGACGTAGCTTTTTATCCGAGGGGATGACAACCCAGGGATATGTCACCACAGATCGGTGCGTTCGTCGGTGCAACCGGCGGCGCAGGAACGACACGACTCTCGATCGAGTGTGCGGGGGTGCTCGCCAAAGCCGGCCGCGATGTCGCCGTCTTCGACGCTTCCTTCCAGACCGCAGGGCTTGCGTCGTACGCGAAGACGGGGATCGAACCGGATGTGACCGCGCTGGTGACTGGCGAGGCCGACCTGGATGCGGCCTTGACTCCGCAGCCGCTCGATCTCCCAGGGACGGTCTCGCTGTGTCCGGCCCGTGCGCCGTTCGAACGGCTTGCGCGGGCGAAAACAGCTGGCGCTGCAACGCAGTTCGAACAACAGCTCGCAGCTGCGTCACTCTCACACGATGTTGTCCTCGTCGATACACCACCGATCGGCGGCAATCAGGCGATCGCTGCGGTCAACGCTGCCGATCAGGTTGCGGTCGTCACGCCGGATACTGTCCGCGGTCGCGATGGACTCGCAACGACACGGGAACGGTTGGCTGACATCGGAATCCGTGATCCGGCCGTGATCGCAAACCGTTCGGATGGCTCTCTTGGAGAGGCAGACGCACACGTTCCAACAGCAGAGACGACAGATCCTCGTGACTGTCCGAGCTGTCTTCCACCCGACGAGCAGTTCACGCCGGCAATCGTTACCCTCGTCGAGACACTGTTCGGTATCACCGCAGAGATAGAGATTCCGGAAAGCGGCCGACTCTCGGGGCTGATCGACTCGTAACTCTCGCGCTGTGTGGGCTATTTGTCTTCTTTCAGCTCGTCGAGTTCGGCCTCGACTGCCGAGTCGGAGACCTCCTCGTCGATGTCGTCGAGGCTGACATCGTCAGTATCGGCCGCGTCGTTGCTCTGTTCGCCTTTGCCCATCTCAGATTTCAGCGTATCGAGTTCACGGTCGACCGCTCCCTCGGTGGCGAGCTGATCGAGTTCGCGATCCAGCTCTGTCTCGTCGGAGATCGCGTTGTCGAGTGCGCCGGTTTCGCGGAGTTCGTCGAGCGCTGCTGCACGGGCTTCCATCTCCTCGGTCTGTTCTTCGGCTCGCTCGATCTGTCTGGAGATATTCTCCATCTCGTCGCCCGCGCCGGTCACTGCCTCGTTGACACGGGTCTGGGCCTCGGCGGCCTCGTATCTGGCTTTCATTGTCTCCTTTTTCGTGCGGAACTCCTCGATCTGTCGCTGGAGTTCGTCTTTTTGCTCGATGAGGTTGTCCTGTTTCTGTTCCAGGTCAGCGATCTGGCGCTCCAGATCGTCGATCTGTCGCATCTTCTGTTTTTTCTTCTCGAGTGCTTTCCGTGCGAGGTCATCACGGTCTTGCTCGACAGCCTGCCGTGCCTGCTCGTTGTGGCGGTCGACGTTTTCTTCCAGCCGGCGTTTCTGAATCTCCAGTCGTTTCTTTTGTGTGGTGAGATCCGCGATCCCCTGTTTGACGCCCTGGAGTTCGTCGCGTAACTGCTCGTAGGAGTAATCAAGCTGCTGGCCCGGATCTTCTGCCCGATCCAGCACGGAGTTGAGCTTCGACCTGATGATGTACGACGTGCGCGAGAGTATTCCCATATGCGTACCAGGGACCGGGCAAACTTAAAATTCTTACATCTGTTTACGAGCCAGCATGAGCGCACCCAACAGACTCCCTGGACCGCGAGACGTGCGCGTCACGCTCGCTAGTGATGGCAGCGAGCGCATTGTCGTTGCCTGTCCACCACACCCACAGCATGGCGGTGACAGACACGACAGCCGGATGCGGGCACTCAGTGACCGACTCACCGGCGCCGGTGTCGACTGTCTCCGCTTCGATTACGGACAGTGGAGTGGGGGTGCCGGTGAACGAACGGACGCCCTGACGGCACTGGAGTGGGCCAGTGATTCCTACGACGCCGTTGGCCTGTTCGGGTACAGCTTCGGTGGCGGCGTTGCACTGCTTGCGGCAGCCGAAACGACTGCGGACGCTGTGGCTGTGCTTGCACCGGTGTCGCGTCTCGGCGAGTACGACGCGGCGGCCGCCCTCGACACAGTCTTCTCGCCCGTGCTGGTCGTATACGGCGAGCGTGACGAGACAGCCGACTGGCAACCGGTTGTCGAGCGCGCGAGGGAACTCGACTGTGCAGTCGAGGGCCTCCCCGCGGATCACTTTTTTGTCGGACAGAACCAGCGCGCTGTGGAACACGTCACTCACTTTTTTGTCGCCGAACTCCGCTAGCCGATCTGGTAGCAGGACTCTCAGAACACGTGGGGTGACAGTACTCGAACCGACAGAGATGGACAGACAGGTGTCAGGCAAGACCGAGAGGCAAATCGCGGTCGCCACGGCCGGTGTCAACCCAGCGGATGCCACCAGTCTCCTGTCGCATAGACCCCCACCAGTTCACTGTCGTACCGACGCAGTCGGCTCCTCGGTTGCGTGCAGTGATTTTTGCATCTCTACGACCGGGAGTTCGACATCGCCGTAGCTGACACACTGCTCGGACACCTCCTGATAGCCGTGTTTCTCGTAAAAGGAGACTGCGTTGAGCGATGCCCAGAGCCCAAGCGTACTGACACCGGAGTCGCTGAGAAGTGCTTCGAGATGGTCGTACAGCTGTGTTCCAACGCCGCGTCCTGCGGCGTTCGGGTGGACGTACATGCCGGAAATCTCGCCGTCGACAACCTCACTGAAATACTCATCAGCGTCTGGCTTGCACCATCCAATCCCGACGATGCCAGCGGCGGACTCTGCGACATAGAACTGCACATCGTCAGCTTCGATCGGATAGAGCCCTGGTTCGACGGCATCTGCCCACGCCAACATCTGGTGCTCATCGTAGATTTCGGTGTCGAGCTGTACGATTGACTGCCGATTTACCTCACAGATGCAGTCAACATCCCCGGATACTGCTTTACGGATGTCGATCTCCATACGCGCTATAGCTATCACTTTGAAATAGTTTTTTCGCTGATCTGTGTTGTGATTTGCGGAAACAATGCCGTGCTCGCGCCAACCGATTGTCCTTTAATCCCGGCCACCGGAACGAATAGATATGAGCGAGGAGGACACTGGCGGTCACGAACGCTTTGGCGAGGTGACCGACCAGTACGATCCCCACGAGATCGAAGACAGGGTCTTCGAGTACTGGGGCGCGGTCGATGCGTACGAACAGACTGTCGAACACCGGGCCGACGAGGAGACGTTCTTTTTCGTCGATGGGCCGCCCTACACCTCGGGTGCGGCACACATGGGGACGAGCTGGAACAAGACGCTCAAAGACACGTACATCCGGTATCACCGGATGCAGGGCTATGACGTCACCGACCGTCCGGGCTACGATATGCACGGGCTTCCAATCGAAACCAAAGTCGAGGAGCGCCTGGGCTTCGAGAATAAGAAGGATATCGAGGAGTTCGGCGTCCACAGCTTCATCGACGAGTGCAAAGAGTTTGCCGACGAACAGCTTGAGGGGCTCCAGAACGATTTCAGATCGATGGGTGTCTGGATGGACTGGGAGGATCCCTACAAGACGGTCTCACCCGAGTACATGGAGTCCGCCTGGTGGGCCTTCGAGAAGGCACACGAGCGCGGACTCGTCGAGCGTGGCAAGCGACCGATCAACCAGTGTCCTCGATGTGAGACTGCAATTGCAAACAACGAAGTCGAACGCGACGAGGTGTCTGCACCCTCGATCTACGTCAAATTCCCGCTTTCTGACCGCGAGGGCAATCTCGTCATCTGGACGACGACGCCGTGGACGATCCCTGCAAACACCTTCGTCGCCGTCGACGAGGAGCTGACATATGCTGCCGTCGAAGGCACCAAAGACGGCCAGACCGAACTGATCTACGTCGCCGAGGTCGTCGCCGAGGAGGTCGCCGAGTTCGCCGAGTACGACGACTGGGAGATCGTCGAACAGCTGACCGGCGAGGAGCTTGTTGGCTGGGCGTACGAACACCCGCTGTACGAAGAGGTGCCCGACTTTGCCGACTTCGAGGGTGCAGGGCAGGTGTACACCGCAGAGTACGTCGAGGCAGACCGCACAGGACTGGTCCACTCCGCGCCCGGCCACGGTGAGGAGGACTTCGAGCGCGGCACTGAACTCGGCCTCGATATCTTCTGTCCGGTCGGCTCCGACGGCGTCTTTACAGCGGAGGGCGGCGACTACGAGGGCATGGCAGTCGACCACGCAAGTGATCACGTCATCCAGGATCTCGACGCGAAGGGGCTACTGCTCGCAAGCGAGGAGGGACACACCATCAACGACGGCCACTGCTGGCGGTGTGACAACGGCATCGTCCGGATCGTCACCGATCAGTGGTTCATCAACATGACCGATATCAAAGATGAGCTGCTTGCGAACATCGACGACAGCGAGTGGTATCCCAAGCAAGCCCGCGACGAGCGGTTCAAAAACTTCGTCGAGGACTCGCCGGACTGGAACGTCTCCCGCCAGCGGTACTGGGGGATCCCGATCCCGATCTGGACGCCCGACGACGACGGCAATGCCGACAAAGACGACTGGATCGTTATCAGCACGCGCGAAGAACTCGCAGACCGTGTCGATCAGGATATCGACCCCGACGGCGTGGATCTACACAAACCGACCGTCGACGAGCTGACGATCACCGAAGACGGAACGACCTACAGCCGCGTGTCGGATGTTTTCGACGTCTGGCTCGACTCCTCTGTTGCGACCTGGGGCACGCTCGATTATCCCGAACAGGATGGCGAGTTCGAGGAGCTCTGGCCGGCAGATCTCATCCTCGAGGCCCACGACCAGACCCGTGGCTGGTTCTGGTCACAGCTCGGGATGGGCACTGCTGCCCTCGGTGAGATTCCATACGAGCAGGTGCTGATGCACGGCTGGGCGCTGGCTGAAGACGGCCGCAAGATGTCGAAATCGATCGGCAACGTCGTCACACCACACGAGGTTATCGAGAAACACGGTGCCGATCCGATGCGACTGTTCTTGCTCTCGGTCTCGCCACAGGCTGACGACATGCGGTTTTCCTGGAGCGAGATCGAGAACCGCCAGCGCGATCTCAACATCCTCTGGAACGTCTTCCGGTTCCCGCTTCCCTACATGCGCATCGACGGCTTCGATCCCGAGGTGACGACCATCGACGATGTTGAACTCGAGACCGTCGACGAGTGGATCCTCTCGCGGTTGCAGGCTGTCGAGGGCGAGATGACCGACCAGTTCGACGAGTTCCGCCAGGACAGAGCACTCGATGCGCTTCTGGAGTTCGTCGTCGAGGATGTCTCGCGATTCTACATCCAGGTTGTCCGCGAGCGGATGTGGGACGAACAAGAAAGCGAGTCAAAACAGGCGGCATACGCGACCTTCTATGAACTGCTGACGGAGATCGTCCGTCTCTTCGCCCCGTATGCACCGCTCGTCAGCGACGAGATCTACGGGACGCTGACCGGAGAGACAGGCTACGACACTGTCCATATGTGTGACTGGCCCGAACCGGACAAGCAGTGGCGAGATGCGGAGCTTGAGGAGGACATCGCCGTCGTGCGGGCAGTCGAGGAGGCCGGCTCGAACGCCCGCCAGCAGGCAGAGCGG
>LKMJ01002857.1_pt1 | contig 15998 bp, 13 predicted proteins | sample 643391 | NCBI WGS metagenome assembly LKMJ01 (sample SAMN04112250, study PRJNA286221) | soda lake metagenome | biome: soda lake; feature: Kulunda Steppe; material: water; isolation source: sample PL-Br10 brine of Picturesque Lake | place: Russia: Kulunda steppe | collected 2010-07
CTACCAATTTTCCACTAAAATTGAAAACATCAATTGATCCTCCCCCCCAATTTGCTACTAAAAGATAACCCTGACAATCAAAATCCATACCATCCGGGCCACCATAATGTTTCCCTGGCAATTTTGCCCATAACTTTTTACTAATAACTGCCCCGGGGGCTTTGAGAGTATATCTCCATATTCTTTTTGTAAAAGTTTCTGCAACAAAAAGCTTGCTATCATCTTTGCTAATTGCTATCCCATTGCTGAATCTATAACCTGTATCGATTTCAACTAAATCACCATTATTTTTTAGACAAAAAACCTTGCCAACTGGGTTTTCTATACCAGACCCTTCAGGTGAAGTGAAATATAAATTGCCATGAGAGTCAAACACGCAATCATTACATCCCTTTACAGGGCCATCGGATTTAGCTGAAACAATTAAAGACATTTTGTTTTCTGAGTTTTTTATCATTAAAATTCCCAGCTCCATATCAGCACACCATAAATTATTTTCTTGATCAACTTGTAAGCCCGCAGGAGTTCCACCAGTTGTAATGACTTCATCCACAAAACCATCCTCAATAACATGTAGTACAGAGTTGCTATTTACCATAAATAGATTATTTTCCAAATCAAATACTGGGCCTTCTGCTCCCTTTTGTCCCTCAATAATTTTAATTAAATCCATCATAATTTAATTCTCCTATTATTTTACTATATTTCTTTAAAGGAAATCGGTTGGGAATTTTTAATAGACCTTTTAGCCATTTCTACATATTTTGTTGCCTTAAAACCTTCTTCTTTATAAGTATTAATATTATTATTTAAGTTAACTGCTTTGATAAATAATTCATTTTCCTTATAGTAACCCCAGTTAACAATTTTGCTATTATCGGCATATGAGTATTGCTTAATTTCCTCATTTAAAACACAATTTACTTCTGTTAAAGAAAATTTAAAAGCCTTCTTTTCTTTTCCTATAATCTCAATAGAAAAAAGATTATCTAATGATTCACTATAGATTTTGCTTCCAAGATCATTAATTGTTACTGATGCAATTCCGCCATTTGTCAATTTGCATACAGCTACTGCACTATCATCTAAATAATTATCAGGTAAATTATATCTTTCTGCAAAGCAGCTAATCTCAGCAATATCTGAAAACGCCAAATTTGAAATCAAATCAAAGGCATGAGTTCCCAAACAATGTAAAATTCCTCCCCCAATATCATCTAAACCGGCCCAGTTTTTTAAAAAAGGTGGAGAAATCATCGATAAATTTATTATAACAGGAGTAATATTTTCTTCTACACAAATTTTTTTTACTTTGGTTACAGCAGGCGCAAATCTAAAATTTAATCCTACAAACAAAACAACTCCCATTTCAGTAGCAATTTTTATTAACTCCTGCGCATTTTTTGATTTCATAGTTAAAGGTTTTTCACAAAATACATTTTTCCCAGCCAGTAAAATTTTTTTAGTTAATCTATAGTGAGAATCATGAGTAGTGCAAACATAAATACAATCAATATCAGATTTCAACATTTCATTTTCATTTTGAAATATTTGTATATCACTCTTACCTGCCAGTTCAAGAGCTTTTGAATGATTTTTATCATAAACAGCTGCTATTAATACTTCAGGTATTTTTGATAAAGCCTGCATATGAATCTGAGAAATACCTCCGCAGCCAATAAAAGCAACTTTAGTTTTTTTCATTTTCCCCTCCTTATTTGCACTTATTTTAAAATTTTGCTAACCTTTAATAGCTCCCATAGTCAAACCCTGGACTAAATATTTCTGAAGATATACAAAAAATACAGTTACTGGAATTGTAATAATAACCGAGCCAGCCATTAATCGTCCCCATAGTATTCTCCTTTCACCTAGCATCAAGCTTAAACCAACAGTAAGAGTATGACTGCTTGCTGACCTTGTCAAAGTTAGAGCAAATAAAAATTCTTGCCATGCCAAAATAAAAGCAAATAGAGCAACTGCCGCTATCCCTGGAGCTGCTATTGGTAAAATTATTTTATATAAAACTTTAGTTCTAGAACAGCCATCTACAATAGCAGCTTCTTCTATATCAAAGGGAATCCCATCAAAATAGCCCTTTAGCATTAATATTGAAAACGGCAAGGTTCTGGTTAGATAAGTTATTATTAAGCCTAATCGGGTGTCAACCAAACCTAAAGATAGCATAACCATAAATAAAGGAATTAATAGCAAAACCAATGGAAACATTTGGCTTATTAATATTCCGACAATAAACTCTTTCCTTCCTATAAAAGAAAATCTAGAAATACTATAAGCAGCGAAAACTGATACCAGTAAGGCAGATAAGGTATTAAATATCGCTACTGTAAAACTATTGATAAAATATCTTGAGAATGGTGTGCCTAACCATATTCCATAATAATTATTCAAAGTCGGATTATCAGGAATCCACCTAGGAATGGCAGAGAAAATTTCTTCTGGAGGTTTAATGGAAGTAGAGAACATCCAAAAAAAGGGAAATAATAAGAACAGGGTAATGCTTATAATGCCTATATATACCACAAAAAGCCGGACAACTTTCTTAGTTTTCTTAGACAAGATATAATTCAGCTCCCTTTAGTTGTATTTTGATTTTCCAAGTGCCTTAATATATAATATGCTTATAAATAGTAATATCAACAGCATAATAGTTCCAATAGCTGAACCATAACCTATATTAAAATAACTAAAGGCATTAAGATGAGTGTAAATTGGTAATAACATAGTTGAATCTGCAGGGCCGCCTCTAGTCATAACATATACTAAATCAAATTGATTAAAATTCCATATTGTTGTTAAAATTAATACAACCATTATAACAGGTTTCATCAGAGGAAGCGTTATATGACGAAATCTTTTTATAATATTTGCCCCATCAATCATAGCTGACTCATATAGTTCCTGAGGAATATTTTGCAAACCAGCTAGAAGCACAATAGTCACAAAAGGAATAGCCTTCCATATTCCGGCTATAATAACTGCAGGCAAAGCATAATTTGGATTCCCCAACCATGATATATTTCTGCTGATTAATCCAATACTTCTAAGCAAATAATTAAATACTCCATATTGATCCTGGAAAATCCAGCGCCAGGTTAAACCGGCCACCACGAAAGGGATGATCCAGGGGATCAAAATTAAACCCCTAAATATTGATCTACCCCAAAACTCTTCATTTAACAAAAGGGCAGCTATAAAACCTATTAAAAAACTAAAAAACACTATACTTGCAGTCCATATAATAGAGTTAATAAAAGATATTTGAAACGTATTATCTTTTAATAGTCTTTGAAAATTCTCAAGTCCAATAAAATATATATTATCCGGCATAATTAATCTATAATGTAAGAAACTATTATAAATTCCCCTCATCAAAGGGTATAGAACCACAATGCCCATGACAATAATTGTAGGCAATAAATAAATATATGGCAGGATTTTTTGCTTGAGCTTAAATTTGTTAAGTTTTGAAAGCATAATTTTTTATCACCTCTTGAACAAATTACCTAAAAGATATGGGCTTCACCCCTAAATTTCTTAATATTTTAAAGAATAGCAGAGGTGAAGCCCCTATTTACTTAAATTGTTAAAAAATTGCTCTTATCAGATTTGTTATATCTTTAGTGAAGTCTTTCAAACTCTTCCTGGAATATTTGAACGGCTTCTTCAGCAGTGATTTCACAAATAATCATTCTTTGAATACCAGGATTGATTGACCCTCTTCTCACTTCCTCAAAATACGGGGAAATAGGAAAGGTAAATCCAAAGTCCAGTGATTCTGCAAAGGGTTTTATTAGAGATTCCTGTGCATAATCAAGCTCTGTAAAACCTTTTCTAAAATTCATGTTTCCTACCTCAATAGCATATCTGTCTGCATAAGTTTGGCCGGGATAATCAGGATGCTCGGAGTTAAAATATTCAATAAACTCATACGCAAGCTCAGGGTAATCGCTTTGCTCCGTCACAACCCAGGTTTTTGGATTAGTTAAAGCTGCTCTATCGCCGGTTGGACCAGCTGGGTTTTTAGCAGTTGCCCATTTGCCCTCTAATTCAGGATAACCGTCAAGCAGTGATCCCATAGCCCAGCTTCCATTATACATCATTGCCATATCACCTTCAGCAAAGCGAAGCATAATCCCTTCCCAATCCAATCCAGTTATTTCTTTAGGCATCACCTGATATTCCTTAACTAAGTCTTCATAAAATTGAGTAGCTTCTAAGCCTTCAGGAGTATCAATAGTAGCAATCCACTCGCCATCTTGCTCTTCAACTAAGGGTATTCCCATCTGCCACATAAGCTGATACCAGTAGTCGCCCGGCTCCCACTCCCCTGCAGCCATACCTATACCCCATTGGTCAATTTCTCCATCATTATTAGTGTCTTTTGTAAGAACTTTAGCATATTCTAGCATTTCATCCCAATTCTCAGGGGGAGAATCAGGATCAAGTCCTGCTTCTTCAAAAAGATCCTTACGATAGAAAAAACCCCAGACTGGACCTTCAGAGGGAACTCCAAAAATTTTATCATTGATCATAGTTATATCAGAATAGCGTTCAAAATCAAACATTTCATAAATATCATCACTTAAATACTCATCAAGCTCAACAAAAGCTCCCATTCTTGCAAATTCAGCCGCCCAAGAACCTGTCATGATAGCCATATCTGGAGCGGTACCTGTAGTAAGAGAGATCATAAATTGAGAATGTGCTTCACCATGACTAACAATAGTTTGTTCAATATTAACTTCAGGATTATTATCTTCAAAACTTGCAATTGCATCGTCTAAAACTTCTTGAGCCCCTTCAAGCCAGGTCATATGAAAAATATCTAAAGATACTTCCCCAGCAGATACTGACAAAGTCATAGACAACAATAATAGAAATAATAGACAAAATACTTTGGGAAAGCTAAAGTTAATATAATTTTTCATTTTTTTACCTCCAGTTTAATGTTTTTGATAAATCACATGAGCCCACAACAAATGAGGTGTAAGATATTTTTTTATCCATCCCCCCTTTCAAATATCAATAGAAAAAGCTTTATTGTGTTTTTCCTTTATTTTAAGAATTCAAAATTTTATATGCTATATCTTGATAATTTATCTTCATCCACTTCTATACCTAAACCAATGCCCTTGGGAAGCATAAATCTGCCATTTTCAATTTCAATTTTATTAATTAAAATATCATCAGCATGAGCAAAATAAGTGCTATCCATTGGATAGCTAAATGCTGATAAAGTACTGGTAGCATGTAGTATTGCTGCTGTTTTGATACCCATATCAAAACTACAATGATGAGCTAGAGGTAAACCGGCTTCTTCTGCAATATGAGCTGTTTTAACTAAACTAGAAATACCTCCTAAATGCTCATAGTCAACAACAGCTAAATCTATGCTATCCTGTTTGATAGCAGAAAAGAGGTTATTTGGTATATAACAATCTTCATTTATTGCTAAAGGAGTTTTTACCCTTTTACGCAGGTCATTTAAGGCTCCAAACATATTTGTGGGAATCGGTTGTTCAATATATTGCAAGTCAAACTCTTCAACCCCTTTGATATATCTCAATGCCTGAGGAGGATTATATCTTTGATTGATATCCACTCTGAAATCAAAATTAGAACCTGCTGCTTCACGGATTGCCCGGGCTCTTTCTATATCAAACTCAATACTTTCTCCACCTTTTGTTTTTATGGTGGTATACCCTTCTTCTTTAATCTGTTTAACTTTCTTCTTGGTGTTTTCAATATCTAATACAGCAACACAGTAAGCAATTTCTATACTATCTCTAATTTTCCCACCAAGCAGTTCATAAATGGGTTTTTGGGCTTCCTTACCCATAAGATCCCAGCAAGCCACTTCTATTCCCGCAAATAAAGCTCTTGCATTTAGTTCAGCTCTCTCTCCTGTATCAACTTTTCTTAACATATTATTAATGTCAAAGGGGCTTTTATTTAAAACGACCGGGCTAATAATCTCTTTAATAATACTGTTAACAACTGAAAAAGGCTTATCAAAATGCATCTCACCCCATCCTACAAAGCCTTTATTTGTTTCAAGGCGAAAAATCAAACTTTTAACATCTGTTCTGCCTTTTGCAGTTCTGCTTCTTTTATATGGGCTAATACCTCCTTCAGAAATATCAAGTAAAGGAATCTTAACAGGTATGAGATCAATTTTTGTTATTTTCATCTTTTATTAAACACATCCTTGTTTTTATTATAATTATGATTGCCAGTAAGGTAATGCCTTTTCCTCTGCAATATCATCAAGCAATGTAACAACTTTCTTTACAATTAAATTAAATATAACTTTGCCTTTTTCTTTTGAAGCCGAATTAGGTTCACCCAATACACCAATATTACTATATTTAGAAAAAGGCCTGTAGATACTAATTTTATTACTTACATACATAGCAGGTTGAAAATATTCACTACCATTTACTATCCCGCCCTCAATACTTTTTTTGTTAATTAGGTTTTCTGATAAAAACAACTGCAATGAAGTTTCTAATTCTCCAGCATGCCCCATTCCGCCAGGACCAGCAGAGCTTATGCTTTTTATTTCATCAGAAATTAAATCATAATAGGTTAAAAGAAAAGGGAAAATATCATATTTAGATCCTAATTCATCAACAGCTGTTTTTAATATAGCTTTATTGCCTCCATGACTGTTAAATATAACAATCTTATCTAAATTATACTTATTAATGCTTTTACTAATATCAATAATAATTTTAAAAAGTGTTTCTCTTTCCAAAGTTATGGAACCACAAAAATCCATATGGTGAGGAGAATAGCCAGCCCAAATAGGAGGAATAAGTAATACTTTATTTTTTGTCTGTTTAGCTGCATTTTTCAAAATATTGTATCCAATCGAAGTATCAGTTTCTAAAGGTAGATGCTTGCCATGTTGTTCACATGAACCAACCGGTATAACAACAACCGTTTTTTCGGTTAAATTTTCTGATAAATCTGAGGATGTGTACTTCTCCCAGAAGATTGTATTCTCCATTTTTTAACCTCCAATATAGAGTAAAATTAATATGCTTAATTTTTCCTATATTTTTAACTGTTAACTGTTAACAATATCTGTTATATATTATTCAACATAAAATGAGAAAGTCCTTCTCAAATTATAAATTTTTTAAATAATTTTCTGATTTTATTAATGGAGCATAATTATCCGAAAAAAAGGACTAACCATTGATAAAACAATAACTCTCAGTCACCATAAGTATAATTTTCGAAATTGTTTATAATTATATCTCGAGCTTCTTCTATATGCTCTCCAACTAATCGCACTGCTAATTCTACATCCCTGTCTTTGACCGCCTCAAAAATTTTACTGTGTTTGATATATTCCTCTTTGGCTCTTTCTATATTTGACAAATCTGCCAGTCTATAAAAAATATAATGATTTTGGTATTTATTAATCATATTGATTAAATGTCTATTTTTACAATTATTATACAGTATTTCATGTAATCTAAAATCAGCCTTTTTCATCGAGTCTGTTTTTTCCTCTGCAAGATCTTTTTTTGCTTTTTTGAATAACTTATTAACTTCAGCTATGTCCTGTTCCGGTATTACCGGAACAGACAATTCTGTAGCATAAGTTTCCAGTAGCTTGCGGATATTATAAATCTCCTTTACATCTCTTTTCGTTATCTCCCTCACATAATAACCGCTTCGAGGAATAGAAGTAATTAATCCCTCTTTCTCCAGAACATTGAAGGCCTGTCTAACCAGGCTTCTGCTAACATCCATTTCCTCAGCTAAATGCTTATCAATTATCCTCTCTCCCGGTTTTAACTCCCGATAGATTATCTTGCTTTTAATTGTTTCATAAACCTGCTGTTCTAAAGTTTTGTGATTATTGCCAATTTCATCTTTTGGCAATTCCTTATCAATTAAATAGCTTATTTCCCTATTTCTCACCATAAAAAACCCCCTCATAACATATTTATTTTGCCACTCGATTCTCCAGAATGCCAATTCCCTCAATCCTAATTTTAACAACATCTCCTTCCTGCAAAAACTTGCCTGGTTCATACCCAGCGCCGACTCCAGAAGGTGTCCCGGTAGTAATTAATGTCCCGGGAAGCAAAGTCATAATATTTGCTAGATAGCTGACAATATCAAAGACAGAAAATATCATATCAGCGGTAGTAGAATTCTGGCGAACTTCATCATTAATTACAGAACTTATGACACAATTATCTGGATTAAGTTCTGTCTCAATCCAGGGTCCTACAGGGCAGAAAGTATCAAAGGATTTTGCTCTTGTCCACTGTCCATCATTCTGCTGACAGTCTCTAGCAGTGACATCATTAACACAGGTGTAACCTAGGATATAATCTGAGGCCTCTGCTTCTGAGATATTTTTTGCTCTCCGAGAAATAACAACTCCCAATTCCGCTTCATAATCGACCATATCTGGAGCTTGTTTTGGTAATTTTATATTATCTCCTGGGCCTGTTAAACTGGAAGTGGTTTTGGAAAAAACAAGAGGTTGCTGGGGAAGCTTAACACCGGTTTCCCGGGCATGTTCCTTGTAATTAAGTCCTATTGCAATTATGTTTGGAGGATTAACCGGCGATAATAAATCAATGTCATCCCGATTGTAATGTTCTCCAGTAAGCATATTATCAATATCATCTTCAAATATATTGCCAATAATCTTATATATTTCATTATTAATTAATTTGCCATAAGAAACTCCCTCTTCACTATCAGCTATAAATCTGACAATTTTCATAACTTAACACCACCATATTTAGTTTGCTTTAGAAAGATGATAAAATGGGCCAGACAAATTATAGTAAATTTTTAAAAAAATAAACTCATATCCAGTTTTAAATCATACCAGTATTTTCTTATATGTCAGAATTTCTGATTATTAGTAATAATAACATGTTGTTCTATGCTTTGTTTAACTCCATTATAATTCAAAAACAAAAACAAGACAAGACAGGTTAGTAATCAACTTTACTCTTTTACAGCATCTCTGCAATCCATTCCAGGTCAAGTTCAATAAGCTTAACCCTGGTAGGGTTACCGCTATTTATATCCCAGCCGGCCATCTGGTAATAATCCTGGAGAGCTGATTTAAGCTCTTCTCTATTAATCTTACTGCCCTTTCTCGGGCCTTCTTCAATCGGTTCAAAAATACGTTCCGGCAATTTATCGTCTTTGCTGGAGAAACCTTCTCGAGCATTAAATGCTCGCAACATATTGTTTCTTCTTTCTCCTGCTTTCAATAACTCCCATAAACTGGTTTCCCAGCCTGTACATCCTCTGGTTATTTCAACTATTTCAGGGTAGGAAAACAGACCAGCTGCTCTATTACATATTTCAAGAGTATCAAACAAACCATAAATATTTTGCGTATAGTAATAAAACCTGACTTTACCCTCTAAGCCAACAGATGGCAGGTCTTCTAATAATCCCAGAGAACGCAAGCTTTTTTTAGCTTTCTCCGGTACCGAAGGATCTATCATAGAATCATGTCCCGAGGAACAGTGGTCTGCTCCAAAAGAATTAATAGCATAGGATAAAGCCATTGATTGTTTAACCCTGGGCATATGTGCCGGGAACGGATTACCCTTTACCTGCATGGCAAAGTTTTCAGCACCTCCACCGATTTCGTCAGCGATATTATTCAGACTCTCGGCCAGTAAATCTCCAATTCCTTCTCTGCTGGCAATTTTATGAATAAGTTTTAACAAGATCTGCCCATCGCCAAAATTTAACTCCAAGCCAGCGTAATCACTCTTTTCCAGCAAACCCTTTTCATGGCATTCCATCATAAAGGCAATATTAGCCCCAACAGAAATTGTATCCATTCCATATCTGTTACATAATTCATTAGCTTTTGCAATTATATATAGATCATCAATCATCAAATAGGACCCGAGAGCTGATGAGGTTTCATATTCGGGGCAGCCATACTCATAATCTATCTGGTAAGGTTCATCTGCACCAACCTGCTGTTTACAGGCTATCACACAGCCGTAACAGGTATGTCTTTTCCCGGTGTGGATAGTTTCAAAAATGTTTTCTCCTGAGATTTTTGCATGTCCGGCAAAAACTCCAGAACGAAAGTTTCTTGTTGGTAAACCACCGGCTTCATTTTGCCAGTCAATAGCTACACTGGAGCCTTTTTTAGCAACCTGACTTAATGCTCCATGTTTCTGGAGACGTTTATAAGCTTCCTTTCCCATCTCCTTCAAAAAACTTTTGTCAGAAAATTCCAGAGAACCTCCCTCTCCGGTCACAGCAATAGCTTTAAGTTTTTTTGCTCCCATTACAGCTCCCATGCCCGTTCTTCCTGCAGCAAAGACCTTTTCATTTATAGCGCTGGCATATTTAACCAGATTCTCTCCGGCTTTACCTATAGCCAGTATTCTTAATTTGTTTTCATCGAGCTTCTCCTTGATTTTATCAACAGCATCACCGGTATCCAGGCCCCAAAATTCTGAAGCATCTCTAATCTCTGCTTGTCCCTTTCTGATATCTAAATATACAGGCCTATCAGATTTTCCAGTTATTACAATTGCATCATATCCTGCTTTTTTTAGCTCAACAGGAAAGCTGCCGCCAAATTGAGCATCTCCAATACCGCCGGTCAGAGGAGATTTAGCAGTAATATTTGCTCTAGAAAAGCCTGAAACAGGTGCTCCGGTAACAACACTGGTAGATATGACTAAAGCATTTTCTTCTCCTAGGGGATCAGCTCCCGCTGGAGTTTCTTTCAAAAGATAATATGCTCCTATTGCACTACCGCCCATATATCTCCGATAAAATTTTTCATCAGGTTTGTCGACAGATGTTTCACCCCGGGATAAGTTTACTTTTAAAATTTTTCCGGTATGGCTCATATATGATCTCCTTCCTTTATTAAAGTTTTTAAGCATAAAAATATTTAGCTTAACTTAAAGATTTTCTGCTGATTCTCAAACCATCGTTTTATAAAAATTTAAGCAAGAAATTTAATATTAGGACCACTCTTCAACTGGTATTGTCATTTTTTCAGGGTTCATTTCTTTATGAGCCATATTTATTATTTGAGTTATACGTTCAGTAACGATTTCTGCCTCTCTATCTTTATTTTTTAAAGGACAGGGTTCTAACTCAATGGAATGACTTGTCCTTGCAGTATAATCTCTAACCCTGATCTCCGGCCTTCCTTTTTTCAATTCTTCGCTTAAATGATAGGCAGTAATCCCCGATTCTTCAGGGACAATATTCAATTTAACTCTTGTCACCGGATTTCCCCATTTATCATCAGCTTTTTTACAGTGAACTCCGGGTAGATTTTTCAATTTTGAAACCCAATAATCTACCACCTTTTCTTCCTCTTCTCTAATTAAGCTTTTATCATCTTTTTCATGGGCTTCTAAGGCAGCCATTAATCCAAATATACCTTCTTTTCCAACTTTCATAGCCCTACAGATTCCACGTTCCTGAAGTTTGCAGGCCTGAATAAGCTTCTCTTTTCCTGTTACCAGTCCAGATGTCGGTCCTCGCAAAAACTTATGACCGCTATAAACTACTAAATCTGCACCGGCCTCAATAAAGCCTTTGAGATCATATTCAGCGGCTGCATCAATTATTACCGGTACATCATATTTGTTAGCTGTCTTTAATATAACCTCCAGTGGCAATAAATCTTTAGTAATTCTGGGATTAATCACATATAGAATTGCAGCTGTATTCTCTGAGATTACAGTTTCCAGTTGATAATTACAGGATTCATTGGAAAAACCAAAATAGGTCGGTTTTGCTCCCGATAGTTTAATTAATGTTGAAATCAAAGCTCCTCCAGCCCGTACATCGTGACCATTTTGTATAACTACTTCATTTTTGAGCTCAGATGTATCCGGTAAATTTTCAATCTTCGAGATATCCTCTCCTGTCATGCAGGCAGCTACAGCAGCAGCTACTCCGCTGGCAGCTGAAGCAGTGACCCAGCCCGCTTCTGAACCAGTCACCCTGGCTATGATTTTACTGGCTTCTTTTTGCAAATCATTAATTTTGATAAAACAGGGAAGAATTTCCTGAATCGCATCAATCGCCTCTTCTCGCACCCTGGATGAGCCCAGACTGGTCATAAAACCAGCTGCATTAATAACCTCTTTATTTAGTATTGTCTCAATATTATCCAAATTATCTCACCTCATCTGCAAGCAAATATTTAAATAATCATACCGGGTCGACTGCCCGTCTTAACACCGTTTCTTAAGACTATTTCACCATTAATTAAAAGATATTCAATGCCTTTAGTGCCCGGAAAAGGAGACTCCGGGCTGGATATATCAGCTAAATTATCATAGTCAAATATTACAATATCTCCGTAATAACCCTCTTTTAAAACTCCTCTCTGGGCTAATCCAAAAGTTTCAGCAGGGAGTTTTGTAATCCTTCTTACCCCCTCTTCTAAGCTCAACAAACCTTTATCCCTGACATAGTTTGATAAAAACCTGGAAAAGCTGGAATAAGTTCGGGGGTGACACATATTTCCAGTTTGGGGCAGCCCATCTGTTCCCACCATACAGGATGGCCATGACAATATTTCACCGATATCTTCCTCACACATACCTTCCATTATCATCATGACATTTCCCTCTTCTTCGATTATTAATTCTATCATGGTATCCATGACATTCAAATTCTTCATCTGAGCTATTTCGCCTAAAGTTTTATTTGTATATTTATTATTTTTTTCATTTCTAACACCTATAATTAATATTTCTTTAAAATTTACTTCATATCCTATTTGATCCTTAATTTTTTCTTTTACCTTGTCATCCTGCAATTTTTTAAAGAGGGCTTTCATCCCGTCAGAAAATAGATGATCGGGTAATAGAGTCTGCAAATAACCGCTGCCAGAAGTAAAGGGATAGGCATCTGTGGTGATTTCCAGATGGTCTGAAGCCTGATCTAGAAGTTTCTTTACCGCCTTTATTTTTCCCCAGTTAAACTTACCAATTGTCTTCATGTGAGAAATATGAAGAGGTGTGCCAGCCCTGTCAGCAACATCTATAGCCTCTTCCAGTGAAGATAATAGAAACCTGCCTGAATTTCTAATATGGGTAACGTAAATACCATCATACTTTTTTATTGCCTTTAAGATTTCAATTATCTCTTCTTTATCAGCCCACATTCCCGGATAATATCCTAAACCTGTAGAAAAACCAATTGCGCCATCCTGCATTGCTTTTTCTGCTTTAGCCTTCATCAAATTTATTTCCGCTCTGGAAGATTTTCTGGTTTTAAAACCACCAATTACAGAGGCTCTTAAATTATTATGTCCAAAGAGATAAGCAATATTAACGGCAGGAGAAGACTGTGAAATTAGCTTTAATAAAGACTCAACATTTTCCCAGCCCCATTCCTGATCGATATTACCCAGGATATAACTTGCATATTTTTTAAATTCTTCACCCCCCTGACCCCAGAGAGGCGCAGGTGTCAGTCCACAATTACCGGTAATTTCAGTCGTTATCCCCTGGGATATTTTAGCTTCTGCATAGGGGTCCTGCAAAAACCAGAGTTCAGAATGACTGTGTACATCAATAAAACCAGGAGCAACAACAAGACCTGAAGCATCAATTGTTTTGCCGGTGCCAATTTCTCTGCTGCAATCAGTTATAGCTTCGATTCTGCCATTCTTAATAATTATATCGGCTTGATATGCTTTTTTGCCCTTTCCGTCAATAATAAGCCCGTTTTTTATAATTGTTTCCAAACTAGATTACCCCCTGTCAACTAGGTAAACTCAAATGATTTAGCAAAACTACCACATCCTGCCCGGCAGCCACATCACCAGAGGTTCTATATAAGTTATTAAGAATAATACAGATATAAGAATTAATAATATCGGCCAGAGCTTCAATATAATATCTTTGATAGGAATTTTCGTCATACCACTTATAACATAAAGCTGCATACCGAAAGGCGGGGTTTTTAATCCAATAACAGCATTTAAAACAATAACCACCCCGAAATGAACAAGATTAATGTCATGAATGCGTAGAGCAGGCAAAACTATAGGAACAAAAACTAACAGTAAGGTGTTGGTATCAAAAATTGAACCTAAAAAAAGAAAAGCAAAATTTAAGGCTAGCCACAATACTGGAGTTGATAGTTCCATCTCCATTATCCAAAGGGTCAATCTTTGTGGCACCTGCTCAACAGAAATTACCCAGCTAAAAATCCCGGCTGAGGCAATTATTATCATTATCATTCCCGTGAAGGAAACGGTTTTTCTGCCAATATGTAAAAGTTTTTTGAAATTTAAGTTACCCATAAAGAAGCCAACAATAAGCGCATACAGGGAAGCAACGGCTGCCGCTTCAGTAGGTGTGAATATTCCTACATATATTCCACCAACCAAGATTATTGGAGTTAACAAGGGAAAGAATGCCCGGATAAAGGATTTAAATATCTTGCCCAGTGATGCTCTTTCGGTGCGAGGAAAGTTCCCTTCTCCTCTATATGAAATCAGAACACAATAGATCATCAAAGCCAATCCCATAATTAAACCCGGTATAATGCCTCCCACAAAAAGCCTGCCTAAAGATGCTCCACTTACCCCTGCATATAAAACCATAACTATGCTTGGAGGAATAATTGGCCCTATTGCTGCAGAGCCTATAGTTATTGCAGCGCTAAAGGGTTTATTGAAGCCCTTTTTAATCATAGCCTCTGTTGCCAAATACCCTATTCCGCTGGTATCTGCAACAGCAGATCCAGACATTCCAGCAAAAATTATGCTGCTTAAAATATTAACATGAGATAGTCCGCCGGGAAGGTGTCCCACTAAATCATTAGCAAAATCAAAGAGAACATCTGTAATCTTTCCCTGTTCCATAATGTTTGCAGCCAGTACAAAGAAAGGAATTGCCAGAAGAATAAAACTATGAACTTCATTTATCATAACATTAGCCATAATTCGAAGCTGAAATCCTTCTAAGATAAAATATACAATTGAGCTTCCCAGAAAAGCTAATACTATTGGAAATCCAGTAAAAAGTAATGCTGCTGCAATAAAGAAGAAAATATATAAACTCATATTTGCGCTCCTCTATTTTTGTTAGAATTTTTAATTTTATTAACTGCAACTATTAATATAAGAAAAAACCCTATGGGTATCGGAATAAATCTTACAGCTCTGGTAACAGGAATTGTATGCAGAGTTCTCCCTGACTCTATAAAAGCAAGCCGGCTGCCAATATAAATGTAAACCAGGGATAATATAACAAATAATATATCCTGTGCTAAATATAAAATATCCTGTATTTTCTGAGGGAAATATTCTAAAAATACATCTAATTTTACCATATCATTATTTCTATAACAAATTGCAGCCCCAATGAAGGTTAGCCATATCAAGCATAAATTCGAGAATTCTACGGTCCATCTGATCGGTCTTCCTACAACATAGCGAGAAAATACCTGCAGCAATAAAGTAACAAAAATAGTAACAAGCAATGGAACTGCCAACCACTTTTCCACCATTGTAATAATTTTTTCCATATTTACTCCCCCAAAAATCTTACCGTATTGTCAATAATATTAGCCTTACCATGCGTCAAACCCTGATATTACAGGGATTTTTAGTGTAAAAACTTGCCACCCCCCTCAGTTTAGTGTATATTTAGGTTGTTCACTGACCAAAATATTACCAAACCAAAGAAAGGTGGCAAGACTTATGACTAAAATAATGACTCAAATAATTAGAACGCTACTGGTCTACATAAAATTTCAGGAAAATATCATTATTTCTCTTTTCGTCCTCTTAACCGGCAGGAACGTCTTTCCTAAATCCGATGTGCCCATCAGCAAGAAATACAGAAAACTACAAATAGATTCTATCCCGATCATTGAAGTCTTGAAGAAGTTCGATTATCAAGATCTGTTGGATGATTACTATCAGGAAAAGGGCAGAGAGCTTAAACCTATTAACCGCC
>LKMJ01002859.1_pt1 | contig 15989 bp, 15 predicted proteins | sample 643391 | NCBI WGS metagenome assembly LKMJ01 (sample SAMN04112250, study PRJNA286221) | soda lake metagenome | biome: soda lake; feature: Kulunda Steppe; material: water; isolation source: sample PL-Br10 brine of Picturesque Lake | place: Russia: Kulunda steppe | collected 2010-07
AGGGGACGCTCGAGAAGATCGAGGCCGTCCTCGAGACGCTCCAGCCCCGTGCGGAGATCGTCCGGACGACACACGGTGCCGTCGATATCGACACCGATCGATTCGACTTCGAGGCGGCAAGTCGATCGGCCGGGTGGATACGGGAGCTACAGGAACCCCACGAAAGCGCCGAGGAGGAACACGGCGTCACCTCGTTCGTCTTCGAGGCCCGACGCCCGTTTCACCCCGAACGGTTCGCCGAAATGCTCGACTCGTTCCCGGAGGCGGTCGTCCGATCGAAGGGGCACTTCTGGCTCGCCGGGCGCGAAGAGATGGCGCTGATGCTCAACGTCGCCGGCCGTTCGATCCGAGTCGCGCCCGCCGGCGAGTGGATCGCGTCGCTACCCGCCGAAGAGCGGGGGGAGATTCTGGAAGCGAACCCACAGCTGGAGGAGACGTGGGACGAAACGTGGGGAGACCGCGGCACCCAGCTGGTCGTGATCGGCGCGGAAATGGATCACGACGCCGTCGAGCGGCGTCTGGAAGCGTGTCTTTTGACCGACGGGGAGATGGACGCCGACTGGAGCGAGTTCGAAGACCGGTTCCCGACGTTCGAAGCGCCCGAGGAAAGCGACCCGGCAGAGGAAACGGACACACAGGAGGAGATCGGAATTGCCGACTGATTCGAACGTCGACCGTGTTCGAGACCGATGCATCGGAACCGACGAAACCGGAACGCCACCGGATCAGTGTCGAGCGATCGTCGACCGAGCGGACGATGGCCCCGATCGGTGTACGATATACTCGACAGCTCCCGGCGATTCCCTCACGACGACGTGGATCTCCGCCGTCGCTGACAGCTACTGTCGACTGGAGGAGGCCCAATGAGAGGACGCTGTGTAAACGGTCGCGAATCGATAACCCACTCTCGATAACAATGTCGGACGCGTTTCAAACAGCCGTGAAAACGAACGTCACGCGAACCGCGCGAAAAGAGGCGATCCGGACGCTGATCGAAAACGGCGAACGGCGAAACCTGTCGATACTCGTCAGGATGGGCGGGCTCCGTGGAGAGTTCCGTCGGCAGGCGATCGACGGACTCGGACGCTGTACCGGGACAGACCTGCTCGAGGAACTGGCCGACGATCGGTCGCTCGAACCGTCACTTCGGAGACGGGCCGAGGAGCTGCGTCGCCGATGACGGGCGAAGACGATGACCGTCAGACCGGCCAGCAACACGTCTGCCGGATGACCGGCCGAACTGACGGCCTGATCGGCAAATACGACCTCCAGTTGTGTCGGCAGGCGTTTCGGGAGGTCGCCCGGGACATCGGCTTTCGAAAGTACGAGTGATATCGCGAGCGGGTGTGCCGGGGCGCATCGCGCATTCGACCACGACGTCAGCCTCGATTTTCGTCGGCAGAAGATTGCAGGTACGTCGCGATCTCCTCGCCGACGACGTCGGGACGTTCCTGATGAAGGAAGTGGCCGGCGCCGGGGACGCGAACGAGTCGACACTGTTCGATCACGTCCTCCGAACCGTCGAACAGTTCGGGACTGATACAGCCGTCGCGGGCTCCATAGAGCGCGAGCATCGGCGTTCGAACTGTCGGGACGTCTTCGAGCGACGGCGCCTCCTCGCCGACGACTGGAACAGGTAGCTTCACGTTGTCGCGGTAGTACTGTAGGGCGTTCTCGAGGGTTCCTTCGGCACGGAAGGTCTCTTTGACGTCGTTTATCCGCGCGTCCGGATAGTCCCATTCAGGACTCCATAGCCCCCACAAAAAGTCGATGAACGCGAAGTTCCGCCACCGGAACGCCCGCTCGGGAACGTCGGGCAGCTGAAACAGCCACATGTACCAGCTCCGGAGCGCCTGTATTCGGTGTTCGACTAACAGCGCGTCGAACCCCGGCGGGACGGCGGTGAAGCCGGCGTCGGCGAGCCGCCAGAGGACCGGATTCATCGAGCCCGCGTTGTCCGGGAAGCCGTGCAGACAGAGCGCGAGCCGATCGCCGTCGCCCGCGTACAGACACTCGAACGTCAGTCCGCTCGCGTCGACCCGCCGCCGTCGGATGCGCGCGCCAGCGGTATCGCGTCCCATATCGGGTGGTCGACCCTGTCAGCTATAATACCTTTCGCCGGAGCCGCGTCATTCGGTCACCCCGTCCTCGAGCGGGGCAACCACTATGCGCTCGGGCGTCGAGGTACGCGTATGAGCGTGGTCGCACTCCTGAGCGTGGCACCGGTGATCGAAGACAGCATGGCCGCCGAGGTCGCCGCGGCGGTCGATGCCCTCGAGGAATTCGACGTCTCCTACGAGACGAACCCGATGGGGACGGTGATCGAAGCCGACGATATCGACACCCTGCTGGCGGCAGTCGGGGCGGCACACAAGGCGGTCGACGCCGACCGTGTGAGTACGTTCCTGAAAATCGACGACAAGCGAGACCGAGAGCAGCGCGCGGCGGAGAAAGTCGAGGCCGTCGAGCGGGAACTTGGTCGGGACGCACGCCGCGAGCGGTAACGCCCCCGAGAGACAAGGGAAAAGGCATATCCCCGGGCACCCGTATCTTCGGGCATGAGCACGCCTCCCGGTGAATATTACACGGACGAACGGTGGAACAACTGGCTGGATCGGCTCCGTGATGAGGATATCGACCCCGAAAGCGACGACTCCGCACGGCTGTTTTTCAATCTGCTCGATGACGCGACGATCGCGATCGCGAAGATCCTCACCGACTACGACGACGGGGAGTTCGAGGACGCCGACGCCGCGATAGCGGAACTCGGTCGGGTCAGAGAGATCGTCCTCTCTGAAGTCGATATCGACGATGAGGAGAAACTCACGCTCGTCGATGGGGTCCAGACCTCGCTGGTCTGTGCGCTGTACGCCGCCGAGGAGTACATCGTCGGCGGCCCCGCCGAGGGAACGATCGAGGAGCATCTGCGCGCCGCGGACGCGGCCGAAAAGGAAAACGAGGACCTCGATACCGCCCTCGCACACTGCGTGCAGGCCGGCACGCTCGTCATCGACGGCGCGGAGCTTTCGATGGATATCGCCGAGGAGATCGAATACGGACTCGTCGCCGATTGGGTCAACGGACTCGATTCGCTGGGGCGTGCCCTCGCCGATCCGTCCGTGATCGAAGAGGACGAATAAAGCGTACGTTTTTATTACAGAGCGCCGTTGTCCGGATATGACGTTCGGGGACGACGAGCGCGCGCAGTCGGTCCTCGTCGGCGCCATTTTGCTGTTTGCGATCCTCGTTATCGCGTTTTCGTCCTATCAGGCGTTCGTCGTCCCCAACCAGAACGCCGAGGTGGAGTTCGACCACAACATGGAGGTCCAAAGCGACATGCAGGCGCTTCGGAACTCGCTTTTGGACGTCCGGTCGGTCCAGCGGGTCAACGAGGGCGAGTATACGACCGTCTCCGAGCATCGATCGGCTCGAGTGCGGCTCGGCACGCAGTTTCCCGCGCGACTGATCGCGCTGAACCCGCCGGCGCCGTCGGGGACGCTGGAGACTGAAACGTCGGCGAGCGAATTTCGCATCGAGAACGCGGAGGTGAACGACGCCGCGATAGACGGTGAGTTCTACGAAGATCCGAGCAAGCTTCTCGGTGAGGATCCCGATGTCGATTTAGAGACCAGTTTCCTTCTATATCAGCCCGGATATTCGGAGTATCAGGGTCCACCGACCACCGTTCTGGAGCACTCGCTGCTCTACAACGAGTTTCGGGACGCCGAGGTTCCGGTACGCCAACAGAACGTGATCCAGCCGCGGACGAATCGTCTGAATATCGTTCTTTTCGAGGGCGAGATATCCCAGTCGGGGTCACAGACGATAACCCTCGATCCAGAAACCCTCGATGGCCCGACGGCCTCCGTGCCGATCGAAGGGGACGACATCACGGTCCAGATACCGACGCGATCGCCGGAGACCTGGGTTAAGGCAATCGAAAACCTCGATGGGGTCGACTTCGAGACACAGCCGAATCCCGAGGATACCGAAGTGCGGGTCGTCCTGTCGGACGAGGAATACGACCTTCGGGTAACCCGGATCGGCTTCGACAGCGACGCCGAGACGGAAGGCGAAGAACTCACGCCGATGCAGATCGAGCGGCCGGACCCAGAGGGGGTCGAAGTCGACCCCGCCTACGGCGTATCTTGGGATACTGCAGTAATGGACGAGGAAGATGAATTCGAGTGCAACGAAGAACGCTGTGAGATTGCGATCGACGATCGTGGCGATACGGCGATCGAGACGGACCCCACCTCGGTTGCCGGATTTGCTGAATTCGCCGTGATCGATGGTGAGATCGGTGAGTTCAGAGACGGCTACTTCGAGGAGTTCGAGGATGGAACCCACAGACACGAGTTCGAAGGCCTCGAGATCGGTGAGACGGAAATCGTCGTGCTGGCCGGCGACGATCGCGACGAGCTGGAGATCGAAGTGTACGGCCAGGGTGATCTTGGAGGGACCGTCACCGATGTCGATGACGACACAGCGATAGAGGGCGCGACCGTGACCGTCGAGGAGGCGGGTGCTTCTGACACGACCGATGACGACGGTGAGTACGAGATAGCGGACATCCGGACCGGCGAGTACGTCGTCACCGCGGAGGCGGACGGCTACGAGTCGGACACGAGCAGCGTCGAGATCGACCACGACGAGACGACGATACAGGACTTCGCGCTACAGCCGCTCGCTGGATTCGAGGTAACCATCACCGATACGAACTCGCCGGTGACCGAAGGGGAGACGCTGGAAGTCGATGCCACGATCGAAAACATGGGCGACGAGGAGGACACACAGGACATCGAGCTGTTGGATTTCGACAGTACCGTCGTCGATACGGAAGAAGACCTCACCCTCGGAGCCGGCGACAGCGAAGATATTCAACTCCAGTGGGACACCGAAGAGGGCGATTCCGGAACTGGCGATATCACCGTCCGAAGCGAGGACGACGAGGATACCGAGGAGGTCACGATCGATGCCTTAGAGCCGGACCTAGCCGAGCCCGAGCTTTCGAACCTCGATATCGCCGGTCAGGGCACGGATGCGACGATTACTGAAGGCGAATCCGGCGACATCGAGGTCGACGTAGAGAACGTTGGCGAGGAGCCGGGAACGTTCACGATCGAACTCGAAATAACGAACGGTGAAACGATTACAGATACGGAGACGACCGAGGGACTCGACCCCGGTGAGACCGAGACGGTGACGTTCAGTGATCCGCTCAGCGGTCTGGGTGCGGACGAGTACGACGTGACTGTGGCCGATGAGGACGGTATCTCGTCTGTCTCCGGTGACTTGACCGTCCTCGAAGTCGGTGAGTTCATGGTGGATATCGACGAGGAAGCAAGCGATCTTGACGTTAACCTGGGCGAGGACTTCAACGTCGTCGTTGACATCGAGAACACCGGTGAGACCGAACTGGAGCAGAATGTCATTGCTGAAGTTGACGGGATTGAGCGAGATACCGCTGAAGAAGAAACACTCAGTGGTGGCGAAGAACGTCAGATTACGCTAACCTTCGAGGCGGAAGCTGACGATGACGACGAGGATGTTGTAGTCAGCTCCGATGACGACACTGACTCGGCGACGTTGAGCGTCGAAGAACCGACTGAACCTGCAACTGTCGAAGTAGTCGCCGAGGAGAGTATTGGGAACAACGATGTATTTGATGTTTCGTTTGATGTGGAGAACGAAGATCAATCTACAGTTCCAGTTGATATTTCCCTTGATGAAAACCCAGGGGGAACTCTCGGTGAAGAATGGGATGAACAAGAGGTTGTTATCGATGGACAAACATTCGCTCTAACAGACGAAGCGGCCCAAGATATGGCAATCAATTTGAACCCGGTGGATATATTCGAATCCGAAAATTATGATGGCGCTGACCAAGGTACGCTGGACGACTTACGTGAAGAGATAACGACAGGGTCTACCATAGAAAATCTCGACGACACAGGTTCAGATGCCGATGCAGACGTTCAAATTGTGGCGAGAAACTAAATACAATTGCGGATTCTCTTGACACACTGAACGATTTCCCGCAGCAAGACTCTCGAATAGGAGTCACGTACTTGATACAATCAAACGGCAAAAACAGTATCGAGACATCTCTTTATTTTTCTCGCCTATCTCGATAAGTTGTAGCCGACATGAATCCACACGCTTCCCGACAACCCACACGAGTGAGTACGCGTCAGTACGACTCCACACCCACCCTTCCGTTTGCGTGATTGCCCGTACTCGCACCCACGACTCGGTACGCGACATCATCACTGTGGGCCGAGATTGGATTGATCGATATGCGCTCGCGGGAGCCCGCGTACGAAGTTGTCCGAGATGAAAAGAGAGACCCACTCCCGACAACCGAACCCGGAGACATCGACCACGTGGAACTCGGATTTACGAGTACACCAATAGAGGGTGAAAGCGAACCATCGGAGCTGAGTAGTGATGAGTGAGGCGGAACACTCAGGCTTGACTGGAGCCGCGAAAGACGTTCGTGATGCTGATTCTGTCGGCCGTAACTATTTCAAATTCGGGAGCACCCAACCGGCTTATATCGGGCAGAAGGATTCTTCTGCATGGATGAATCTTCACGAAATTACGTCCGACAGTATGAAAGGAACGCTACATTCTCCGGTCACGGTGGGTGCCCCAAGACGGTCAGCGCGCTATCATAGCCCGTGACACGTGCTTCGAACCGCTCTGAAATACGTCAACTGTCGAACTATCCATCGACAAAACCTTATACTTACTCTACGACCTCTCGGACATGACAGGCGTCGGTATCGACGGTATCGAGATACACACGGGCAAACTCAGACTCGACCTCCCGGAAACGTTCGCCCCCGCGATGGGCGATTCGCCGGAGAAATACACGAAGGGCCTCGGATTGTACGCCAGTTCTTTCCCGGACACCTACGAGGACATCGTCACGATGGGCGCGAACGCTGCCCATCGACTTTTGAAACGCAAGGGGCTCGAACTCGACGACATCGGTCGAATCGACGTGGCGACCGAATCGGCGTTCGATCACTCCAAACCGGTTTCGACGTACATCGCGGGCTGTCTGGAGCAGGTGTTCGACGGTGATCTCCATCACGCCAACAAGGGCGAACGGAAGTTCGCCTGCGTCGCGGGAACGCAGTGTATCGACGACGCGTACAACTGGATCAAGGCCGACCGCCACCGCGGGCGGGCGGCGCTCGTCGTCGCGACCGACACGGCGCTGTACGCCCGCGACGACCCCGGCGAGGCGACACAGGGTGCCGGCGCGGTCGCGATGTTGATCGACGAGGACCCGGACCTCGTTGAGCTGTCGACCGAGCAGGGCTACGGCTCGGCCGACGAGACCGACTTCCTGAAACCACAACAGCAGTTCCCGAGCGTCGACGGCAAGCGCTCGGTCAACGTCTATCTCGCGCGGATGCGCGAGGCGCTCGTCGACTACCAGCGGGTCGCGGGGACGATCCACGCCGACGACTTCCGACTCGGTCCGTTCCACACGCCGTTCCCGGGAATGGTTCGAAAGGCGGCCGTTCTCGCGTACCGTCACATCACCCGCGATACGGAGATCGAGGACGAACTCGAAGCCGAGATCGGCCGCCAGCCGCGTCCCGAGGCGTTCGACGACGAGGAGGCCTACATGGAGGCGCTCTCGGAGTACACCGACGCGCTGAAAGAGACCGATCGATATCAGGCCTGGTACGACCGGACGATCGATCCCACGCTGGATATCTCCAGACACGTCGGCAACTGGTACACCGGCTCGGTGCACGTCGCACGCGTCTCCGGATTGAAATCGCTCGCAGAGGACGGCGAGGACGCCGTCGGCGAGAAACTCCTCGTCGGCTCGTACGGTTCGGGCGCACAGGCGGAAATCCACGTCGAGACGATCCAGGAGAGCTGGCTCGATGAGATCGACGCACTGAACATCGACGAACAGCTCGAATCGCGCTACGAACTCACCTTCGAGGAGTACGAGGACGTCCACGACGCCCACAACTACGACGAGGAAACCGCCGTCGAGGAGTTCACGACGCCCGACTCGGAGTTCGTCTTCGACGGCTGGGGCCGGATGGGCGAGCGAAAGTACCGGTTCGTCGAATAGCGAAGGCGGCCCCGGCGGGTGCTTGAAAACGTCGAATTCTTCGAAACGGCGATTCCGGTCAGTCGTCCGCGACCGCGATTTGATCGTCTGCTTTTGCGATCGAACGCCCGTACTCTGACTGCAGGGTCGCGATCGAATCGAGGGCGATGAGACCGAACCCGACTTTCGTCACGAGGTCGAGATACGTGATGAGCGCGACGTCGACCGTCATCGTTAGCAGGTTCAACCCTGGCGGCCCGAGTACCCAGATGAACGGATAGATCGACCAGAGTATGGCCGTCAGGTTTCGAAGCCGGGAGTAGAGCCGTTCGATACCGTCCGGTCGTGTTCTGGCACGACGCGCCATCGGGCCGAACAGGTAATAGACGAGCCCGACGAACGCGAACGAGCCGATCGCAAACAGCACGAATCGTTCGGGCCCGGCGAGCGTCGCCGCGATGAATCCGGTCACCATCACGACCGTGTTGAGGCCGATCGCGATCGCGAATGACCGGCGATCGATCCCGGCTAAAAGTCCCAAAAAGAGTACGATAAGCGGCGTCGTCAGTATCCAGTCGACGTATCGGGGGACGAACACGGTTCGATCGCCGACGCTGAGCCAGCCGATTTCGAGCGCCATTACCGCGTACGCGACTGCGGCGATCCCGCTAATTCCGACGAGAGTCAGATAATACTGACGCTCGCCGGGCGCGACGTTCCAGCCAGTCCACGCGAATGCGGCGGTGCCGGCGAGCATGCCGACGGTACCGACCCAAAAGAGCGCGGTAACGTCGATCACGCGCTCTCACCACCGTTTACCAGCGGCCCGTGGCGATGATCGCTTGCCGTTTCGTCCACGCTGGTTTTCTGCAACGCTGTCGAGAGCGTATCGGCCTGCCCGGAGAGCCCATCGATCAGACTGAACACGTCCCGGACGGTTGCCGCCTGCGCTTCGGTCGTCTCGGCGACCGTCTCCGAGTCGGCGGCCGTCTGCTGGGACGTCGCGGCGACGTCTTCGACCATCGTCGTCGCCTCGCTCGCGGCGTTGGCCTGCTCGTCGGTCGAGCGGTTGATCTCCTGGACGCCCTCGTTGGCCCGTTCGACGCTTGCAACGATCTCTTCCAGTGCGTCGACCGTCTCCTCGACGGTATCGACACCTTCGGAGACACGTTCGCTCGTCTCGTGGATATCTTCGACCGTCGCTTCGGTCCGTTCTTGAACGGCTCCGAGGAGTTCGTCGATCTCTTCTGTCGCCGCTTTCGTCTCCTCTGCGAGCTGTTTGACCTCGTCGGCGACGACGGCGAAGCCGTCGCTGTCGCCGTCGGCCCGGGCGGCCTCGATCGAGGCGTTCAACGCCAGAATGTTCGTCTGTTCGGCTATTTCAGCGATCATCTCGGAAATCTCGCCAACTTCTCGGACATCCTCGTTGAGTGTTTCCATCGACTCGACGGCCTTCTGTGTTCGAGATTCGACGGCGTTCATCTCCTCGATCGCCGTCTCGCCTTTCTTCCGGCTAGACTCGACCGTCTCGGCGGCTTCCTGAACTGTATCGGTGATCTCGTCGGCGCTCTCGGCGACCTGTTCGGTCGTCGCCGAGACGTCGTCCATCTTCAGGGCGATCTGCTGTATCGTTTCGGTCTGTTCGGTCGCGGCCGAAGAGATCCCCTGTACCGACTCGTTTACGTCCTCGCTTGCGTCCATCACTTCCTCGGCGTTCTCCCGGACCGCCTCGGCGCTGTCGACGACCTCGACGGCGAACCCTTCGATCCGGGCGACGAGATCCTCGATCCCGTCCATCATCTCGTTGAACGAGGTCTCGATCGACTGCATGGCCTCGTTGCCGGTCTGTGCCTCGAGTCGCCGTGTGAAATCGCCTCCGGCGCACTGCTGCATGGTTTCGCCGAACCGCTCGGCTTCCGTCTGAAGCTCAGCGTTCAGCCGTTCGGCCCGTTCTCGTTCCGAGTTGGCCTCCTCGATGGATTCGCGGACGGATCGACGCATCTCCTCGAAAGACGCATAGAGATCGCCGATCTCGTCTTCCCGACGCGTCGTCAGATCGACCGCGAGATCACCTTCGCTCATCCGCGTCGCCTTCTTCGAGAGCGACGACAGCGACGCGGCGGTGTTCCCGCCGAGCGTCGCCGCGACGAACCCCAGGTTGATGACCAGCAGGATCAACAACCCGAGAATCGAGGAGACTGCTGCCTCCTGTATCGCTGCGGCGTCGCCGGCGGCCGCGGTCACTTCGGCGTATGCAATAGCACCGAAGGCCACGGTGATCGCTCCGACGAAGAGGAACACCGCCCCCATTTTCCCCGTATAACTTTCGCGGACTCGAGCCGGAAAAAGCAGTTTCGATACCTGTAACGACATTGGCTACCCATTTATACGGAAGCCAGTAGTTAATAGCCGAAATCGAAATCGAGACTCGAAACGAGTCGAAAATCGTCGCCCGTTCGGTCGCTCCTGGTTTGCGCCCGGAACGCCGATCGCCGGTGCAATCAGTACCTCACTGCCCGGTCATCTCGATAACGTCGTCGAAGAAGCTGAGCGTGTCGTGGGGGCCGGGGTTCGCCTCGGGGTGGTACTGGCGGGTGATGACGTCGGGGTCGTCGCTTTCGAGCCCTTCGGGGGTATCGTCGTTGACGTTGATCTGGGTAACTTCGAGCTCCCCCGGCTCGGCGACGGTGTAGCCGTGATTCTGCGTCGTCATGACGACCTGATTCGTGCGGAGGTCACGGACGGGCTGGTTGACGCCGCGGTGTCCGAACTCCATCTTTTCGGTCTCGCCGCCGAGCGCGTTGGCGATGACTTGTTGGCCGAGACAGATGCCCGCCAGCGGGACGTCGCCGACGTACTCCTCGACGAGCGCCGCCGCCGCCTCGTAGTTCTCTGGGTCGCCGGGACCGTTCGAGATGAACAACACGTCGGGGTCGACCGCCTCGATATCCGCGACGGTCGCATCGTAGGGGACCATCTCGACGGTCGCGTCCCGATCGACGAGTGAACTGACGATCGAACCTTTCGCTCCGCAATCGACTAACGCGACCGTCGGCCCGTCGCCCTCCGGGTTGTACGTGACCGACTCCTCGACGGAGACCTGCGATCCGATGTCGGTGTGATCGCTCATGGCCTTGCAGTCGGCGAGTTCGGCCTCAGCGTCCTCCGGGGTCGCGTCGGGGCCGGCGGCGATACCGCATTTCATCGCGCCCTGCTCTCTGATCCCGGTCACGAGATCGCGAGTGTCGAGATCGTCGACGGCGGGAACGCCTTCGCTTTCGAGCCAGTCTGCGACGTCTTCGGTCAGCTCTCTGGCGACGACGCCCCGTGGGTGGACTCGGTCGGACTCGAATCGGTCCTCTCGCACACCGTAGTTGCCGATGAGCGGATACGAGAAGGTGAGTATCTGCTCCTCGTAGCTCGGGTCGGTGAGCGATTCCTCATAGCCGGTGTAGGCGGTCGTAAACACCAGCTCACCGCGGGTGCGGCCGGGGGCGCGTGCGCGGGCCTTGACGACCCGTCCGTCCTCCAGCGCCACGTAGGCGTCCGTCATTACGAATCTCGTATGCCATACCTCCAATTAACGCTTGTGTTCGATGATCTGTACGATACTGTGGAACGTACGACAGAGATTGGCGGTTCTGGGCCGCAGTCCCGGGGCATCCTCACGAGTCGAAGGGATCTTAATGGGGACCGCCGTTCTGTTGTTCATGAGTACGGACGATATCGAACCGGCCGGATCGAGTTCGGAAGGGCCTGCCGAACACGAAAACGCGGACCAGGATGTCGTCGCCGTCGACGCCGACGACACCCCCGAAGGGACTGTCAATAGACTCAAAGCGCACACGGGCGACGGGATCCGACACCGTGCGTTTACGGTGCTCGTCTTCGACGGCGAGGGGAACGTTCTCCTGGCACAGCGTGCGCCGACCAAGCGCCTGTGGGACACCCACTGGGACGGCACTGTCGCGTCTCACCCCGTCGAGGGGCAGACCCAACTCGCGGCGACCGAAGAGCGGCTCGAGGAGGAACTCGGCATCACGCCCGATCAGTACGACGATCTCCGGGTCACCGACAAGTTCGAGTACAAACGCTACTACCTCGATCAGGGGCTCGAATGGGAGGTCTGTTCAGTGCTGCAGTGTACCCTCAACGACCGCACGCTCGATCCCGACGAGAGCGAGGTCGCCGGCGTGATGTGGGTCCCCTACGAGCGGCTTCACGAGAACCCGAAGTGGTACCGCCAGCTCCGGCTCTGTCCGTGGTTCGAGATCGCGATGCGTCGCGACTTCGCCGACGGTTGACGCGGTTTGCCGTAACGACTCACCCGCGATTGTGCCTCCCGTGACGGACGATCACTGACACACGACGACGACAATTCGTGTGAGCGGTCCGATCGACGTTTCGATCTTCCCTGCGTTCCTCTTCGACCCGTTGATCGTTCTCCGATAGCGACCGCTTCGTTTTGGGCATTCGGATGACGGGATGATCGCCTTGACGATGACCGTCAGCTCTGTTTACACGGAGTCCTTTTTATATAATTTCTTCTTCCTTAACGGGACATATGTATGTTTTAATCTCAGAAAGATTTACGTATGAATCTGTATAACTCGAATATGATGACGATACTGGATAAAGACGTTCGGAAGGCCGTCGCGCTGTACCTCCACGACGAAGTGACGGAAGCCGAAGCCGCCCGGCTCGCTGGCATCCCCCGGGCACAGCTCCGCTATTACGCCCGAACCAGTGGGATCGGTGCCTCTCTCAGTCCGGCTGACGACTCGGGGTCCGGGACGTCCCAGAGCTGATCGCTGTCGCTCTTCTCATTCGAGCAGGCGGGCCAATTCGGCCGGGCTCTCCGCCTCGAAGCGCCGAACCGTCTCGACGATCGATTCGCGTCGCTCGCGGTCGTAGCTATCGCCGGCGAGTGCGTGGAACTTCTCCTCGATCAACCCCCACGACGCTGGCGCGGCCGGATGGCCGTCGAACTGATCGTTGGCCTTCTCGTATTGCGCCCCACCGTACGTCTCGACGAGCAATCGGGTCGGAATCGATTCGGCGTCGGCTTCCCCGAGGCCGTCATCGACGGTCACCGCCGTCGCGTCGGCGATCGGCTGGAGATCCGTCCGTCCGCCGCGGTGGATCGATAGCGACCGGTCGACGAGCGCGGCGGCGATCCGTTCGCTGTCGATCGCCGGAGCCGCCTGCTCGCCGGTTTCGACCGTGACTGTCTCGATATCTGCCGGATCGAGCGCGGTCTCGTCTGCGAGATCGATCGCGGCCTCGATCGCCGGCTGGCCGTACGGATGGCTCTCGTAGGGCAACACCGCAGCATCGAGGACTCGCTCACAGCCGGGGTCGAAATCGATATCGAAGGGGCCAACGAGATCGTACCACCCGTTGGAAGCTGTGATCCCGTCCGGCATCGACATGCCACCGTCGGCGAGCAGACACGCCTCCACTGCCGCCGAAGCCGCCTGTCCCGTCGCAATCGGAGAAAACGCGTCCCTCTCTCCCGGTTTATCCTCACCGTCACCGATATCGAGGGTTACCCGACACGATGCGGCTCCGAGCGCGGCCGCGAGTTCGGTCTCCTCGAGGCCGATCGCCCGCCCCGCCCCGGCCGCCGCGGTGACCGCCGTGTGGGTCGCCGGATGCAGCCCGTCCAGCGGCGCGTGCCACGCCAGTTCGCCGTGGAGTTCGATCGCGGCCGCGAGGCCGGCGAGCGTCTCCTCACCCGTCTGTCCGTACGCGTCGGCACTGGCCAACACGGCCGCGATCGATCCCCCTGCCGGCATCGGCGTCGGGGATAGGAAGGTCGTTCCGTTTCCGGCGACGACGGCAGTGGCGTCGATCATCGCCGCTCGGGTTACCGAGCCGATCGTCGTCGAACCCCACGGTCGGGTCTGTTCCTCCGTCGGTTCCGGACGCCCGGGGGTCTGCTCTCGGTGTAGGCTACCTGGTATAAGTCCCCTGTGGACCGCCCGGACGCTTTCGCTATCGCGGCATCGAAGGCCGACGGCGACCGCGTCCAGCAGTCGCCGTTTCGTGGCTTCTCGGATCGCCTCCGGGAGCCGATCGTAGCTCACGTCGGCCACCGAACCGGCGATCGCTTTCGTCGAAGTCATACCGTCGACCATGGTTGGCCCACAAAAAAGCGTTCCGCGGCTCCGAGCGCGGCCGGATCACCCGGAACGATCCGTATCAGGGTCGGGTCGTCGCCCAGACCGCGAGCAACCCGAGTACGATCGCGGGGATCATCGGCAACACGAGGTACGCATCCCAGAAGGATAACCCAAAGTTCGAAGGAACGCGCGGATAGAGGTAGATCAGTCCGGGAACGACGAGAAAGGAGACGAAGATCGCGGCGACGAGCGCCCAGCCGCGCCAGTCGAACTCGCGGTCGACGGCGTCGGGATGGACGCCCTGCTGGCCGGACGAACCGCCGTCCGCCTCGGGCGTGTGTTCCCCGCTGTCGGTTTCGGGGCGCTCCCGGCTGTCGTCGTGATCGGTCATCTATTTCGGTGGGATGCCGCCCACACTCGAAGGGCGTTCATCAGATCACTGGTAGGTGCCGGCTTCGTACGCCCCGTCCGGGACCACGACGACCGAGCCGAACCCCTCGCGGGATTCGAGCATCTCGTGGCCGCGAGCGATCTCGCTCATCGGCAGCACCTCCCGGACGTGCGGTTCGAAGGTGCCGTCGAACACTTTCGCCAGCACCTCGTCCAGCTCGCCGGGCGTGCCCATCGTCGATCCGAGGATGTCCAGTTGCTTCCAGAACACCTTGGGGATGTTCGTCTCCGGGGAAACGCCCGAGGTCGCCCCGCAGGTGACGACCGAGCCGCCGGGTGCGGCCGCGGAAAGCGAGTCGTCCCACGTCGCTTCACCGATGTGATCCACGACCACGTCGACGCCGCGGCCGTCGGTGAGGTCTTTGATCGCGTCGGCAAAGTTCTCGTCTTCGTAGTTGATCAGGTGATCGGCGCCACACTCGCGTGCGAGATCGAGTTTCTCGTCCGAGGAGGCCGTCGCAAAGACCTCACAGCCCTCGTTAGCCGCGATCTGAACGCAGGCGTGACCGACGCCACCGGAGGCGCCCAACACGAGGACGCTATCGGATTGATCGATTCCGACGCGCGTCATCAGCATCCGCCAGGCGGTCTGGAACACGAGCGGGGCGGCGGCTGCCGTGACGAAATCGACCTCGTCGGGCAGCGAGAGCAGGTTCTCTTCCGAGACGGCGGCGAATTCGCTGTGGACACCGCGGACGTGCTCGCCGATCATCTTGTAATCGACACACAGCGACTGTTCGCCCTTCCGACAGAACTCGCACTCACCACAGTAGAGTCCGGGGTCGACGACGACGCGATCGCCCTCCTCGAATCGGGTGACGCGCTCGCCGACCTCGCTGACGACGCCGGCCCCGTCGCTACCGGGGATGTGGGGCAACTCCTCGGGGCTCGGCATCCCTTTGCGAGTCCAGACGTCGAGATGATTCAGGCCGCCGGCTTTGATCTCGACGAGAACCTCCTCGGGGCCGATCTCGGGATCGGGGAATTCGCCGTACTGTAAGACGTCGGTCGAGCCGTGCTCCTCATAAAAGATGGCTTCCATGTCCGCCCCTCCGAGCGGCGGGTGCAAAACAGTAGCGAATTCTGTGATGGGCTCTCCCGGAGTTTTTTCGAGCCGGGCACCGAGATGGACGTATGGACGATCAGCGTAACGGCGGCGACGAGCACGGCGACGATCATCACCACGGCGATAATCGAGAGCACGATCACGACCACGGACACGATCACGACCACGGACACGACCACGGTCACCACCGGCACGACATCGAGGAGCTCTCCGTCGCGGTGGTGACGATCACTTCGAGCCGCCAGTTCGACTCCGATAC
>LKMJ01002860.1_pt1 | contig 15987 bp, 18 predicted proteins | sample 643391 | NCBI WGS metagenome assembly LKMJ01 (sample SAMN04112250, study PRJNA286221) | soda lake metagenome | biome: soda lake; feature: Kulunda Steppe; material: water; isolation source: sample PL-Br10 brine of Picturesque Lake | place: Russia: Kulunda steppe | collected 2010-07
AAACGCAACGGTTATACCTCCCTCTCGGATATACTCGGATGCAATCGACGCTCCGTTGGTGTAGTCCGGCCAATCATCTTGCCCTCTCACGGCAAGGACCAGGGTTCAAATCCCTGACGGAGCATCCCTTTCCTTTCGCCTTCTGGTGGTTTTTGACCGTGAATCTGGAGTCTATCAACCAATGTACGAGGGCAAGCACACTCAATTGGTCGGTCGAATGTACTGCCTTCCGGCGATTAGCGATATATCGCCGGCAAGCACCTATAATGGGTTAAATCCGTCGCCGTCTGGCGATCGGGAAAATCAACGGGCAAGCACCCGGGGGTCGGATCGAGGTACCAGGCAATGAAAAACGCCGATGAGGCAACGAACCCCTTAGAGGGGATTCCGGTTGTCACAGAAACGGCAGCTGAACTGCTTAACGAACGTCAACAGATCGACTACCGGCACACCCGCGAAGAGTGCTTAGAATGGTTGTTGACGTTCGGGAAAGATCCACAGAAAGCCGAGGGGTATGCCCGGACAACTGTTAAATGCCGATCCTACCGGATGGATCAGTTTTACCGCTGGGTCTGGGATTCTGAAAATGGATATTTGACGAACGTGACGCACGAGCACGCCGATGCGTATCTGAAATATCTCGCCCGGCAGGAGAAAAGCAACGCCCACAAATCGAATTGTCGGAAGGCGTTGTTGATGCTGTATAAATGGCGAGAACACGAGCACGGGTTGACGGAGTGGAAACCTGAGTTCACGTTCTCAACGGACGACAAGACGACAGCACCGCGCGATTACCTGACGAGAGAGGAGCGATCGAAGATCCGGGAAGCTGCCCTGGAAGCTGGGAGTGTTCCGAACTATGATGGCCTTACTCCAGAAGAGCGTGATCGTTGGAAGACGTATCTCGCACAGCGATTCGAAAAGCCGAAATCGAGTGTCACTCCCGACGACTGGGAGAAAGCAAATGGGTGGAAAATCCCGAGTCTCACTGCGGTGAGTTTAGATGCAGGGTTGCGGCCGATCGAAGTAGAGCGTGCTGTGACTGGGTGGGTAGATGTGGAAAATAATGTGTTGCGGATTCCGAAAGAGCAGTCCTCGAAAAACACAGGGCACTGGATTGTCGGGCTGCAGCAGCGGACGGTAGAGATGCTCGAACGCTGGTTGGAGCAACGGGAGACCGAGCCGATGTACGACGACACGGACACGTTGTGGTTGACACGACAAGCGAATCCGTACGGATCATCCGCGTTGCGACACGTGCTTCGTCGGCTCTGTGAGACAGCAGGTATTTCAACGGAAAACCGGCAAGCGAGTTGGTATAGCATCAGGCATTCCACAGGTACGTACATGACTCGTGAAGAGGATCTCGCAGCAGCACAAACTCAACTTCGGCATAAAAGCCCACAAACTACAATGAAATACGACCAAGCGCCTGTCGAGGACCGTCAGAAAGCACTTGATCGGATGGGATAATTCTGATCAAATATCTAAAAGATTATTAACTTCACTCATTTGACTCTGTTTAAATATTTCTACCTTGACAAGAGATGTGTGCTGAATACAGGGCGCGAGTCTTGCAGAAGTTAGCTCTCTGCCCACGACGCACACTGGTATAAATGCAACTGTGGATGGGGTTCTGGCTCACCATTAAGTTCAATATACGAACGCGGCCGCTCGTCGCTATATTCTCTCCATTGTATTGTCCAGCCGTCGTCGCCGACTTCTTCCCAATTCGGTACGGTGATCTGGTCTTCGCTGGTGATGGTGAGCTGGTACTCGCCGTGCTCGCCGATTTCTCGGTTAAACGCTGCTGTCTCAGTCTTTGAGCCAGAGTCAATCGTGAGCGTTTCCTCGTAAAGTGTTTCATCGGTCCGAAGCCGTTTGATATGGACCTCAACGGTTACTTGTTCGTCGCCCTCGTTGCGTATTTCGAGTGGCTTTTCGCCGTGAGTTGGAACTGCTTCTTCGAGTTCGAGCGTGTTGGTTGCGCCGTCTTGGCTGACAACCGCTTGATAAGCCACCTCTGCGCGTCTATAAACCCAGGTATCGGGTAAGAGGTATGATGTATCGATATCCATCAGATGAGGGAGATACAATTCCTCATCAGTCTCATACTGGCCGTTTTCGAGTGCGGTTTCGACCTCGGTTCGGGCTGGATCTGGGAGTGCCTCGATGTTGATGGTCACTGCTCCACACGTTTCAAAATCCTCGGGAGACTGAGGATCATCTGAATCCTCAGGGGATGAAGAATCCTCAGATGATTGAGGGTCACCGACACAGCCAGCAAAGCCGGCCATACTGAGAGCTGTAATGCCACTCCCCTGCCGGAGCAGTCGCCGTCGCGTCAATGAAGAAGAGCGGATATGGGACGAGCGGTCACTAAAAGAATCATCCATATGTGTCGGACTTTGTCGCCACTTAACTGCTTTGTGGCAGAGCATATACTGGCAAAATAAAAAGAGCCCGTTGGAATTGTGACACCCCCTTCGTAGAACCTGTTCGTGCTGAATTCATACTCTGTATTCACTACGAGCGCAAACACATATCACTGATTGACAATTTCAATAGAGCCACTCATTGCAACGACGACGGATGATTAGAAGGGCCACCCGTACGGTTATTATAGCTCTTCGGAGAGGACCTTTTGTGCGAGTTCGTTTCGTCCTTTTTTCGTGTCGTTGATTTCGACATCGACGTGTGTTGATGGGGTCTCATCGTCTGAGGTGTCGTCTATTGTGGTCGTTAAATCGACCGTCTGATTGTCGGAGTCTTCCGCATACGGGTTGAATCCTGGTGTCTCTGCAGTTTTTTGGGCTGTGTCGTTGACTTTCTCAAGCGTGTGGCGACGGCTTTCAACCGTCGATTTTCCATATATTTCCTTGGTCGTTGAGAGGTGTTCGTGTCGCAGTTGATCGCGTGCTTCGGAGAGATCTTCCTCTTCTTCGATCGACTGGCCGAGATTATGCCGGAGACTGTACCAGACGATCTTCCGGTTTTCATGTTCGATTCCAGCTTCTTCACAGAGCTGTCGGACGAGATAACACAGGTTCTTCGAATTGTAGGGGTTGCCGTGTTCGTTGAGCCAGATTCGGTTCGATCCATCGTATTTTTCGTAATGTCTGCGTTCTTGAATCCACTGACTCATCTGCTCACCTGTATCATCGGTCACTGGGAGTTCCTCTGTTGGACGGTCCTTTGCGGCGTACTCGTTCGGGATTTTCAGGATATTACGTTGCTCGTCGTACCAGTCGAGACGAGCTTCAGCGATTTCGATTGGGATCATCCCGGTCTCTAGAGTGACGGCGATAAGTGACCCGATTTTTGTGCTGCTATCTGCGCGGGTCCAGTCTTTACTCGTGATTTCGTCTTTGGGCTTACCGAGTCGCTGTGCGATGAGTCCGTTGATTCGATCGCGTTCTTCTGAGTCTGTCCCGTGATATGATGGGAGTGACCCGTAATTCATCGCGGCTTCTCGAACTAGCCAGCGTTCCTCGAAATTCAATTTGTCTGCTGATTCGTGTTCGCGGTCGTTGAATGTGATTCGTGGTTCCCACATTTCAGTTTCGGTGTCGCACTCGTGCTGCCATTTGAAATACTTCTGCAGCGCATTCGTGAATTTGCGTTTACCAGATTCAGAATAATCACCACCTTCCTGCTTTTGAACTTCATCCAAATCTAGCCATTCAACGATCTGATCAGCCTGTTCGTGAGTGAGCGCTCGTATGTCCGGCGGACTCATGCGATCGAGAATAATGCGGTAGATCTGATCAATGCGGTCATGGTAGTTTTCCGACGTGGATTCTGAAAGTGGCTTCCGTCGATTCGGATTCTTCCCTTTCGTCAGCATCCAGTCATAGAAATCACTGAGATGCTGTTCGACAACGGGAGCCTGATCGCCTAATTCGTCCGTGAGTGCGTCTGTAATCGGTTGATTAGGTTGATTATCTGACATCGGCCTAAACCCCTTAATTATCTACTCACTTTTAAAACCTTGTAGTGAGAACCCCTCCACTCGTACTGAATGTACGCTTATATTGTTTGACGGTGGGTGTTCATGTATGTCGACACCTGACGCTGCGGGAAATGTCTTTCTCGGGCTCGCGTGTGGAGATGCGTTAGGTCGCCCCGTCGAATTCAAATCAGCGGACGCAATTGCCGCCCAGCACGGAACCGTCACGGAAATGTTGGACTACGGAACGCATGGACAGCCTGCCGGCACTGTGACAGATGATACGGACCTAGCGCTGTGTATCGCTCGGAGTCTCGTCGAAAAAGAAGCATTTGATGGGCAGGATGTCGCTGAGCGGTTCCACGAATGGTACGAAAACGGACCGTTCGATATCGGGCTCATGACAGCGGATGCGATCCGGGAGTTCGGCTGCGGCGCCTCGTGGCGCGATGCTGGTCGAAATGTCTGGCAACACCGCCAGGAAGGCTCGAACGCTGGTAACGGGAGTGTGATGCGGTGTGCTCCTTACGCGCTTGCGTTCATGGATGAGCTCGATAGCCTCATTCGGGTCAGTAAACAATCTTCAGCGATTACGCATTATGATCCGCGGTGTACTTACGGTTGTGCGATTCTGAACTGTACGATCGCTGGCTTTCTTCGCGGGAACGACGACCCGCTTGCCGCGGTCCTCGATCGTGTTGATAGTGATGCGCCTGCTGAACTTGTTGAAGCGCTTCGGGTCGTTCCGGATTTGATCGACGAAGAGCAACTGCGAACAACGGGGTATGTAGTCCACACGCTCCAGACCGCATTGTACGATGCATTGACCGCGGAGTCCGCCGAAGAGGCGATCGTAACGGCGGTCAATCGCGGCGGGGATACGGATACGGTCGGTGCTGTTACCGGTGCCATCGCTGGGGCTCGGTTTAGTGACGAGTCGCTTCCCGACCAGTGGCTCGCTACGCTTGCATACCGTGATGATCTCGAATTGCTCGCCAGAGCATTAGCAACGACTGAAATTGAAGCGTGAGGCTGCCGAAAAGAAATCTAAATGAGCTTGACTGACCGCGAACACGATGTTGTCACGAACATCTGGGGAGATGAGACGCCGGATGAGCTTCGACAGCTTGACACGGAACAGTTAGTAGCGATGCACGACCGGGTTTCGAGAGCTGTTCAAGCATCATACGACGATAACGATGTTGATTCGCTTGGAATTCTGCTGCCGCTCGAACGGAAGATTATCGGCGTACTCCACGACCGACTCTAAGTCACGCACCGGACACCATCCAGCACCAGTCACAGACACCGTCATCAGCTTCGTCGGAGCGTGAGAATTCCTCACCGCAGTCATCGCAGACGAATGTTGATTTCGGCTTACTCATTGCTTATTCGACGGCGTGGAGTCGCTGCCACGCCTCGTGGTACTCGGCTTGCTTGGCAAGGATGTCTTCGTCGATTTCTGAGAGTCGGGTGAGATCCATGTTATCTTCGATATCTGCGATTTTGACCGTCCGTGCAATGTCGTTGGCTGCAGCGCGGGCAGCAAATTCCTGGTAACTCTCGCTGTCTCGTTTCGTCAAAGCGTCGACTGCATCCCGGATTGTGGTTCCGAACTCGTCTTCGATGTCATCCAGCGTGTACGAGGCGTCTTCAACAACGTCGTGCAGCACCGCCGCGATCCGCTCCTGTTCAGTATCCATCTGTTGCATCACCCGAAGTGGATGGCGGATGTACGTCGTTCCCGCTTTGTCTGTTTGACCTGCATATGCGTCCACTGCCAGTTCGATCGCTCGTTCGAGATCGTTCATCAGCCTTGGTTCGCAATTGGCGTGTTCGGTCTTGAACGATTCCCTGATGTGTTTCGACACGTCTAAGCTACGAGTACCGAAGCAGACTGGCGTCCGTCCGCTCAGCTATATACGAGCGGATCTTCTGTTCGCTCCATCCAAGCGGTGACAGTACGCTTTCAGCGGCTCGGTACAGTTGTGTCGCATAGAACTCTGCATCGTACGTACCGGGTTGTTCGAAGGCTAACCGAACCCGATCAACCGTGGTTGCAGTATCGTCTACAACAGTAAACGAAACATATTCTCCAGGCTGTTTCGGACACCCTTGTTGTTTCGCGCGAGTAGCTGCGGCGGCGACTCGCGTATTCCGATCGTAGTTCTCGGCTAATTTCGAGACACGGAGTTCAATAGACAACTCGTCCGTTGGAACCGTTCCCGATCGAAGTTCGGCAAGCCGTGTTGAGAGGATCTCACAGACTCGTTCTGGGTTCCGGTGTTCATCAAGTGCTTCGACGAGTTCTCGTTGTGTGTCTTCGACAAACTCTGGAGTGCTTCGTTGACGGCACTCGATCCCGCGGTATTTGTACTTACTGTCGGTCGCTCGACCGAAGTATTTCGTCAGGGCTCCATCGTCGCTGTTGCGCTTGGGAACGAAGGCGATCCAGTCGTACGCCGCTTCGTGTTCTAACCGGATGTCGACCGCATCAGTAACTATCTGACAGACCGTGTCGATTGAAGTCTGATCGGCATCCGGCTGTGGGATTACCCACAGGCTGTCGACGATCCCATGGACGATCCGCCAGCCGTTCGCTTCTAGAATGTCTTTCGCTTCAAGCAGGAGCTCACGGGCGAAGGCGTTGATCGCTTCGTGGCATTCGATGCGACCGAACTTCGCGTTCGAAAACCCCTGATACCCGAAACAGGAGACGAGAATCCATTTGATTGCGTTCGATTGGCCGTCCAGTTCAGCGCGTCGCTGTGGATCGTCTGTCTCTCGGAGTTGTTGTTTGATTGCATCGCGGTCCTCGATGAGTGGTTCCAACACGTCGGGGAGATACCCAGCCTCTGGACAGACACTGTACCCGAGCCCGGGGACGTCCGCACGGTCTGGGTGGCAGTCACAGCGGACGGTCTCCGGACTGATGTTCCGAGTGACGATAATATTCGGGTAGAGACTGGAGAAATCGAGTTCGTGAACAGTCTCGTGCAACCCGACATCGGGGGCGAACGTGAAGCCGCCACGATCAGCGTCGTGGAGTTGCTGCATTGATTTGAACCGCTCGTGCCGCCAGGAATGCCACGGCACCAATACGTTCCGGTCGCGGGCGTGCCTGATCTGGATAGCCGTCAGGATCCGCCCGATGCTCGCCCACGCCAGTTCTTGAAGCGGCAGTCCGGACCGTTCGATCAGGTATAGACAGCCGTCGAGGTTTGTTTCGTCCCACATGAACGTGTTCGAGCGGTCGACAATCACCCGCCCGGGAACATTGTATCGAGCCGGTGAGTGCCCGATTTGACCATAGCTTTCATACGTTGATTGGCCGGCCAGTTGCTCGTACCCAGGCAGCCGACCGAGATCGAACTGTTCCATCCCGTATCGCTCGGCCATCCCGTACAGTTGCGGAACGAGTTGGCTGGATACGATACTGAGCACGTCCGGGTCAATCGTATCCAGTCGTTCGGTGATCGTTTCGAGAATCGCTGTCTCGCCCTCAACGGTGACGCCGTCGACGGTAACGGTTCGTAGGTGCTCGCGGGCGAGTTGCTCCGTGGGAGCATCTATCGAAACGGTTCGCAGCGGCCGTTCAGGCACCGGGGTATGTTCAGTTTCGAGGCAGAATCGGAATCCGCGCGTAAAGTCGACGTTGTACAACCGGTAGGTCCCGGGTGTACCCCAGCCGGCGACCGTACTGGCTACGTCGGTTACGGCATCGATCTGTTCAATATCGGCACGTAACACGGATTCAGCGTCGTGTCGGAAGCCAGTCCGCCACTGCTCAACGACTGTTCGCTCAACTGCAGGAAGTTCGATGAGGTGTTGTTTGGACGTTGCCAGTTGCTCTTGACCACCAGTCCCGACGTAGATCGTCGGACTGTACGACTCGATTCGGGTTGGAGTTGCGCCATCATCGGTCAGCGACCACGCCACGACATCGTCATCACGGTAATCAAATTTGTACGGCATCAGTCTCAACTACTCGCGTTCGTCCTCGTGTTCTGCTTCCAGCGCAGTGATGCGATCTTCGAGCTCGTCAAGCCGGGTTTCCTGTTCGAGATCGACCGATAACAGTATCGGAAACAACGGTTCGTCGTGATTCAGGTACCCGCCGGCATCGGCGTGTGCCTGAGCGTATTCGAACAGCCGCTCGAATCGTGACTGGTCGCGGCGTCGAAGTGCGCGTTTGAAATTATCCCAGCGCTGTTCCAGCGCCTGGATGGCGTCCCGGTAGGTTGGGTTAGTTCGACCCACAGATCATCACCTCTTGCTGGTCTGTGGATGTGACAGCGGCACGCTGTTCGAGCACATGTTTCCAGAAAGCAAGCGTCGTCTGGGCAGTCCCATCTCCGAGCGGGTAAACGAGCGTTTCGAACCCCTCACCGACGAACCGGGGCCCGAGACCTGTCGCTTCACACTGAATCGTTTCATCGACTTGGCGAGCGACCGGTGCCGTCAGTGTGTCTCGCCGGTGACAGGTCACCACGAGCGGCACGTTAGAACTACGGCAGCGACTGGTGAGCGTTGAGAAAGCATCCCGAAGCAGTCGGTCTGCGTCGACGCCGTGGCTGTCATCGTCGCGGTACATCGCATCAATCGCTGGAGCGACGACGAGGGCTGTCTCCGATGTAATCACGTCGGCGGTGCGGTTGATGATCGCGGCATGTTGGTAGGCGGTGAATCCGCGTGCGACTTGGATACGATCTAATAGCCGAGTACTTGGTGCGAGCCGAGCAAGCGTGTCAGTCCGTGCGTGCCCGGCCGCATCAACCCAGTATGTGGTACCGTCATTCAGCAACAAATGATCGAGAACGAGGCTCTGCAACGGGCCAGTCACGGAGTCGTCGGTGTCGAGCAAATACAGATCCCTGCCGAGTGACGGGAACGTCGGTGTTGTCTCGTTAGCAGTTGATGAACGCATAGCCGAGTGAAGACAGACGAATCGAATAAGCCGTGGTGCGTCGTTTCCGGAATTTCCGATTCTTCGTTTTCAAAAATAGTATAGCGATGTGAAAACACGTCGTTGCGTTATGTGGTTGATATCGGTCGGTATGTCCGCCCGCGGTTTTCGCCGTCAGCAACGATGAGATTATACTGACACATCTTTGCGAGGTAGTTTCGCATCGTTCGCTTCGTCTTTGGATCCTCAACCTGCTCGCAGTATATTTCATACAACTCCCCGGGCGTGATACTGGCGCAGTCGGTGATAATTTCATACAGCTGTTCTTGATGCGGCGTCAACGTCTCGACGGTTTTCTGTTGGACTTCCGCTTTCGCGTCCGGGATCGCCTCACCAATCGCTGTAGACGTGATTCGATCGACACAGTTCCGTTCGGCATGCTGGGCAGCGTTCCGAAGAATACCAATTGCGACGCGTGCATCACCGGCTGCAGCGTCAGCGATCTGTGCCAGTTGTGAGTGCTCGATCGCATCAGTAGCGAGGCCACGATTGACGCGAGCCTGCAGGATCGCAACCAATTCGTCGTTGCCGTATTTGTTGAATTGGATGCGAGTACTGTTCATCAGGCGGCTAGAGAGTCGTTCATCGATGCGAGCGAACAGTTCTTCTTCACGGTTAGCGATGAGTACCATCGAAATATTCGGAAGTGTGTACAGGTCGTACAGCACGTCCATGTCTTCGAGTTGATCAACTTCGTCAAGAATGACGACGTACGGCGGGCCGTCATATTGTCGAAGTCGTTCGAGTAACTCGTCTTTCGGGGTTGATTGCCGGTGCACGTCGAGTGTTTGACCGATGCCTTCCAAGATCCGGTAGATCGTTCGGAACCGCGTGTAGTTCTGCCAGCAGTTGACGTACTGGTGTTCGATGTCGATGACTTCCCGGCGAAGGCGTTCGACAATGAACTTTGCGAGACAGGTTTTTCCGGTCCCCGAGGGGCCGAAGAGGAACGCGGTTTCGGCGGGTTCGTCGCGGGTGATCGGTTCGAGCGCGTTCGAAAGGTGATTCGCTTCGGGATCACGGTGGACGACCTCCTGAGGGACGAAGTCAGCCTGTAGGACGCGCGCATCCCGAATCATTGCTGGCGTTGTTTTCCCCCCAGGGTAATAAGCGGAAGTGGGTGTTTTCCGATTCTTCCGATATTGTTCCGATCGACAAGGAGACAAAACTGACACACCCCTGATCCGGAATCGGAATTCCGGAAACTTCCCACCTAGCCTGATACCGACGAGTGACCGATATACCCAGTACAACCAATGGGGACAAAACTCACACCAGTCGCATTCGACATCGAGACATCGGGATTTGAGACCGACGCGGTCGTTACGGTTGTCGGATTCGTGCTTCCGCTCGGCTGCCGTGTCATGCTCAATACCAACCAGAAAGCAGTTGATCAACCAGCATTAGAGGCCACCCTCGCGGATCGATTCAACACCACGATCAAACTAAGCTGTCATCAAACGGAACGAGCGCTACTTGAAGCACTCACCGAGTTCGCGGTTGAGTCCCTGACACCGAAGGAGTATCTACTCGTTGCGTATAACGGCGAACGGTTCCGGAGCGGTTTCGACCTGCCGTTTCTCCGAACCCGGTATACGCTTCAAGACGTTGGCTGGCCCTTCGTCGACGTTCCCTACGCGGATCTGATGCCGATCTTCCAACACCGATTCAATACGCAAATAGAGGGTGAGTCACCTGCCGATCTGGAACGGGTGTACGAGACGATCGTCGGTGAAGAGTTGACGACGCTTGATCCGTTCGACGATAGCAAACAGGCTGTCGACGCCTTCGGATCCGGCGGCTTTGAAGCCCTTCTACAGCACAATATTGCCGACATACTACGGACGGACGCATTGGCATCCGTCGCTGAGCAATACTGTGGGAAATCGGAATTCAAGTTGAAATCGCTAACACCGACGATTTCCGATTCGACGCTCTCGTAGTTCCGATACGAGGAGTACACTCCCTTGCAACCCATTGATCCGTGCAGTACGTTGATAGGCATTCGTGGTGAGAGCGTAACTATGGGTCGGGTGTGGATCACGAATGGATCAACGAGTATCGCTCCGGTGGTGAATCCGTTAGCGGCGGCGTGTCACGAAGAGTACGTGCCAACAGACATCTACATTCTCGATAACCCGATTATCGAAGACGTGACTGAGGCCGCAACGTCGCTGATGAAAACGATCGTCACAGCACATGGTGGCGAGGAGCCGACGATAACGGTCGAACCAATCGATAAGGAAACTGATTTCGATGCGATCATCGCGTATCTCCAGTCCGCGATTGAAGCTGGCACCGACGCAGATGCAGAGGTTGCTATCGACATCACGCCTGGTCGACGATTCTGGTCAGTTATCAGCTTTCAAGCTGGTATCAAGCACGATGTCGATCATCTCTATTACTCCCACGTTAAAACAGAGACGTATTTCGGGGAGTGCTATCCGACGATTCCTCGAACCGCGCTTGACCTGATCGATTTCACCGAGGTGATTTGATGCGGATCAAACGCGAGCATCTCACCGTCCTGCTGAACCGGCTATATGATCGTGGTGACGGCAAATTCGCCATCGAACACCCGGCTAGCGAGATCGGGGAGTTGCTCCGCATCGAACTCGACGACTACGATCGCTGTACAGTTCATTTCAGTCATGATGTCGAAGCGTACACGGCGGCCTGTCAAGACATCGGGCGACAGTACACCGAACGTGTGTTTGACGACCTTCCGAATGCAGACGAGTTCCGAAAGGCGGTGCTGGCAAGCGGGGTTTTAGAACCGACGAACATAGACGAGATCAGGACGTTTCTGGATCGGTACGGCGATCCCGATCTGATGGCCGGGCATCCACCGGTGTTCGCTGGGTTTGATACGCAACTCATGCCGTGGCGGATCGACCGACTGCTTGGTCTCCATGATCCCGATAAGGGTCTCGGGTATGTCAACGGGTTCGTCCTCACTACTGGGATTCGAGACGAACTCGACTGGGATTACAAGTGCCACGACACTGACCCGTTCGTCGATGCCTTTGGTGACGCGTATGAGGAGTACTGGAACCAACCGCTGGGTTCTGCGCGTATCGGTCGCCTCGGACTGCTCACGTACCGTCGGATCCGCGATATCGAACAAGCGGTCGAAATCCAGAGCGACCGCGGTGATGAAGAGATTATTGCTGCGTACGACGAGTACGACCGCGACTACCGGAACGACATTATTCTCTTCAGCAACGACCGGAACTTCGTCGAGCGAGCCCGGTCACACCGCATGCTCGGCCAGCGAGTTGATTTTCCTGACGAATTCCCCGATGAGACGGTGGCAACGTGGCGCGAACTCGAAGTTCTATTCTACATGCTGGCAGTCGTCTTCGGCGTTCTTGAGTTGCCAAGCGTGACTGTACACGGCGTCTGGCGTGGTAAAGACGAACTTGATTGGCAACACGAACGCATCAAACTCGACATACGGAGCCCGAAACTTGCACCGAAGATTGAAGGCGACCTATCCATCGTCGAAACCTACGAAGAACTCACTCAATAGTGACTTCCGCTAGAAGAGTGCTTCCGGGTTCTGAGTGAGGTTATGGAGTTGACGATACGAGATGATTTGAGATCGCACGCAGGGAATGAGCGCCTGCCAGTCTACTTCAGGGAGATACCCCGTTTCGCGGATTTTTGTGGCATCGTCGAACATTGACGATTGTATCTGTTTATTCTCACACCACGTTCGGAGTGCGCTCCCGCGTGTGAATTCAATCCGTCTCGGTTCCATTGGGTCGTCCGGCTCGTATCCGATAGCAGGTGCATCGTACCACCCGTCAGTCGGGCGGTATCCGTATTCGGCTAGCTTTTTCAAAGCGACGTAGGGACACAGTATGGCTCCATTAGGTCTTCCTTCTCCCGCGGTCGGGTCAACAACTAACGAGACTCTATTTGTTGCCCATGGATCTGGACCGGTGCTGAGATTGGTGATCGTCGGAATACTTTTTTCAATCCTTTGGAGTACTGCCATCCGAATAAAATCGCCAACCCGCGGATTCGTTGCGGTATCGAATCGACCTTTGATATTCGGGCGGGAATCCGGCTGTTCTGGAAACTCGGACCAGTCCGTCGTTTCTGCGGCTTGGCGGAGCCGATACGTGGATACTGCGGTCGTTCGATACCACGTGATATACTGCGCCCATGGGATGTCATCGTCAGTGACGCGGGCTGCAAACTCCGTGACAGCGTCCGAATCAGCGAACCACCGGTCATCAGACTCGAAATCCTTCTGGAAATATTCATCTTTCCAAACGAGATTCATCTGTCGAAGCTCCCCTGTGTGTCCCGCTACGCTATCAACTGAATCAGGGACCGTCTCTCCCTGAATGACACTCCAAGAACTCGGCCAGTAGCCGTACTGATATATCTTTGCGAGCGATGCAGGATGGAGAAGCCTGTTGGATTTTTTCAGTGTCGATGAATGAGTAGTGATGCTAACCTCACGGTCGTCACGCATTTTGTCGAACGAAACATCAACGATTTCATCTTGCGTTTTAAGAGCAGTCAGGACAGTGTATCGAACCGCACTTTTCGCAGACCCGTGACTACTGAGTGGATACCCGATCGGTTCAGCAAGTGGAGTTTCACTTGTGCGGACGCGGTCAAGAAGATCTTCATCCTCATTGAGCTGATTATTTTCTTTGAGTTGGTTGGCAAGTCGGTCAGCTATCTCGTCAGGATCTGGTAACCCCCGTGTTTTCTCCGGTTGATAAGATACCATTATTCAAATATTAAATTTGGATAATTAAAATAGCTTGGTTTCCCAAACTATAGGCCGCCATAAAACCAATATATGGACGAAAGCACCCGAATATTTTGCTTGTAATGATGTTTGAGAGCAGAACACAACTCACTCCGCGAAGCCGACCGCTTGGTCACCATCCCAGATAACCGTCCCCAGTATGTCAGGAAGTTGTTCCAATCGGCTGTGGAAAATCGCGCCGGGGTGACCGGTGACCGGTTCCGCAGCCTTGCGAGCAACGACAGACTCGCCTTGATTGAGTTGTATATGGGTTGATCCGAGGTCTGGATGGTCACCATCTCGATGCCATCCAAGCATGAACGACCGGTCAGGCTCGATCCAATTGAACCAGTACCAATACTCGGTCCCTTGGTTCGCATCTTTGAATCCGACTTCAATCCGTGCATCAGTTGACGGGTACGTTGGATCATCAAGAATCCAGTCAGTCTGGGTGACTCCGACCACTCGATAGCTTCCGTCTTCTCGCGGCTCAGTCAGCCGAAACTCAGCTGTCTCAAATCGACTGTCTTTCTCAAATTCCTTGCAAAGATAGACTTGATGGAGAGCTCGCATCCCCGGGCGGAGCCAGTTAACGAGAAAGAGTGGGATGTGAATCACCCGAGTGATAGCCGCGTGTACAGGTCATACGGTGATTGGCGTGTCGCCGTTTGATTGAGACAGTTTCGAGAGATCGTCGTAGAGTTGAAGCGCGTTTTTCAACAGCCGAATCTCCAGTTCAACTGCGCCCCACGTATCGCTGACGTTCCGAATCTCCCGCATTTCTGTAGCGGATACATCGTCATTAGTTAGCTGTTCTCGCATCTCTTGGGCTGATGTGGCTTCGTATTCCGCTTCGAGATCCTCTATTTGTTCTTGATACTCTGTGAGTTTCGACTCAAGCTCAGATTTCGAATGATCTTCGATGAGGTGGAGTATCTGATCAATGAACTGCTGGACTGGATTCACCTCGTATCTCCCATCGTCCCGCTCACGAACTTTGCTTTCCGCCTCAAGCCGTGTTACCTCGCTGTTAGCGGTCTCCCACGCAACATCGGCCTGCTCTGCGATCTTATTGATCGTGGCTGGCTCATCCAGAGTTTCTATGACCATTCGGACGCGCTCACGCCCGCTGGTTTTCTCCTTCCACGTTTCGGGCGGTGAAGTCATTACACGACAGTACTTGGTCGAGACTCAAATAATTTGCCACCTTCTCGATAATATCGAAATTAGAAAAGAATGCTTGGAAGCCACGGTAGTGTTCCATGAAACTCACCACCTCATCAAAAGAACCGCTTCATTAACTTGAGCGAGCTTCGCTCAGTTCCTTGCTATTGAAACCCGATATTTGCAGGGTCGGTGTCACGGTCGAACGTGACCTCAAGAACGCCGTTATTGAAACTCGTCTCTGCGGATTGATCATCGACGTATGCTGGCAGATCAACGCGCGTACCGAACGGGCGCGATTCACGTTCTGCACGGATGGCTACGGTTCGACCATCGCACTGAATATCGATGTCATCCCGCGTGGCGTCGGGAAGATCAGCAACAACCCGAATCTCGTCGTCGTACTCGTGAATATCAACAGGCGTTGTTTCCTCCCCTGTCATTCCCGACAGCATCCCATCGATTCCATCAAAGACACCACCAAAGGAATCCTCGTCCTCGTCCGAGTTCCGTCTCATCATCAACAGTAGGGTAGTTAGGCGGATAAGCCTTCGGCGCGGAACACGGAAAGTCCAGCTTGATCACTCTCTATCGTCTGTTAGAACGCTCCCCTCGTGGTTCCGAACTTCGATTTGTCCTGACTCACACTCGTTGCAATACAGTCGATTATTAATCGCAGCGCGGACGGTCTTGCACATTCGGTATCGTCCACCGATGAACCCGCAAGTAGCGCAGTGAAACGTGTACTGATAGTCGTCTTTGGTGGGGGTGTAGTGCTGGCTGCACCGCCCGGAGAGTTCGAGCGGTTCTACCCACCGCCTGAATGAGTCCCCATGGCCGAGATCGATATCGTCTGCCTGATGTTGATATACGTGTACGAGTTCGTGCCGAATCGTTTCTTTGATCGCTGAAAATCCGGCTCGATCAGCTGTCTTCTGTGATAGTCGAATCGTACACCCTCCGTCACGACTGGTCGTGCAGACACCGTGCTTTCGCTTCATTCGCCGACTAGTTTCAAACGTCACGGTGGCAAGATCGACGTGAGCGGTGGTCAGCGACCACTCCTCACCAAAGACAACGTCATTTGCATACCGTCGCGCCTGCCTCGAAAGCGCCGAATCATCTCCAAGGCTA
>LKMJ01002861.1_pt1 | contig 15987 bp, 13 predicted proteins | sample 643391 | NCBI WGS metagenome assembly LKMJ01 (sample SAMN04112250, study PRJNA286221) | soda lake metagenome | biome: soda lake; feature: Kulunda Steppe; material: water; isolation source: sample PL-Br10 brine of Picturesque Lake | place: Russia: Kulunda steppe | collected 2010-07
ACTGGCCGTGGCGCTTGTAGCGGTGGGACATGATGCGAAGGCCGGTGTTGTAGCAAAAACGCACCGCGCCGAACTGGCGGGCCAGGAGCGCCGCCTGCTCGGTCGTGGGGTAGATGCGTATCTTGGTAGCCTTCAGCATGGAAAGTCATTGTCGCATGGATGTATGTACAGTCTATGCCGCCAGGCCCAATACCGCCAACCCAGCAGTGCTATCGCACTGCCCGCTTGTATCCCCGCCCGAGTGGGCGAGGGTTTACGCGGATTTTTGCTAAATTGGCTATCCCTGGCTCTCTCTCCATAATAGTCATGGGTACGGGGCCTCAGGGAAGCAGGCCCAGCTTCCTTTTGCTCGGCACCCGCCTAGCCACCGAATTTCAAGGTATCGCCTCCATGACCCGATCACTGCTTCCACTCCCCCTGCTCGCCGGCTGCGCGCTGCTCGCTTCCGGCCAGACTCTCGCCGATACCTTCCTCGCCCAGGCCTTGCACCCCGAGGCGCTCCAGGGCCAGACCCTGGATCAGCGACTCAACCGCCTGGCCCCGGGGGCCGACCCTGAGGTGCTGTCTCTGGCCGCCAACGCCATGTCCTGCGCCGACCCTGACGCCGAGCGCCTGGCGGTCATCGACTACTCGTTGCCCTCCAGCGAGCCGCGCCTGTGGGTCTTCGACCTCAACCGTGACGAACTGCTGTTCGAGGAACTGGTCTCCCACGGACGCGGCTCCGGCGACGCCATGGCCACGACATTCTCGAACATCCCGGAAAGCTACCAGTCGAGCCTGGGCCTGTTTCGCACCATGAACACCTACTACGGGCGCAACGGCTACTCGCTGCGACTGGAAGGGCTGGAGAACGGCATCAACGACCTGGCCTACCAGCGTGCCATCGTCATCCACGGTGCCGACTACGTGAGCGACAGCTTCATCGAGCAGACCGGCCGCCTGGGCCGCAGCCATGGCTGCCCGGCGGTGCGTCAGGAGGTCACCTATCCGCTGATCGACAGCATCAAGGAGGAGCAGTACCTGTTCGTCTACTTCCCGGACCCTGAGTGGCTCGAAGGCTCCGCCTACCTGGCCTGCGACCGCGACGACCTTCAACTCGCCATGCAGTGAAAAGCGGGATTTTCGTAATCGTTTGCGTCTGCCTGGGCGAGGGTTATGCTGATACTTTGTGCACCGCATCAAAGCAACGGCAAGGAGACCTATGACCGACACTAAACGTATCGACCTGGCCCTGCAGGGGGGCGGCTCCCACGGCGCCTTCACCTGGGGCGTGATGGATCGGCTTCTCGAAGACGGGCGTATCGAGATCGAGGGCATCAGCGGCACCAGCGCCGGGGCCATGAACGGCGTGGTAATGGCCGACGCCCTGACCCGCGGCGATCGCGACACCGCCCGCCAGGCGCTGCACGACTTCTGGGCAGCGGTCAGCCATGCAGGCCGGTCCAGCCCCATCCAGCGCACCCCGCTGGACAAGCTCATGGGCAACTGGAGCCTCGACCACTCGCCGGGCTACATCGCCATGGACCTGATGAGCCGGCTGGTCTCGCCCTACCAGCTCAACCCCTTCGACCTCAATCCGCTTCGCGACATCGTCAGCGAAAGGGTCGACTTCGAGCGGGTACGCCACTGCGAGGACCTCAAGCTGTTCGTCACCGCCACCAATGTGCGCAGCGGCAAGCAGCGCATCTTTACCCGCGAGGAGATGAGCGTGGATGCGGTGATGGCCTCGGCCTGCCTGCCCACGGTATTCAAGGCGGTGGAGATCGACGGGGAGGCCTACTGGGACGGCGGCTACATGGGAAACCCTTCGCTGATGCCGCTGATGGAGCACTGTGGCTCCCGGGACATCGTGGTGGTGCAGATCAACCCCATCTATCGCGAAGAGCTGCCCACCAGCGCCGCGGCGATCATGAACCGTCTCAATGAGATCACCTTCAACGCCGCCCTGATCAAGGAGGTGCGAATGATTGCCATGGTCCAGCGGCTGCTGGGCGACCACGGTGTGGACATCGGCTGCTTCGAGGGCACTCTCTTTCATCGCATCGCCGGGGACGACACCCTGGGCAAACTCTCGGTCTCAAGCAAGCTCAACTCCGAGTGGCCCTTCCTCTGCCATCTGCGCGACGAGGGTCGCCGCACCGCCGAAGAGTGGCTGGCCGAGAATTTCGAGACTCTGGGCCAACGTTCCACCCTGGACGTCGAGAGCGTCTATCAGGATACGGAAACGCCACGCTGAGAAAGCGTTGAATGGAAACCTGATTTTGCACAGCAGCACGGCATGGGGCGCGCCATGCTGGGCATGAGGCGGAATCGCACTCTGCATTCCGCCCGCTGTCAAAAGCTTCAGGAAAGAGTAACAGGAGGGAGTAGAAGCGCTGCACGACACCGTCGGCTGCCGTCACCTTCCTGACATCGCGCTGACTGTGTCGACATCGGGACGTCACGAACGACGTCCGCTCGAGACAATCAGGAGAGCTGCGCCGATGGTACGCATCGACAAGAAGGCCACCCGCCTCTACGTACTGGACACCAACGTCCTGCTGCACGATCCCGCCTCCCTCTACCAGTTCGACGAGCACGAAGTGGTCATCCCCATGACCGTGCTCGAGGAGCTGGACAAGCACAAGAACGGCGTCCGCGAGATCGCCCGCACCGCCCGCCAGGTCAGCCGCACCCTGTCAGACCTCACCGCCAACGTCGGTCTCGAGCAGATCCGCGACGGCATCCCCATCCCGCGCCTGGCCGGCCGCGAAGGGCGCCTGCGACTGCTCTGCTATACCGACCTCACTCCCCTGGAACCCCTCGAAGAGAACCCCGACAACCGTATCCTGGCCGAGACCTGCCGGCTGCGTCAGGAGCGTCCCGACGCCTCGGTAATCCTGATCACCAAGGACATCAACCTCAGGGTCAAGGCCGCCGCCCTGGGCGTGCCGGTGGAGGACTACCTCAACGACCGCGCCTTCGATGACAGCGATGCCATGCTGGAGGGGGTAAGCGTCTACCCGGATGCCGGCAGCGAGCTGTGGAACGGCCTGGCGCTGGACGTAAGCGTCGAACGCGAAGCCCAGCGGGTGATCTACCACCTCGCCGGCAAAATCCCTGCCGCGTGGCACCCGGGCATGCTGGTGGCAGACGCCGATGAGGAGGCCCGCTTCGAGGCTGTCGTGCGCGAGGTGGATGGACAGCGCGCCCGTCTGGAACTGCTCGCCAACTACCGTCACGGCGCCAGCGTGTGGGGCGTACACGCCCACGACTGTCGCCAGAACTTCACCCTCAACCTGCTGATGGACGACGACATCGACCTGGTGACCATCGCCGGCAGCGCCGGCACCGGAAAGACCTTCATGACCCTGGCCGCCGCCTTTCAGCAGACCCTGGACACCAAGCGTTTCGAACGTATCGTCTTCACTCGAGCGCCGATCTCCATGAGCGAGGACATCGGCTTTCTACCCGGCACCGAGGAGGAGAAGATGTCGCCCTGGATGGGCGCCTTCCACGACAACATGGACAACCTGCTGCGCAACGAGGATGGAGAATCCAGCTGGAACAGCGGCGCCACGCGGCAGCTGCTCGGCGCCCGGGTGCAGATCCGGGCCCCCGGCTTCATGCGTGGTCGAACCCTCAACGATACCTTCCTGATCATCGACGAGGCGCAGAATTTCACGCCCAAGCAGCTCAAGTCGCTGGTCACCCGGGCCGGGCGCAACACCAAGATCGTCTGCCTGGGCAACGTCGGCCAGATCGACACCCCCTACCTGACCGCCAACACCTGCGGCATGGCGGCACTGGTCCAGCGCTTCCGCGACTGGCCCCACGCCGGACATGTCACCCTGAAGAGCGTCGAACGTTCGCGCCTGGCCCTGGCCGGCGAGGAGCTGCTGTAGCACGGCCACCCGCCTGAGGCTCCCCGGGCCTGACACCAGAAACGACGCCGGGAGCGTCAGGCGGTGCTGAACAGGAGTGCCAGGGCCAGTCCCACGGCGACTACCATCATCAGCACCGCGGCGTGGCGACGCAGCCACGTCTCGCGCTCACCCAGCGCGTCCAGCGCCGAGATGCCTGCCTCTTCCAGGGCGACCCACCAGGCCACCCAGGCCGTCTTCGCCGCGGCCAGTCGCACTAGCCAGGGTCCTGTCGCCACCCACAGCCGGCTGAGGCCCCGCGACAGGGGCCACCACAGATCCCCCGCCGGCAGACGCCTTCCCGCCATCCGCAGCGGTCGGCCACGCGTCAGCCAGCCCACCAACAGGGCCAGTGCCACCCCGAGCAGAACCGGCCACCAGAGGCCGAACAGCTCTTCCCGAGGCGGCCAGGCGGGCGCCAGGCCCAACGCCGGCAGCCATAGCGGCAGCGTCAGGGCACTCACCACCAGCAGCAGCCAGGCCAGCGGCATGGGGGCGGCAAGCGGCACCAGACCGTCCCGGCGGGCCTGCCCTTCGCCCTGCCACTGGCACCACAGGGTGCGCGCCATCAGCAGCGTGGTACCCACCGCCGCCAGGGAGAGCCAGGTCACCAGCGCCGAGTGGTCGCCCTCATAGAGCGCCGCCTTGAAGGCCCACTTGGTCGCCAGCCCCGAACCCAGCACGCCGGCCAGCGACAGCGCCGGCAGCGTCAGCAGCAGCGCCAGCATCCAGGCCGGCAGCCGCGGCGGGTGCTCGCCGATGCCCACGCCGAGAAACAGCACCCCCTTGGTCAGGCCATGGTGGGCGGCGAACAGCACCACCGCCGGCGCCAGCGCCGGCCACATCGCAGGAGCCAGGAGTCCGGTTCCCACCAGGGCGGCGAGCATGCCCAGCTGGCTGACGCTGGAGTAGGCCAGCACCGCCTTGGGGTGGCGTTGGCAAACCCCCAGCAGCGCCGCACCGATGGCGCCCACCAGGCCCACCACCAGCATGGCGCGGCCCAGATCGGCGAAGGCAGACGCAGCGGACTCCCCCAGCGGCAGAGTCGCCATCCAGCCCACCAACCCGGCCTTGATCATGGCGCCGCTGAGCACGGCGCTGGCCGGCGTGGGGGCCACCGGATGCGCCAGGGGCAACCAGATGTGAAGGCCTGCCACGCCTGCCTTCACACCGAACCCGAGCCACAGCAGCACCCCGATCCAGACGCCGTGCTCCAGGTTGCCGAGCCCCTCCCTCAGCCCGCTCAGGGTAAGGGTGCCCAGGGCGCCGACGCCCCACAGCAGGCCGCCCAGGATCAACCCCTCGCCGAGCACCGCCATGATCAGGTAGGCGCGCCCGCCGATCAGGGCATCGCGGGTGCCGGAGTGGATCACCAGGCCGTAGGCCGCGAAGGTCATCACCGCGAAGCCCAGGTAGAAGCTGGCGATATCCTCGGCGACGAGCAGCAGCAGGTTGCCGGAGAGGGTCAGCGGCCAGAGCAAGGCGAAACGCGCTAGCCTTGACGCCGCCGCACCGTTGCCAGCATTGGCACGGTCGCGCTCTCCCGCCAGGTAGCCCCGGGCATACCAGCCGGAAAGCAGCCACAGCAGCGCGGTAAATGCCAGCAGCACCCGGCGCGACTCGTCCAGCACCCACACGCCGCCCAGCAACCAGGCCGACAGCGACAGGCTCCCGTCTGCCCCCAGCAGCGCCAGCAGCAGCGCCGGCAGCGGCGCCGTGGCCCACAGCGAATCGAGGGGGAAACGCACCTCTCCACGCGCGGTCAGCGCCGTCATCAACGGCTGGCGCAGCACCAGCACCAGCGGCCAGAGCAGCGCGGCGATCATCAGCACCGCGAAGATTTCCTGGCTCATGGCAGATACTCCAGGTTGGCCACCCGGGTCGCCCACTCCAGCGGGGTGAAGGGCAGACCCGCCAGCAGGCCCGCCATCACGCTGAACAGCGCCGTGGCCAGCGCCGGCAGCAGCAGCCAGCTGCTGGTCTCGAAGCGGCCTAGATGGCGCTCCTCCGGCCATTTGCCCACCCCGTGGTCGGGGCCGGGGCAGAACCACAGCCGGTAGAGGACCGGCAGGAAATAGGCGGCGTTGAGCAGGCTGCTGACGACCAGCACGGCGATCACCCAGGGCATCCCCGCCTGCACCGCCCCGGTGCCCAGATACCACTTGCTGAGGAAGCCTACCAGCGGCGGCAGGCCGATCATGCCCAGGGCGCCGACGCTGAAGGCCAGACTGGTAAGCGGCATGCGCCGCCCCGCCCCGTCGAGCTCGTCGATGCGATGAATGCCGAGCTCCTCCGCGTAGTTGCCGGCGCAGAAGAACAGGGTGATCTTCATCAGCCCCTGATGCAGCAGATGGGAGAGCGCAGCGATGGTGCCCAGGGGCCCGAACAACCCGATGCCCAGTATGACGTAGCTCACCTGGCTGACCGTGGAGAAGGCCAGCCGTCGCTTGAGCTCCACCTGTGCCAGGGCACGCAGCGAGGCATAGAGGATGGTCACGCTGGCGACGACGGCGAGCCCGGTGAGCAGCCCCAGCGCCTGGCTGAGCTCGGCGCCGTAGACGTCATAGACCAGTCGCACGATGCCGAAAGCGCCAGCCTTGACCACCGCCACCGCATGCAACAGGGCGCTGACCGGCGCCGGCGCCACCATGGCGCGGGGCAGCCAGCCGTGCAGCGGCACCAGCCCCGCCTTGACCCCGAAACCGGCGATCAGCACCCAGAAGATGGCGATCAGCGTCCCGCGCTGCTCCGGACCGAACTCGGCGAGGATCTCCCGCTGGCCGAAGCGGATATCGCCGGCCAGCGTGTGCAGCGCCACCATGCCGATCATCAGCACCAGCCCCGCGGTGAGGGTGAAGCGCAGATAGAGGGTGGCCGCGGCCAGCGCCTTCGGTGTGCCGCGGTGGGCCACCAGCGGATAGGTGGAGAGCGTCAGCAGCTCGTAGAAGATCAGGAAGGTGAAGAGATTGCCGGCCAGGCTGATCCCCAGGGTGCTGGCCACACAGAGGCTGAAGAAGCCGAAGAAACGACGCCGATTGGGCGAGTCCTCCAGATAGCCGATGGCATAGATGGTCGTGAACAGCCACAGCAACGAGGAGAGCCCGGCAAACATGATGCCCAGCGCATCGGCGCGCAGCACGAAGGCCAGCCCCTCCAGCACCGGAAACTCCACGGCATAGGTCTGCCCCTGGCTGAGGCCGCGCACCATCCAGGCCACCAGCCCGATCTTGAGCACGGCGGCAGCAAGGTTAAGCACGGTACGGGCCCGAAGGGCGCCCTCCGGCAACAGGAAGATGATCGCCGCCGCCACCAGCGAGGTGGACAGGGTGGCGATCGGGAAGAAGGCCCCGCTCATGACACTCCTCCCTGGCGCAGCATCGCCAGCGGCCACTCCGCCACCAGCCCCAGGCCCACGGCGGCCAGCGCCAGCAGCAGGGGTATCAGGTCCATTCCCCGCGGGAGGGGGTGAAACTCATGGCGCGGCGCCTGCTCCACGAAGGAGCAGCGCAGTACCCGGAACACATAGGCGGCGGTGAGCAGGGTGCCGAGCACCAGCACCGCGACCCAGGGCCACTGGCCCGACTCCAGGGAGGCCTGCAGCAGCAGCCACTTGGCGGTGAAGCCGGCGCTGGGGGGCAGCCCCATCAGGGTCACCGCAGCGATACCGAAGGTCATCAGCGACAGCGGCAGCCGGCGACTGGTGCCGGCCAGGTCGACCAGGCGGCTGGCGCCGGTGGAGAGCATCAGATTGCCGGCGGCCATGAACATCGCTGCCTTGGCCAGGGCATGGCCGGCCAGCTGCAGCCAGGTGGCCTGCCAGGCCATGGCGGCCACCGACGCCGCGGTGCCGGCCAGCAGCGGAAAGAGCAGCATCAGGTAGCCGAGCTGTCCCACCGTGGACCAGGCCACCACCTGCTTGAGCGAGTCGGCCCGCCACGCCTTGAGCCCACCCCACAGCACCGCCGACGCCCCCAGCATCCCCAGCACCCAGGCCGCCGTTATCGCCTCCGGCAGCAGCAGTCGCCACAGGGTGATCAGAATGAAGAAGGAGGCCTTGACCACCAGGGCGCCATGCACGGCGCTGACCGGGGTCCAGGCGCTGGCGTGAACCGGCACCAGCCAGCCGTGCAGTGGAAAGATCGCCGCCTTGAGCAGCAGCCCCCCCGCCAGCAGCGCCATGCCGATGCGTGTCGTGGCATCGGGTTCGGCCACCGCCGCGAGGCCGGCCAGCTCCAGGGTGCCCCAGGCCCCCAGCAGCAGCGCCACGCCCAGCAGCCAGGCCAGTGATCCCACCAGCGCGTAGATAAGGTAGCGCAGGCCAGCGCGGATCGCCTCGGCCTTGCCGGGCAGCAGCATCATGCCTACCGCGCACAGACCCATCAGTTCCAGCCCCGCATAGAGCAGCAGCAGGTCGGCGGCCACCCAGATCAGCCCCAGGGCAAACGCCAGGCCGCCCAGCAGCGGCCAGAAGCGAGCATGGGAGACATCGCCGGAGAGCGCCGCGCGGCGATGCCCCACGGCGTAGGCCGCGCTGGCCAGCAGCACCAGCTGGGTCAGCAGCAGCAGCAGCGCCGCCAGGGCGTCCAGCCGCCAATGCAGCGAGAGCCCGCCCAGTGCCAGGCTGCCCTGCAGCGCCCCCTCCCCCACCCGAGGCAATAGCCAGAGCGTCGCCAACGGCAACGCACTCGCGGCCAGCACCACTGCGCGCATACGGCGCGGCGGCTTCAGCCAGGCCAGCAGACCCAGCGGCAGCGGAGCCACCAGCGCCAGCCACAGCAGCAGGCTCGCGGCTGAATTCATGGGCCGGCCCCGGGCTCGAGGGTCACACTCTCTTCCAGGGCATACAGGCGGCGCAGCAGCAACACGCCCAGCACCGAGCCGACCAGCGCCACGGCAAGCCCCACCAGTATCAACCCCTGTACCTCGGGGCCGGGGCCGGCGAGTCCGGCCAGCAGCAGGAAGACGCCGGAGCCGAGAATGTTGAAGGCCAGCAGCCGGCGCAGCAGGTGGCGATGGTGGGCGAAGGCCCAGAGACCCAGCACCATCACCAGCAGAGCGAAGGGCACCAGGGAAAGCTCGACATCCCCATCCAGCGGCAGCCGCCCGGAACGCAGCAGCGCCGCCAACGCCAGACCGGCGAGTAACAGCCAGGCCAGGGCGGCAAGCCATCGCGCCGGCGCCTCGGTGCCACGGGGCGGTGTGGCGTCACGCTGCGGCAGGCGCGGCACGTCGCCGGCACGGCCCAGCGCATGCAGCAGAGCGGCGCCGGTGAGCAGCGACCCCAGCAGCGCCTCGGCCGCGGCCAGCCAGGGGACACCCAGCTGCCACCAGGTGAACGACATCACCAGGGCGAAGACGATGAATGCCAGGCAGGCGCGGCGCAGTTGGCGATCGAGCAGGCAGCAACAGGCCAGTATGACCAGCAGGCCCCCCAGCGCCCAGGCGAGTGAGACTGTCACCGGAGGTCAGTGATCACCGCGATTGACGGCCTGCTCGATGAGCGCCTCGCTTTCGCTACCCGGCCCCTGCCGGAGGATGGTACAGGCCTCGTGGTAGAGGCAGACGAAGCGCGAGCAGGAAGCGCAGAAGACCTTGTCGTCCGGGTTCTTGACCTGGGAGACGCGCATTAGGTGGCTGCCGCAGCTCGGGCAGGTAACCGGGAGGCGGAAATTTTCGGAGAGTCCGGACATTGTTCGCATACTCCATGTCATGGCGGGCAGCGCCCACGGCGAGAAATCGTGGCGCCCTACAGGCGCCATGTAACTGATGTCATGGGGGATGATCGTGACCGCTTCAAGGCCGGAATGCCAGGCGCACGGCTCACGCCCCGTTGCTGCCCGCGCCAAAGGGTTCCAGATCCACGGGTCCGCAGATTCGGTTGCGCCCTTCATGCTTGGCCCGATAGAGGGCTCGGTCGGCCTCGCCCAGGGCGCCGTCCAGGTTGCCGTCGGGCTGAAGAATCGCCAGCCCCAGGCTGACCGTGAAGCGGATGATGTCCCCGTCCACCTCCAGGGAGATCTCCTCCACTGCCCGGCGCAGGCGCTCGAGTATGGCCCAGGCCTCGTCGGGCGCGGTATCCACCAGCAGCACCGCGAACTCCTCTCCGCCGATGCGAGCGAACAGGTCATAGGGGCGCAGGCACTCACGGCAGGTAGCCGCGAAGGCCTCCAGGGCGAGATCGCCGGCCGCATGGCCGCGGGTATCGTTGAGGGCCTTGAAATGGTCGAGGTCAAGCATCGCCAGGGGCAGCGCCTGTCGATGACGCAGGGCACGAGCCTGGACCGCCGCCACCTGCTCGAAGAAGGCGCGACGGTTCATGGCCCCGGTGAGCATGTCGGTACTGACGAGCCGGCGGATCTTGAACTCCTCCTCCTTGCGCTCGGTCACCTCGATCAGCAGGCCGTCCCAGAGGATGCTGCCATCGCGGCGTCGCTGGGGCCGGGCGCGAGCCTCCACCCAGCGCAGTCCGTCCGGCAGGTCGAGGCGAATCTCCAGCTGGCAGGCCTCCAGGCTCACCACCGATTGTGCCAGGGTCATCTCGAGCAGCTGACGATCCTCCGGCAGGATCAGCTCGAGCAGCCGTTCGGTATCTTCCATGACCCGCTCCGGCGTCAGGCCTGTAAGCAGCACGAGTCCCTCGCTTGCGTAGAGCAGCTCCAGGCGCCCGGCCGCATCCTGATGCAGGCGGAAGATTGCCCCGGGCAGGCGCGAGACGGTGTCACCGAGCCTGGCCAGCAGCTGGCGGTCGTGGAGCTCTCGCTCACGCATGCCGGTGACGTCATATTGGATCACCAGCAGCCTCAGCGGGCCGGAGGGCCGTTCATCCAGGAGCTGGATCATGGTGGTCTGATGGCGCAAAGCGCCATTGGCGCGCCGGCAGAGCAGCACGCCCTGCCAGGGCTGGCGTGTCGTCAGGCAATGCTCCAGGGCGAGAGAGAAGCCGCCGTGAAGCGGGTCGGCATCCAGCGTCACGGCCCGGCGGCCGAGGATTTGGTCGGGAGAGTGGCCGGCATGCCGCTCGAAATCAGGATTGACCTGCAGCACCACTCCCTGATCGTCGACCAGCATGACCGCTCCCGGGTAGCGAGCCAGCAGCAACTCGCCGAGGCCAGGCGCGGCATGCTCCTCCCAGCCCAACCAGCGGTGCCATGCCCGCCTGACTCTCTCCATGCTCAAGCCACGACACTCCCTGCGTCCAGTGAACTGGCCTCTCCGGGCCCGAACTCCACCCTAACCCAGATTGGGTGATCGAGCACCTGCGAGGGTCGCCGGAACCACTGCGACACACCTGTCGACCTACAGCCCGAGCTTGTCTGCCACGTAGTCGGCGTCCTTGTCACCGCGGCCGGAAAGGTTGACCAGGATATGCTGGTCGACGGGCAGCTTCGGCGCCTCACGCATGGCCCAGGCCACCGCGTGGGCGCTCTCCAGCGCCGGGATGATGCCCTCCACCCGCGACAGGGTCAGAAAGGCGTCCAGGCACTCGTCGTCACTGGCGCTCTGGTAATCCACCCGACCGATATCCTTGAGATGGCTGTGCTGCGGTCCCACGCCCGGATAGTCGAGGCCCGAGGCGATGGAGTGCACCGGCATGGGGTTGCCGGCCTCGTCCGCCAGAACGTAGCAGGCCATGCCGTGGATCTCGCCCGGCTTGCCCAGGGTCAGGGTCGCCGAGTGGCGCGGGGTATCCAGACCCTCGCCGGCCGGTTCCACGCCGACCAGATGCACCGATTCGTCATCGAGGAAGGCGGTGAACATGCCGATGGCGTTGGAGCCACCGCCCACACAGGCGGTGACGTGGTCCGGCAGGCGACCGTGGCGCGCCAGGAACTGCTCGCGTGATTCGCGACCGATGATCGACTGGAAGTCGCGCACCATCTTCGGGAAGGGGTGTGGCCCGACCACCGACCCGATCGCATAGATGAAGTGCTGCGGATCCTTGAGGTACTCCTCGAAGGCGCTGTCCACCGCATCCTTGAGGGTCGCCGTGCCGCGGGTCACCGGCACCAGAGTGCAGCCCAGAATCTTCATCTTGGTGACGTTGGGATGCTCCTTCTCGATGTCCACCTGGCCCATATGGATCTCGCAGGGAATGCCCACCAGGGCGCAGGCGGTGGCCAGCGCCACTCCATGCTGACCCGCACCGGTCTCTGCGATCACCTTGGTCTTGCCCATGAATTTGGCCAGCAGCGCCTCGCCCAGGCAGTGGTTGATCTTGTGGGCGCCGGTGTGATTGAGGTCCTCGCGCTTGAGGTGGATCTGGGCACCACCCAGCTTCTTCGAGAGCCGCCGAGCATGGAAGATCGGACTGGGGCGACCCACGTAGTCCGCGAGCAGGTCGGCCAGCTCCTCCTGGAAGTCCTCGCGGAAGCGTATCTCCTCATAGGCGGCGTCGATCTCGTCCATGACCGTCTTGAGCTCGGGGGGAATCAGTTGACCACCGAAACGGCCGAAGTAGCCCTGGGCATCGGGGAGGTTGGCGAAGGGGGAAGTGCTCATGGTCTCTCTGTCCTGGAGGCGTGCCGAAATATCGTCAGAAGAGTGTGCCGAGCCGCCCCGAGACTGTCGAGGCGACCTTGGATGATCAGCGCGCCAGGCGCTGACTCAGCCAGTGGCCGATATCCGATACCTGCTGGGGACAGACGGCATGCGCCATGGGGTACTGGCGATAGTGGGCCGGATAGCCCAGCGACTTGACCCGTTCGAAGCCGGCACGCCCAAGCGACTCGGGCACCACGGGATCGAAGCTGCCGTGGTGCACCTCCACGGGCAGTTCGCGATTGGCCTCGGCCAGCTCGATGCTCTGCGCGGTCGCGAAATAGGTGGAGAGCGCCAGCAGCCCGCCCAGCGGCGCCTCGAAGGAGAGCGCCGCCTGGTAGGCCACCGCCCCGCCCTGGGAGAAGCCGGCCAGGATGATGCGCCGGCTGTCGATGCCGTGGTCGATCTGCTCTCGGACCAGGGCCTGGATACGCCGGGCCGAAGCCATCAGCTGCGTCTCGTCGACGCGGCGATCCAGGCTCATCTCGAGAATGTCGTACCAGGCGGGCATCACCATGCCGCCGTTGATGGTCACCGGCAGGCGCGGCGCATGGGGCAGGATGAAGCGCACGCTGGCGTTCGCCGGCAGCGAAAGCGCCGGCACCAGGGGCTCGAAGTCGCTGCCGTCGGCACCGAGGCCGTGGAGAATGAAGACGCAGGCATCGGCGGGCTTGGCGCCCTTCGGATCGATGATCAGCTCACCGGGTTGGCTCATGGGTAGGGATTCCGTTAGTCGGGGAAATCAGACCCGACACCCTACCGCAAAGCCATGGCGGCGGCGAGACGCCAGGCCCGTCAGAAGGGCTCACATCCACTCGAGGCTGTTCCGGCGACAGGCCTTCGAGCGGGGCCGGCCCTCCGGGGGCGCCATGAATACGTCCTTGTAGGCTACCTCGGCCATCCCTGGTCCTCGGACCCCCTCTCCGACCTGCCCCCGGCGCTTCTCACCACGGCGCCTCCGGCAACTGCAACCCTACTGGTCCGTCAGAAGGGCCAGACAAGGGGAATCAGCGTTAGCGCCACCGCGGCGACGATCAGGTTGAGCAGCCCGCCCACGCGCAGGAAGTCGCCGAAACGGTAGCCGCCGGGCCCGTGCACCATCAGGTTGGTCTGGTAGCCGATCGGCGTCAGGAAGCTCGCCGAGGCGGCAAACATCACCGCCACCACGAAGGGCATGGGGCTCACGCCCAGGCTCTCGGCGCTGGCCATCACCACCGGGAAGGTGATCACCGCGGCGGCATTGTTGGTGACCAGTTCGGTCAACAGTGCCACCAGCAGGTAGGCCCCGATCAGCAGCAGCAGCGGGTTGCCACCGGCCAGCCCCAGGGCGCCACCGGCCAGGACCGCGGCGGCCCCGGAGCTCTCCAGGGCCGCCCCCAGGCCGAAGGCGGCGGCGATGGTCAGCAGCACCTGGGTGTCCAGCCCGCGCTTGGCCGCCCCGATGGAGCAGCAGCCTGTCAGCAGCACCATGACCGCCCCCAGCATGGCGGCGTTCATCATGCTCATTACCCCCAGGCTCGCCAGGGCCACCACGCCGGCCAGGATGCTCCAGGCCAGCCAGGCCTTCTCATGTACCGGGCGTGCCGCGCCGTCGATCTGGCTGATCAGCAGGAAGTCACGCGACTGGCGATGGCGTTCGATGAAGGGGGGCCGCGCCTCCAGCAGCAGCACATCGGCGGGCTGCAGGCGTACCTGGCCCAGGTTGCCGGCGACGCGCTCTCCGCCGCGACACACCGCCAGCACGGCAGCACCGTAGAGGGTACGGAAGTGGCCATCCCGGATGCGCTGACCCACGAACTGGCACTGACTGGAGACCACCGCCTCGACCAGGCGGCGCTCCTTGAAGTCCTTCTCAAGGCTCGAATCGCCGTGGCGCGACGGCATCAGGCCCCGCACCTGCTGAAGCTCCACCGCCCCCTCGCTGGTGCCGGCGAATACCAGCCGGTCCCCCCCCTTGAGCCGCTCGCCGGGCCCCACCACGCTGACCACGTTGCCGTCGCGCTCGATCTCCACCAGGAACAGCTCCTGGAGGTGGCGCAGACCCGCCTCCTCCACGCTGCGGTTGATCAACGGCCCCTCAGGATCGACCTCCATCTCGATGGTGAATTCACGGGGATTCTCGAAGGCCGCCGCTGTGCCGCGGCGCGCCGGCAGCAGCCGCGGCCCGAGCAGGATGAGATAGGCCAGGCCGATCACCGCCACCGGCACGCCTACCCAGGCGAGGTCGAAGAGCCCCATGGCCAGCTCCGGCGAGCGATCCACCAGCAGGCCGTGCACCACCAAATTGGTGCTGGTGCCGAACAGGGTGATGGTGCCGCCGAGGATGGAAGCGAAGCTGAGCGGCATCAGCAGGCGATGCGCCGGCACACCCACTCGGCGACTCCAGCTCAGCACCGCGGGGATGTAGGTGGCCACCACCGGCGTATTGTTGAGAAATCCGCTCAGCGAGGCCACCGGCAGCAGCAGGCGCATCAGCGCCCTGCCCTCGCCCCGGGGCTGGCCCAGCACGTAGCGGATGATCAGGTCGATGCCGCCGGTCTGGCGAATGGCGGTGACCAGCACGTACATGAAGGCCACGGTGAACAGGCCGGTACTGGCGAAACCACCCAGCGCCTGGGAGGGCTCGATGACACCAAGGGTCAGCAGCACGATCACTGCGCCCATCAGGACGATATCGGGCCCAAGACGGGTAAAGGCCATCAGCGGGAAGACGGCGATCACGACGGCGAGGGAGATCCAGGCGTCCGGGGGCATGGCAGGCATCCGGTCAATGACAGAGAGTCGCCATTGTGACGCCACACCGTTATTCTAAAAAGCGCTTTATAGAGCTCTTCTTATTCCAAAACAATCAATGCGATTCGGCCCGCAGCCCGCCACAGGGTTCCGGGAGACACAGAGATGACACAAACGCAAAAAGACCCGCGCGGGGCGGGTCTTTTCAGACTCTCGAGAGAGTCACATCGAGGTCAAATGGCTGTTAGCCGATGACCTTGATGTTGGAAGCCTGGAGGCCTTTCTTGCCCTGGGTGACGTCGAAGGAAACCTTCTGGCCGTCTTGCAGGGTCTTGAAGCCTTCAGCCTGAATCTCGGAGAAGTGAGCGAACAGGTCGTCGCCGTTGTCGTCCGGAGAAATGAAGCCAAAGCCCTTGGTGTCGTTAAACCACTTGACGGTACCGGTAGCCATTATCGAATTCCTCTAATAGCGTTTTGATTTGCCGGGAAATACCCGAGTTACAGTGGGTAGAACAAGAAACTTTTCACCGGGAGATCGATGCTATGAGCGTTTCGATGACCACTTGCGATGTTCGACTTGCTAACCAACTGCGCATAGCTTGCCCACTTCTCCCGCGCAGGTCAACACTATTTGCCCTACATGACGAGAAAGTTACCTACCGTTATTCCCCGGCCAGGATCCAGCCCGCCGCCTTCTCGGCGATCATCAGCGTCGGCGAGTTGGTGTTGCCGCTGGTGATGGTGGGCATCACGCTGGCGTCCACCACTCTCAGCCCCGCTACCCCGCGTACCCGCAGCCGGGAATCCACCACCG
>LKMJ01002862.1_pt1 | contig 15986 bp, 28 predicted proteins | sample 643391 | NCBI WGS metagenome assembly LKMJ01 (sample SAMN04112250, study PRJNA286221) | soda lake metagenome | biome: soda lake; feature: Kulunda Steppe; material: water; isolation source: sample PL-Br10 brine of Picturesque Lake | place: Russia: Kulunda steppe | collected 2010-07
ATCTCCCTGAAAATGTTGGACAGCAAGCCGTCCGTCCAGTCGCGCGTGTCGGGGTCCAGCACGCCGTACAGCTCGCTGACCGTGATGGCCTTGGGGTTGATGGTGTGCAGGGTCGTCTTTTTGCCCAGCTTGGTCTGCGCGCAAAAGGGGGGGGGAGGGTGCGGTGGCTCAGGCAGGCTGGCCGGGTGGCGTTGGTGGGGCGCCGCAGTGCGCGGTACATCGCGCACGCAGAGGTCGTGACAACAAAAGCCTCTGCCACACCAAATTGACAACAAGGGCCTCTGCCACACCAAATTGACAACAAGGGCCTCTGCCACACCAAACAGACAACGCCCCTCCTCGTATCAAATAAAGGCACGCACAGTGAAGCCCGCGCTGGGTCTGTTTGTGCCGTGGTCGGCTGATTGGCAGAGCGCTTGGGTGAGGTGCGACGGGACAGCACTGGTGTGTACCCAGCAGCACGAGCCCTGTCACCACCTGCCAACCTGTCCACAGTGCGAGCAAGCATGCACAAACAAGCACACACACGGACAAACATATCTATCCCAGCACACACAGGAAGCCACAACTCAAGGCAGGCTGCGCGAGCCCATGCACGCTGGGAAGGGCGCCCCACCTGCGCACGGGCCAGGGTGTTGATGATGACGGTCTTGCCACCGCCCGACTGGCCCACCACCATCGTGGTGTGGCGCGTCATCATGACCTCGTACAGCTGCACCACCTTGTCCACCTGCGCCCCAGCAGCAGCAGCAGCAGCACTCGGCTCAGCGGAGGGCGTGACACAGGGGTCAGCAGTGGCGGCGGCAGCAGCAGCACTCAGCTTAGCGGAATCCGTGGCACAGGGGTGAGCAGTGGCGGTGGCAGCAGCAGCAGCAGCAGCAGCAGCAGCAGCAGCCCTGGGCACCCCTTTCCCTGCAACACCCCCGACCCCACCTGCTCGCTGGGACCTGTGAGGACCTGGTAGCCTTGCTGCTCCAGCTCGTCCTCCACAGTGTCGTTAAATTGGGGGTAGCGCACGCGTGGGCAGTCCATGCCTGTGCACCACACGTGGGGGCAGGCCACAGCGCGTCATGCGGAGCGCACAGTGCGTTGCCGCCAGCGAGCTGCTGGAGGCGCTGCGCTCTGTGACCACTGATCCTGCAACGAGCTGTGTGTGTGTGCGCATGTCTCCATACGTGTGCTGAACTTGTTTGGTGTCCAAAGAGCCCAGGTTTCAGCCCACGTGTGGTGTCTGACAGCAAGCCTCCATCCTGCCCTCCTGGCGCAGCAGGCCCTTGTCACTAACATCCAGGCGCTGCTGTTCCAAGACTGGGAGGGAGGCCTGCTAGTGTGCTTTGACCACAAAAAGCAAGGCACAGTTGCTGTGCCTTCTGCGCACCTGCATGAGCATTGCAAGCATCCACTTGTGCAAACCTCTATCTTTCCTTACATGCATACACAAGCACACACACAGGAACAGACACGCATACACACAGGCGTGTCTGCACCTTGGAACAGGTTGTTGACCAGGCCTTTTCCCAAGGGCACAACACGCGCGCACATTCACATACACATGCAGACATTTCCACACCTGGGAACAGGTCGTTGACCAAGCCCAGGAACAGCGGCACATCGTCGTACACAAACTTGGGCAGGTTCATGTCACGTAGGGCGCGCATGAGCACCAGGTGCTCACTCATGTCAGGGGCGCCGCGCTTGAGGGAACCTGCAAAGCGCACGGATGGCGCAGGGGCGAACGTGACGCGTGCATGCGTGCTGCATGTGCTCTCCAAGTGACGCCTTCGTTAGCATATGCTGCACGTGCGAGAGGGTGCTGCTTGTGCTCCTGCATGCTCGCCAGGCCGCCAGCCGACACGCATCATAGTGAGGGGAAATCTTGGTGCAACTGTGGCCCATGTTGCCCCTTTTGAATCGCCCTCGCAAGCAGGCTCTGGCAACATCAAGCGCCGCCGCAGCCTGCACGCTTTGCATTTGTGACTGCCTCGCCTGCTGCACTGCCGCAACCTGCGCGCTCCCTGGAAGCCTCACCTGCCATGACCAGCACACTCTTGAGCGCGCGCAGCCCAAAGTCGTAGTGGTGCTGCTTGGACAGCTGCTCCTTGGACAGGTTGTACAGCACCGTCATCTTCTTGGCCAGCAGCTTGGCACTGTCAAAGCCCTCCGAGAACAGCATGATCTCGCAGATCTGCTCCAGGTCCGGCACCACCATGGTGACCGGGCGGAAGAGGGCCTGCGCAGTGCAAGCGGGCGGGTGGGGGGGCAGCACTCGGCACGAAGGGGAGGGGGAGGGCAATCAAAGCCATAGCTCGAGGAGGCAGCACGCCAGGCGCACTTGCGCACCTGCCCAAAATTGGATGGAGATGCTGGGAAAGGCCCTGGTGACCAAACACACGCACGCAAACACACGCACCTTCAGGTTGTCGGGCAGCTCCGTGCGGCCTGCGTAGCCCGGGTTCATGGTGATGAAGATGCCGGTGCGCGGGTCCAGCGTGATCTCCTTGCCCTCAAACTGGAACTTGGGCAGCTGGTTCTTCAGGCCCTCCTGCAGGGCGGCAGCAGCAGGAACAGCAGCACGTGTGTGGCTGGCAGGCACAGGTGCATGCGTGTGAGCGGGCAGCGCGGCAGCATAGGTGGTTGTGGCTGCGGCTGCGGTGCGTTGCTGGTTGGGCGCCGGCTCTACTCCCTTGCTGCTGAGAGGCAGACCTTGTGCGTATCGGGTTGGGTGCGCGCAACGGAGAGCACGCAGTATACCACGCACCTTTTGCTGGTCACTCGCTCACAGTGGAGCAACTCATTCGCACATGCTGAAGCAGCTCACTCGCTCACTGTGTATAGACTTTGGTGAGGCATAGGGTAGGCACACACCCACACCCATGCGTGCGTGCATCACACATGCTCACGCACACGCCACCCGTACACGCACAACCCTGAGCGAGCAAACACATGCGCGCGCACGCACGCACACCCACCAATGCATGAGCACACTTCTACACCCGCATGTGCGCACAAGAAGGCACCCCAGCGCAGGAGCGCGCACGCACATTGCAAACACACACGCCTGCCCACCCGTACGTGCTTCGGCGTGGACACACCTGGATCTGCTTGATCTGGCTCGACACCACCGACAGCACCTCCGCCTCAATGCGGTTGAACTCGTCGAAGCAGCCCCACGCGCCGCACTGCACCAGGCCGCTGAAGATGGAGCCCATGGCCTTGTAGTCCAAGCCCTCCCCGCAGTTGAACACCACGCACAGCAGCGCCATGGACTTGGCAAGGTCCTTGGTTGTCTCCGTCTTGCCTGCAGCACAGGGGTGTGCGTGAACATTTACAAGTTTTGACACCTCGCAAGCTCATTTTGGGCATGAGCCAGGTCCTTGGTGGTCTCCGTCTTGCCTGCAGCACAGGGGTGTGCGTGTACATTAACGAGTTCGTACACCTCGCAAGCTCATTTTGGGCATGAGCCAGGTCCTTGGTGGTCTCTGTCTTGCCTGCAGGCACACCATGCATGCTCTGTGTGCGTGCGTGTGTGTGTGCATGCATGCGCGTGTGATGTTGGCGTCTAGGAATTCCAGCCCATCATCACACCCGGTCAAGTTGTATTGCGCAGCACATGCCATTGGTGGCAGGGCCGGGCAAGCAACGGCAATCACGCATCGCAGGCAGGGAGCGATGCAAGACACAGGGAGCAAGGCTTGCAGCAGAAGCAGCAGCAGCAGCAACGTGCTTTGTTCAAAACCAAAGCGCAGCCCTGCACTGCAGCCACAGCGGGAACACACACATGCACACACGCACACGAGCACGCACACACGCACCTGTGCCGGCAGGCCCTGCGGGCGCGCCTCCAAGCCGATATGTCAGTGCTGTGGTCAGCGTCATACAGCAGCGGTCCGTGAGTGCCGTGATGACCAGGCGCCCGTTCAGGCCCATGTACTCGTAGCCGTACCTGTGCGCGCACGCGCGCGGCTGCTGTGCGTCAAACGGCATGCGCACATGGCTGTGGCATGCTGGGCTGCGCACACGCATGGCTGCAGCACACATCGAGACACACACACACACAGCTGCCGCCGGGAGCCAGTGAGCCCTACAGTGCTCTTCGTGACACAGACAGAAGCTCGGTCTGGCAACCAGTTCACCCCGAATACAGCACATGAGGTCACCCGAAGCACGGCGACAGATGTCCAGGGTGATGAATGCTGTGCAGCAGGGGCTCCATCGAACAATTTCAACCCATCCATCCATGGAAGGGAGTAAGGCAGCAAAACCTACTCCCACCCACCCAACACACACAAACATACAAGTGGCCGCCCAACATCTTCCCCTCCCCGGGTCCTGGCCATGGCCAGCGCGCCGCACGTACTTGAACAGCACCCACGCACTTGAGCAACCGCACTTGAACGCACTTGAACAGCCGCACTTGAACAGCCGCGCTCAAACAGCCGCACGTTCTTTAACAGTAACACTTGAACAGCCGCACTTTAAAAGCCACACGCACGCACTTGAACAGCCCCGAGCACTGCCGGATGTCGATGTCGTCGCCGGACCGGTCCCAGTAGAACCGCAGCTGGCTCTCCCACGCAAACTCGCGCGCATCCATGATGGAGTCCCGCACAAAGGTGTCCACGATGTCGCGCGCGTGCACGTCGATGATGATCAGCGTGTTCACCTTGCGCCTCACCTCATCCGTCAGGTCGGACCGCACCTGCGCGCAACGCAACCCCGGGTGATGGTGATGCCACAGTTTGGGGACCAGCTGGCCTTGGTACGCTGCACACACTCGCGCGTTCACGCGCATCCACCTCAACCTTTAAACACGCGTATCCCCCCCCCACACACACACAGACTTGCAGGCTGCAAGGTGTGCAGCACATCCACCTGTCAAACGCGCACGCATGCACGCATGTACTCAATCACACGCACGCACGCATACAAACATGTGGAGGTCCACACGCGCTGCAGCAGCGGCGGCGGCCCAGCACGCGGCGCGCGCCCGCTGCCACCCACCATGGCCGTGAGCTCCGACAGCTGGCCGGTCAGCTTGGCCGCAAAGTCCTTCATCGCGTGCTTCTTGCCGTCGCGCACGCGGCGGAACACGTCCTCGGTCTCCCACGTCCACCAGATCTGGGAGCCCACCAGTGTGACCATGCCCAGGCTCTCCTTGATCCATGTGGTCCTGCGTGCGTGCGCGCAGGTCAAGCGCAACCGTGGGCGGTGAGGCGTGACGATGCGTGATGATGCATGGCTGTGCCCGGGCCCCCCTCGATCTGCGTTGTCTTGCATGCATGTCTCTCTATCTCTCTGTACATCTATGCACACTGGGTGCCCACAGGCAGAGACGCGGGTAGGCCTGTAAGCGCAGGCGGCCAGGTGGCCTAGCAGGCAGGCAGGCACAGGCAGGCATATGGAGGCAAAGGCAGGCATTGGCAGGAGGCATGAGCAGGAAAACCCTTTAGGTGGGTGCATGCAAGGGGGCATGCAAATGGAGGTGGGCTTTTGCATATGACGCACACACAGGCACAAACAAGCACAGGGCGGGTGCAGCCGCGGCCGCAGCCCCTGCCCTGGGGCACACACAAAGCGCACGCGCACCTGGAGGTCTTGGCGTAGAAGAACACGCCCTCCTTGGAGATGTGGTACAACGTGGCCCGCATCTCGGCCTCCACCTTGGACATCCATGTCTCCACCGCGCCCTCGATGGCCACCGGCGCCTGAAAGCTGAACGACTCCTTCTCGCTGCTGGTCATGCCTACGATACTCTTGTTGCCCCGCCCAAACTTCAGCGCCTGCGGGGGTGGGCCGGGGAGGGGTGGGTGGGTGCGGTGGGGGCGGCAGGCGCGAGGGAGGCAGGGAGCGGGCAAGGCGGGTGGAAGGGGGGGCGCCAGCGCCAAGAGGGAGGCGAGCAAGCATCAGGCGCAGCATTTGGTGTGCTGGTAGGCAGGTTCTGGGCGTACGTAGCAGCTGTGGTGCCAGCGGGGCTCCTACTCTGCCCACAGCCACGGGCTCTTGAGCTCTCAAGTCCTCATAAAAGCAGGCCAGGCGGGCCATGGACGCAACACGCTTGTACAGGAGCAGGCACAAGGGGGGACGTGCACAACGCCGGAGGCAAACAAGGCCCATATGTGGCATGCGTGCACACGGCGCGGGAGGCGCGCGCGGTATGCGGCTGCCACGCAGCCCTGCTTGCACGGCTGGAGGGCTGCTTGCGCGCCCCACGCACCGCGCAATTGTCAAACAGCTTGAGCATGTGCTCCTGCACGCTGGTGGGGTCGCTGGTGCCCAGGATGCTGAGCAGCTCGTCGTCAGAGATGAAGAAGAAGCGCGGGAACGCGCAGCGCTTGGTGTCCAGGTACTCAGACAGCGACTTCTGGCAGATCTCCAGCTGCTCAGACAACGCCTGCGTGCATGTGTGCATGTGTGTGTGTATGTGTGTGTGTGTGCAAGTGTGTGTGTGTGTGCGCACGCCAGGTCATGCGTGGAGTGCGCAGGCTGCGGCCATGTGATAGCTGTATTAAGAAGCGCGCACACTGCACTATGTGGAGGAGCATGCTGCGGGCCAGGGAGTCCTCTCCCTGGAGCGCGCCAGGGGCACAGTGCGCAGCCGCTGCATGGCCTGGAGGGCATGCACAAAGGCCTGTGGCAAACCTTGATATGCTTCCCCTCCACAGCCCTGTGTTGCACAGTGCCTGCCCTCATTTCTGGGCCGTGCAAGGCAAGCCCTGCCCTTCATCACAGCAGCGACGCAGCGACACAACGACGCAGACGCACCGGCAACACACGCGTCCCCAGCAGCCTGCACATTTGACATCGCACACACACTGCGAGGACCCACAAAAAGAAAGCATGCCTGCCGCATGCACTCCCTTCCCCTCAACCCCGCCCACCCCCACCCCCACCTGCAGCGTCTGCAGCCGCCCGTCCGCGCTGCACGCCTCCAGCACATTCACGTTGCGCGCCGTCTCCGTCATGATGCGCTGCCACTGCTTGTCGATGCCGTCAAAGCGGCGCGCCTCCGCGGGCAGCTGGTGCCGGATGTCATCTGAGCCCACAAAAATGGACTCCAGGTACATCCACTTGCGCTGCACGTGCATCCACACCTCGATGCACTCCCCTGCGCGCGTGCGTCACGGCATTGCAGGGTCCGCCTGTCATGGCATGCGTGTGTGTGTGTGTTCAGTGCTGTGGGCAAGTGCATGTGTGTATGTGACTGGGCGTGCGCAGTCGTGCGGCTGCGCGCTATGGGTACCAAGTGCACACACACCCTTGTGTGAAGCAGTCTCCCTACGTGACATGACGGCAGCGGCACCCTGGGTGCGCATGTGTGTGCCTCAGTGAGCTGGTTAGGCCTGCCAGCACGCACACGCATGCACGCACACACACACATACACACACACACACTGGCAGGCGCGCATGCACTCTTTCGCGCACATCCAGACGGATGGCCGCGCCCGCCTGCGCCGCAGCCACCCACCGATGAGGGAGAGCTTCTGCTCCCAGTTGCGGACCTCCGTCAAGAACGGCCGGACAAAGGGCGACGCCAGCATGGACTGCAGGTTGAGGCCCATGTCCTCCAGCAGCACTGTGATCTGCGCACGACCGGGGGCGCCAGTGGGGGTTCAGGGGAGGTTGCAGCAGACATGCCAGCAGGCAGGCAGGCACAGATGAAGGCAGCCAGGAGGGCGGTCAGAAGGGAAGAAGAGGGAGGTTGTTGGCAGGCATGCCAGCCGGCAAGCAGGCACACAGGCACGCAGACCGGCAACCAGGAGGGAAGAAGAGGGAGGTTGTTGGCAGGCATGCCAGCCGGCAAGCAGGCACGCAGGCACGCAGACCGGCAGCCAGAAGGGAAGAAGAGGGAGGGTGTCGGCAGGCATGCGGGTGCTGACACATGCAGGGGAGCAGAGCTTCGTGCATCCCCGCCAGCAAGAAAGCGTTTGGAAGGAGACGGTGCCCGCACCATTTGCGCAGGCTCGTGCAAAAGCATCCCTCACCTCCTCTGTCTGGCGCAGCACCCAGCCCCGGTCCTCCAGGCCCTTCATGTACTTGCCCAGCTCAAACTTCTGCTCTCGCCACACGTCTGTGAGCTTCTTGATCTCGTTCTCAATCGTCAGCTCCTTGACCTGCACACACACACATGCACCCACGCACAGGGGCTGGCCATGGCGCACAGGTGCTGCGGCTACGGCGCACACACACATACGCACACACACACACACACGCACACACACACAGAGGGGGTCGGCCCTGGCCCACACTGAGCCGACAGCGCGCTTGCCATGCGCACTGGTCGCCGTATGGCATTGGAGGCGGGATGTCCTGAGGGCCCACATACATCTGGTCCATGGGGTGCATGAGTGGCGACCACCCAACAGCACACCGACACCCGTGCTGTGCACCCGCCCCCACACACCAGAGGGCATCGGCAGAGGCAGCTGCACCCACACTTCCGCGCTGAGGCTTTGCTCACAGGCTCGCCAGGCATTGGTGCGGCGAGCGCTGTCCAACCCAAAATTTTTGCTTTGAGTGGTGAAGCCAGGTGAGAGCATGTGACATAAGCAGCCCATCAGGTGAGCATGTGACATAAGCAGCCCATCAGCCACGCCATCGGGCTGTAGGCCACCTTGCAACCTTAGGTGGCCTCCTGATGTCATCCTCTGCCTGCACGACACCTGCCATCCCCCCCCCAACACACAAGTCAGCACCACATGCACGCGTGCGCACTCGCACAAAATCATAACCCAAAACTTGAGCATACACTTTGTTGCGCGCAGGAACTCTTCTTTTAACACGCATAGCTTTGCAGGGCGTGCATACAGGTGAACGCGAGTGTGGCTTCATATTCATGGTTCAAGCAACAAGTTGGTGCCAATTTCGGGTGTGATTGTTCATCGTGAACAAAGTTTATAAAGTGAGCATGATCAATACACTATAAAGCCAGGCAAAGCACACACAATCATGCTTACCCTACTTGAATCCCAATCATTTGCCTCTGGTAGGTGGCCTAAACAGGCCCCATAGTACAAAACACATGCACCAGGCAAGGCGCAGCATCATAACGTGGACGGCAAGCCCCAGTCAAGCAACACACCGTGCCAGTGCAGCACTGCACCAGTAGTGCACACGGCACCATTCAAAGCACAGCAGGCATAGCGGCGGCGCAGGTGCACGCACCGCTGCGTTGGTGATCTTGCCGATCTCCTCCGCAAACTTGTGCAGCTGCATGTTGAACATGTTGCCCAGCGTGAAGGTCTTGGCGTCTATGTCAAACTCCTGGCCTGTCACCTCCATGAGCTGCTGCCAGTGCCGCTTCCTGCGGAGGGCGGCAGTGGGGCGGGCATGAAATGGGGGGTGCAGCAAGCAGCAGGGGCGTGAATGGTGGGCGCGCGCCCCATCACCCCCGTGAGCCCCTGCCAGAGGGGCGGCAGAGGAGCTCCAGGCAGCCTGCGCTCACCAGTGTGCGCATGCACGTACCTCCTTGCCATCAATGTTGGTGTAAGGGAGCGCGTGCCAGTGCGTGGGGCGCACTTGATGCCTTTGAGGCAAAAGCACGCCGTACACCTGAGCGCCTTGCTTTTCAGTACCTTATCCAGGGAAGCGCACACACGCATGCAAGCACCATACACGCATGTACACACAAGCACGCATTGAGAAAACAAACACCAGGAACACACACGCACTCACCCACACAATCACATGCATGGGCGCAAGCTTTGCGCACTGCACCGCAAACGAGCACAGCGCACCTGAGTGCCTCGCTCTTCAGCTCTTTCATAAGGGGCAGAGAGTTGAAGAAGCCCTGGATCTCCTTCTCCACCAGGTCAAACACCGGCAGCAGCCTCAGGTGCTTCAGCTTGCGCAGCTTCTGGGCGACCTGCGCAGTCCCTCGTGCATGCACCCAGGGGGGCACGCACAGCGGTCACTATCAAGCACAGTGGTCATTTCAAAGCACAGCGGTCACTTCCAAGCACAGCCGTCACTTCGAAGCACAGAGGCACTTCCCTGCAACACAGCTCCCAGAACCGATCCTGCTGCATTCCAAAGCGCGCACCTCGTGACAGGCCTTGTAGCAGAACCTGCCCCATCCCTGTCAACTGGAAGACGGCCATACCCCCTACCATTCCACGCATTTTGCACAAGCTGCATGCTCAGCATCTGGCTACTAGCGTGCACACAAGCAAACGGTGCGCAAAGCATGAAGGGCATGCGCTGCAGCATGCGCACGCGCACGTGTACACACGCACACACACCAGCTGTGATGCCGGCTGCAGCACAACACCACATGCGCACAAAACCTGCGCAGGCCCAGCACCTTGTGCGCTGTCGCGCAAGGAGCGGCCCTATGGAAGTGCCCGCAACATATGACAGCGCGCGCACGTGCCCACCTCGTCCGTGCCAGCCATCATGCTGATGACGTCCAGCTCAGACCACAGCATGCATGCGTACTGGCGCACACAGTCCACGTGCTCGTGGTATACAGCATACACCTGCGCGCAGGGGTCAGGAGAGCGAGTGCCGCATCAGGCCAGGACGAGCATCACAGACCATATGTGCAGAGGCTGGATGGAGAGCCGGCGGGATGTCCAGCCTGTGCACAGGGGAGCGAAAGAGCCAAACAGGATCAATCCATCACTCAGGCAAGCCCCACCCTCTCTGTGTGTGTGTGTGTGTGTGTGTGTGTGTGTGGACATGAGGTAGTGTGGTAAGCTAAGCTTTCCTTGCATCCCACAGCCGCGTGCGAGCTGTCACCGGGCTCACAATGGTCGCTGCAACGGCGCTGGCGCACAGCGCAGACGCGCAGCACACCAGTACACAGCGCCGACAACAAGCAGCACAACAACTGGTGTGCATGGCAGCCTGGCATTGTTGCGCGGGCGGGCGCAGCCCTGCACAGGGACCTACCCACGCCGCCTCCTTTGACTGGCTCCACGCCAGCAGCGTGCGCGTTCACAAGACGCCGCACCTGCTGCAGCTTCTTCATCTCGCTCTCCAGCTGCCCCAGGCAGGGATAGCTGGTGATGTCCATGTCAAACAAGCGCTCCGCCAGCACCAGCTGCTCGCGGGATTTGCACGCGGCGTCCAGCTCGGCCTACGCGCGCGCAAGCAGAAGAGGTGCAGCAAGATGGCAAGGCCTGAGGGCGCAGCTGCAGCTGCAGTACGCGCCAGTCAGTACCGCATGCCCTACCCATCCCTCACGCGTATTCACCCTGCGTGTTTCAATGCTCTCATTGCATCACCAGCCCCCCATCTTCCCCCCCCTTCCAAAAGGCTGCCTGCACGTCTCTGCATGCAAACACATATCCACACAAGTACGCACACATACCCACGCCTCAACACATACACACACGCCCCCCAACCTCCCCCCAAACAAGCCGGCATGCACTGAGGTCCGCTGACCTGGTACTGGTGCAACAGCTCCAGCCCCTGCGCCAGCTCAATGGTGGGCACGCCGGGCCCGGACGTCTTGAACCGCTCCCAAAGCTCGCTTGTGTACTCCTGGAACTCAGACACCTGCGCACACGCGTGCACGCCGCGCTGGCGGGCTGGCTCACTTTGGCATGCACAACACATACAGGCGCCTGCGCCTCTGCGCACCCTCTCCTGCACCAGCACCTGCGCGTGCACCTCCCTGTGCGCGCGCGCGCACACACACACACACACACACACACACACACACACACAAATGCGCGCGCGCACCCCTGGGCACCTGCACGGATGCCAGCGTCACCAGGAGAAGCATCACACCTCACATGCAGGCGAGCCCTGGATCCAGCCCCCCGCCCCCCCGCCCTGTCCTTTGCTCAAGCACTCTCAAACGGCTGCCGCATCAGAGGGGCCGCGAGGGGCAGTGCCGCGCAGGGGCAGGGGCTGGAGGAGCTGGTTCCGAGCAGCACAAGCCTCAGGGGGGGCGTTCAAGCACATCTGTGGGGGCCCCTGTGAGTTCCTGTGAGGACGCTTTTGAAGGCCTGTGGGGGGGGCAACTGGCACTGAAGCGCCTGTGTGTGTTTGCGTGCGTGCATGTGTGCGTGTGCGTATGCGTGCGTGCACGGGTGTATGTGTGTGGGTGGGTGTGCTTTTGAGCGCCCCTGCGCATGCGCCAGGGCATGACCTCACACGTCAGTGCATGCGGGCACGCGCCTCATGTTGGGGCCCTCACACCGTCTCGCACCTGGTTGCGAGTGGTCTCTGAGAATAGCTTCTTGTATCACACCTGGTTGCGAGTGGTCTCTGAGAACAGCTTCTTGTATCACACCTGGTTGCGAGTGGTCTCTGAGAACAGCTTCTTGTATCACACCTGGTTGCGAGTGGTCTCTGAGAACAGCTTCTTGGTGTCCTCCAGCTGCCAGTCCACCTCATCTGCCTCATCCGCCAGTGCAGACCACAGGTGACGCACCTGCACCGGGGGCGCAGCACGCCATGCATGACACAGCAGCGCACTCATCAGGTTCAGCAGTAGCAGCAGCAGCAGCAGCAGCAGCAGCAGACTGGCAGAGGCCCCAGTTGCTCTCAGCTCTTAAGAAAAAGGGGTTGCGGGAGGGCATGTGCACGCACACACGCATGCACACGCACACACGCATGCACACACGCATGCACACGCATGCACACACGCACCCCAGGGCGGGCAGGCTGCCCGCCAGCTTTTGTAAGGGCGTGTGCACACGCATGTGCCCGCACCTGCTGCGCCTGCGCCAGCTGCTCGCGTGCCAGGTCGACGTCCTGGGGCTGCGCGTACAGCACGCGCGTGCGGAAGCGCTCCTCCAGGTCCGCGTATTTGAGCTCCATTGTCATACCCTCAGTACGGAGGGTGGCCACTGTGTTCAGCACCTGCTTAAGTGCATCTAGCGTGCTGGGCTCGTTGTGCAGCTCCTCCTGGTACCTGCAATAGGAGGATCGCGTGTGTGCTTGTATGTGTGAAAGTGTGTGCGCGCTCGAGTGCGTTTGTGTACATGCATGTGTGTGTGCGCATGTGTCTTTCTTTGTGCGTACGTGCATGTATGTGTGAGCGCGTGCAAAAACATGCACAGCTTTGATTGGGGTGCGCATATCATCCATGCACGTGCTCCCGTGTGTGTATCGATGTGTGTGCGTGCATGCGTGTCGCACATGCGAGTGTGCACTGGTGAGTGGTTTGATCCCTCTCACCCTGACACGGAGGACCTTGACCGCTTCTGGCTGCATGAACATGAAAAACTACGGACTGCAAGACCCCCTTGAGTGAGAAACTACAGACTGCAAGACACCCTAGAGTGAAATACTTCGGACTCCCTTGAGTGAAATCCTATGGACTGAAAGACCCCCTTGAGTGCAACTGACCAGAAGGCCATTCTAAACCCAACTTTCTTCAAGGTCAGCAGCATTCAAGGCCGTTGCAGTCAGACACAACACGCGCTAAGTCCCTCCAAACCGTGGCATTCAACAACTCCTCTCCCCCACACACGCGCTCCCTCATCTCTGGCACATAGGCTGCTGGGTAATGCAGAGGTGTGCATGCAAGCAGCAGGCATGCATATGGGCGTTTGCATGTGCGCTGCAATCAAGTAGGCCTCTGCCAAGTTGCCTTCTCCAATGGGCGGCAAGCACTCTGCGCGAAGCAGCCACCGCTGCACGCCCCCCGCACTGCCACTCACTTGGTGATCTTGTCCTTGAGTTGCTGCAGTGCCACCATGTCCAGCTCGGCCATGGTCTGCGAGATGGCGCGCACCCACGCGAGCGCCTCCTCCACTACGCTGGTTGTCAGCGCGTGGCATGACACCTGTCAGAGAGGGCAACCGCGCACGGGCATGTGCATACGTGTGCGCAGGGTCCATGCTTTTGCTCATTGCCCGCTGGTGGACCCGTGCCAACGCGCAACCAGGTGTGGGTGGGCAGGAGAAGGGTGCGGAACAGCCCTTCAGCCTGCTACAAAAGTCAAACCATATGCCAGCTGTGACACTCCAGCCACGACGCCAGCCCGCGCCCACGACCCTCCAGCCCCTGCTTGCCCTTGCGTCCCCCTTCCATTAGCCCCTTGAAATTCCAGCACACCCACCCTGATGAAGTCCTGGTCATAGTCCTTGGGGAGCATAGCGATGTCCTGTGCCATCTGCGCAGGCAGCACACGTGCGCACCCTGTCACGATTCAGCCCTGCCTGCAGCTTGCTGTGACAAACATGAGTGCAAAAGGGTGCGCACTTGCAGGCGCGGCGCAGGCCACATTTGCCTCGCTACGATTGGCTAGGCAGTCTGCAAGCATTCAATCCAATCAGCTTGGCTGAGGTCCTTGCGCAAAGACCTTTTGTCCAGCACACACGCGCTCACACGATCAAACATGCACATGCATTCTTGCACACCAAGACAGGCATGCATGTACACGCAATGCTTGCCTTGCTGTACTTGGCCAGGCGCTCCTCAAACATTGCGCAGCTGGGGTCCTTGGCCTTGAACTTGTCAAGCACGCTGTTCTTGTCCGTCTTCCATAGGCTGTGGTGGCGCTGCCAGCTCTTAATGTAGCGGTTCACGCCGTCGATGGTGGTCTGAATGGACTGGTTCAGCTGCAGCATGGACTTGATGACCTGCGTGGCATATGCATGTGCGCGGCTTGCATGTGTGTGAGCAGAGGTGTGCGTGCACGCAGGTGGGTGGGCTGGGTGAGCGCGGTGTGCACACCACACTGCTGTGCCGTGGCTGCGCAGCTGTGCCAGGCTGTGTCCACCACGTTGTGACGCACACACTCATCCAGCCAGGCAATCTAGCCAAGTGCTTGAGCACCACTGGCGCCCTGCCTGACACTACAGGGCCTCCTCTATGCGCAGGGTCTCATGACCTCCAGCAGGCCTAGAATCAGGGCACAGTCGGGCATCAGGCTCAGGTATAGAAGGGGCCTGGAATCAGGGGGGTTCTGGGGCTTTTGTAGGCGCTCGCTTTCCTCACACACACAAGTGAGAAACTGGTCAGGCACTTGCTGCTGGACCACCAGGCAGCAGCCTGGCCTTCCAGGGGTGCAGGCCCTCTCAGGGGGGCCATGCGCACTCACACAACCCACCCCCCCTGGCTTGTGCACGGCCTGGCCCACCATGTGGGAGGACCTTGGCTGCCTTAGGCGCCACAGCTGGTGCGCACCTGCGGGTTGGCGGCCACGTCCCAGTAGAAGGTGAACAGCACAGGCTCGTCCTCATCCTTGCCGCGCTGCTCGGGCGTCTCGATGCACGTGCCGTCCATCCAGCGCACGAAGGACTTGGTGCTCTCCACCAGCGAGCGCACGAGGCGTCCCAGCGCCTTGTTGACCTGGGCATGCAGAGGAGGGGGGAAGGGGGGTGAGCAGGCACACATGCGGTGTGGGGGTGTGGGAGTGTGGGGGGGTGTTGCATGCTTGCGTCGCATGCTTGTGTGCACCCTACATGTCTACTTTTGAGGCACATGCTTGGTGTATGCGCACCAATGTGTGTGTATGTGTGTGTGCGTGTGTGCACATGTGCGTGCGTGTGCATGTGCGTGTGAGAACTGGGAACAGAAGCTTAGCTGGGATTTGCCCTTCTTTGAAAAAAGCGCAGAGCTCTGGAGCAGGAGAGAGAGAGAGGCAGATTTTGTGGCTACTGCACTGCGCGGCAGGCAGACTTCCTTGCACGCACACGCACCTCGTTCACAGGCGGCTGGATGATGACTTCCGTGTTCTGCAGCAACACGCCGACCTTGAACAGGGGCGGCAGCTTGCGGGCGGAGGCCTTCAGCGGGTCCTGCCCGAGGGCGCGGGCCTGGGACATCTGTGTGTAACCCACGTGGCCGGATGGTGATGGTGATGGTGATGGTGATGGCGATGGTGTTGATGATGGTGATGGTGTTGATGATGGTGATGGTGATGGCGATGGTGTTGATGATGGTGATGGCGATGGTGACGGTGATGGTGTTGATGATGGTGATGGTGATGGTGACGGTGTTGATGATGGTGATGGTGATGGTGATGGCGATGGTGTTGATGATGGTGATGGTGATGGTGATGGCGATGGTGTTGATGATGGTGA
>LKMJ01002863.1_pt1 | contig 15978 bp, 20 predicted proteins | sample 643391 | NCBI WGS metagenome assembly LKMJ01 (sample SAMN04112250, study PRJNA286221) | soda lake metagenome | biome: soda lake; feature: Kulunda Steppe; material: water; isolation source: sample PL-Br10 brine of Picturesque Lake | place: Russia: Kulunda steppe | collected 2010-07
ACACACACACGCACACACACACACACACGCACGCACGCACGCATACGCACACGCACGCGCAAACGCATGAAGGCGCACGCGCACACGCCCACGCACACTCACACGCATACGCACGCGCACGAGCACGTGCACGAATGCACGCACACTCACCCACCCACACGCACGTACACACACACGCATGCATGCACGCGCACACGCACGCACGCACACCTGCTTGCGTGCACACCCGCACACTTACACATGCTCACACGCGCATTCACACACTCACATGCATACGCAAATGCAAATGCACACGCACACATATGCGCACAGACACGCACGCCCACGCGTGGGGCTCACAAACCCTCACAAAAATGTGCTGTCTGTTGGCAAAATCGCAGGCGATTGCTGTGCATGGTGCATCAGGTGTGGATGCCCCCCTGCAACTGCCTCTGTTGGAAGATGCACAGCCCACCGACATCCCCCTCTGTGACAAAGAGCCTCTGCCCACCCCTGCAGCAGCTGTTTCCAACCCTGACAGTTGCAGCCCTTCAATCCACAAGAACGCCATCCTGTCCAACCACAACCCTCCTCCAGATATTGGATGGGAGGCGCTGGTCGCAGACTTCTTACCCTTCTCCCTGGCAATCATTTCCAGGTGCTGGAGGCACAACAGGGACAGCTGGCTTGCATAGGAAGTTTTGAAGGGCATAGACAATGTGCTCCTCCCGTTGCCTGTTTTTAGATTTGTACGGTCCTGTGTCTTCCGGGCACAGCAAATGCTGTGGCTGGTCTTTCCCTTCCCCTCCCCCGAGTCGGTTTTTTTGTCTAGATGGCAATCGAGGATTGAGCGAGGGCTGGCTTCGTTAATTCTACCCATCTCACAAGCTGGCAGGTCCACACGCTATGCCATATCTCATGCCTGAACACGGAAATGAGCATGCACCATGCCTCTCCATGCCTGCCTCACACAGTGGGTGCTGCCGCTGACGGCTGCTTGCCCGCCTGCGCCCTGCAGTGACGGCCGGGAGGTGCTGTTCAAGCGCCACGGCTTGGACCCGGAAGCTGCGCGCGTCCTAGACAAGGCGCTCTTGCACAAGAGCAGCTGGCAACCCCTGGCTGTGGACTCGCCCAAGGGCGAAGCAATACAAGCAGGGGGTGGCTACTCGGACTCTTTCCTGGGAGCCTTGCTAGGGCCTGAGCAAGCCGCCGCAGCTCTGGACGCCGCACAGGAGAGCAGGTGATGCAGAGTATGCTGCCTGCAATGCCTTCAGGCTGTGGGGAACCGGGCAGGCACCAACTAACAGGGCTTGGACATACAGTTAGAACGCGGCCACAGCCACCCAAGCACAGGGCAGGAGAAGCCCTGCAGACAGGAGTCCACTGCTCAGGGTGCACAGAGGGAGAGCAACGCTTAGGGCGCTAAGCAGCAGCATGGTGGGCTGAGCACCCGCGTGTCTGGGCGGGTGGCCCAATAGCACACTTGGCCACCATGCATCACCCTAACAAGCTAGGGGCAACTGCTCGTGTGGCTGTCCTCTAGATCATGTTCTGGGCACACGCCCGTGGTGGTGCAGCCGCCTCACGGTCTGTAACCTCAGTGTCTGCCGATGCAGGTTCTGGAAGGGCACCATCTCTGTTCAGCCGCCCGAGGAGCTGCAGGACGCCATGGCCTCAGGTATTGGTCAGCTTGGCACACAGGGGCGCGCTTACGGCAGGGGCCTACACCCAGCCAAACAAATGTATCTGCTCTTTGGCCCACACATTTCTCTTCTGCTTGCCCCTGATGCGCGTAATCCCTGTCCTGCCAGCTTTGGCTCCGCCACTCCTGAACTGCAGCTGTTTGGCGCCTGTTTGCAGCTGCATGCAGATATGGAAAAAGTGTGTGGAGCTTGGAAAAGGGAAGGTGTGTGCAGCTCAGCCTCACCTGCGCTGCACGTGCGGACGTGCTGCACCAGAAGCATCATCTCCTCAGGCAGTGCCTGGCAGCCTTGGAAATTGGTGTGCCGGTCAATAGGCTGCGCGTGGCTGCATGCAGCGCGGTTGCTTACCCCAAGCCTCTTTGCCCAACACGCACACGACCAATGCCAGGCCGGGCATGTCACGCAGGAGCGGCCGGCCACTCCTGCGCTCGCTCCATGGCCCTCCAACTGCTGCCCAAGAGCCTGGCCACCGCAAGAGAGAGTGGCAGCGCAAACATGTCCAGGAACTGGTCAGGCCAGGGGGCAGATGCGCTGTCCTCCCCATCCGTGGGCTCGCGGGCAGCAGCTGCAGGCACAGCAGGCGATCGTGCAGCGCCAGCGCAAGCAGACACAGGTACCGGGGAAACAGCGGCGGCGGTTGAGGGCAGCATGAGTCCTCCGGCTGCCATGCGTGCTGACCGCTCGCAAGGCTTCTGGCACGCTGAGGCTGAGGCTGAGGCTGAGGCTGACCGCTCGCAAGGCTTCTGGCACGCCCGTAGGGGGCCACAGGGCCAAAACCTGCCAGCGCCGGTGGCAAGGATGGACGCGGCAAGCAGACCTGCTGCAGCAGCGGCGGCTCCGGCGCCTGCAACAGAAGCACTCTCTACAGCAGCATGCGCCCTGGCACCGGCAGCTGTAGCAGCAGGCATGGCAGCAACAGCCCTCCCTTCGCGCAAGGCCTTAAACCTCCGGTGGAACCTCCCGCCCAGCAGCAAACTCCCTTGTGAGGAGGCCAGCTCTCTGTGGGGTGCAGGGAACATCAATGAGGGTGAGTCAGGTGCAGAACCAGACATGCCTTTGTTTGTGTGGAGGGTGTGCGAGTTTGCCCGTGTGTGTGAGTTTGCCTGTGTGTGTTTTCCTGTATGCATTTTCTTGTATGTGTTTGCCCGTGTGTGTGTGTGTGTGTGTGTGTGTGTGTGTGTGCGCGCGCGTGCGCGTGTGTGCCAGTGTTTTTTTGTGTGTGCTCAGTGTGTGCATGCACACCTGTATTGGTGTTTGTGTTGGTATACGTGTGTGTGTACATGGACCACTTGTTTCCCACAATACCCAGGCAAAGCAGCAGTATTGTTTAAAAGGTACCAGGTACAACACACATGCATCAGCAGCATGCATGCAACGGTGTGTGACCTCACGGGAGGTTGCCAATTTTGTGCTGCCCTCACGGGAGGCTGCCAATTTTGTGCTGCCCTGCCCATCCAGCTCATCAGCCAGGGACGCCCATTGGGTTGACTTGCGCTCACCGTCCCATGGCTGTACCGAGTCACATGTGTGTGACTGCGCTGGCCTGGGTGTGCACATTGCATGCGTGTCAGCGCCGGGCTTGAGATGTATGCTGCCTCACATGCCTGTGCGTGCGGCAGTGCCGGAGCCTCTCCTCCCGAGCCCCCTATTGCCAGCCTTCTGCCCCAAAGCGCTCGCTGCTGGCATGCATGCCGTGGATGGAGGGCACGCTTTGCCCCGAAGTGCCCGCTGCTGGCATGCATGCCGTGGATGGAGGGCACAATTTGGCGGATGTGCTAGCTGCTGGCATGCATGCCGTGGAAGGCGCACTTTGCCGAAAGCGACTCCTGCTGGTTCCCGCGCCTGCGCATGTGCTGCCCCACAGGTGGCCTCAGCAATCAAGCCCAAGACCCTCTGGGTGAGGAGCCGCACCTTTCTTGCGACGCACAAAGTGTCCTGCCAGCGCTGCAAGGCTGTGGGCACCCAGCTCACGATGCAGCGCACAGGCCGCCCCACCAGCGCGGCGACGCACGGAGCGCCAACGCAACAAGCACGCTTGGCTGCAAAGATGGTGACACCGCTGCAAGGGAGCACCTGGGAGGGTGAGGGGTGTGCACTGCGGCAGGGCGCCTGCGCACGCCTGGCAGAGGGGCAGGGATGTCCTCCTGTGCATGCACCCTGAGCGCAAGGAGGGGAGTGCGGTACGCGTCACGCACACCCGTGCGCCAGAACCCCACCGTTCACCCGCCCCACGCAGAGCCTTGCGTCACCGCCCCCATGCGTGTGCCTCCCTCGGGCTGCCATGGTTGCATCCCACTGACAGCGTGCGCAATAGCAGTGCCTGCAGGCACTTTTGCTCCGCCCGCCCCGACACATGAAACCACAGGGGGCAGGGGCCCAGAGCCTCCCTGCTGCGCGCCATGTTCCTCAGAGGCTTTGCCGCCCTGCAAGCGGCCCCAGCTGTCCTTCAACCTGCTGTCCTGCATGCAGCTGGCTGCCTGCATGCTGCCCCAGCTGTCCTGCAACCTGCTGTCTTGCATGCGGCTGGCTGCCTGCATGCTGCCCCAGCTGTTCTGCAACCTGCTGTCCTGCATGCGGCTGGCTGCCTGCAGGATTCAGATGGCCACGGAGCAGTGCCCTGCTGGCATGGAGCAGCCAAGCCTCCACATGCACGCCGCATCGTCCACCACTCCCATGAGCAAGAGCTTCACCACAATGGGCAGTGCCTTTACCCCAGCGCGGATGGTTGATTTTAAGGAGACGGGAGGCGAGGGCAGCAGCAGGGGGGGCGGAAGCAGGGGGCGCTGCGCCTCTTCTGTTGTGTCAATCAACCAGACGGCCGAGCTGCGCTCGAGTACGTCAGTGCCCCCTCCTAGCTCCAAGTCGCACGCACGGAGGAGCTCCCTCCTCATGTGAGTGCACAGAAAAGTGTAGCGTCGAGTGTCAGCCTCCTGCATGCCCCCGTGCCTGTGCATCAAACCTGAACATGCACTGAACAGGTGTCCTCTGTGCGTGCAGTCCCTGCACATCTGTTTCTCCTGTGCTCAAATGGCTCACTCTGCGGTGTGATAATATGATAATAATGCCGCTGCACCTGGTACAAGGTATGAGGCTTGTGGAGTGCATTGCGCGCGCATTTGTGTGTGTGTGCGTGTGTGTGTGCGCGCACGTGTGTGTGTGTGTGTGTGTGCGTGTGTGTGTGTGTGCATGCGTTTTGCAGGAAAGCGGGGGTTTGCCTCTGGACACATGCGTGCGTGCATCTTGTGAGGCTTCTAATTGTTGACAATGTAAGCAAATGTGGCTGCACTCACATTGTGCAGACATCCTTATTGCCAGGAAAAACACGGCATTCACCTTTGCAGACAAGGCCTTCACATTGTGCAGACATGCTTGTTGCTGGGAAAGGTGTTGGGCACTGCACACTGGGAAAGCATGGAATGCATTCCGGCAGCCAGGATCATCGAAACCAAATGGCACGCCTGTTCAGCTTGGGAGCCAGCAGGCATGGATTCGCATGGCTGCACGGCTGCAGGTCGCCTGAGGCAATTGAGCAAATAGAGGCAGGGAATGATGAGAGGAATACCAGGTTGATCCACCTCCTGAAGTCTCTGTCTCAGCAGGTGTGTTGCACATGGCGCATGCCTGCCCAGTGTGAATGTGCGCCTGCGCATGCACGTGTACATATTTTGCTGCGGCTTGCGCGTGCTCTTGCCCCGCGCCCCCTCTGCGCAGCATGCGGCAGCCCTCTGCTCTTGCTGGGCAGCGTGCACTGCCGCTGCGCTGTGCAGTCTGTGACTCATCCAGCAGGCCGTCAACATGCCTCTGCCTGGATCCCGCCCGCTCTGTGCACAGGCGCAGTCCTTTACCGGCAGCCCATCTCACACCGGCTTTCCCAGCCGGCGTCCACGGTGCCCGCCCGGCCGGAGCAAAACCGAGCTGAACCTCGGCGCCCCCACTGCACCGCAGCTGTCCTCCATCTCCTTCCTCACCCCGGAGGTGTCTGCCTCCTTTGACAGTAGCAAGCGCTTGGGCATGCAGTTGATGTCCAGCACACTGGATGGTGGTGAGCGTGCTGGCTACTTGCTCTCGGCTCACAGTGGTGCGTAACAGGGCTCCTGTGTATTCGCAGTCCCTGTGTCTTAAGAGCCCCCTCATCCCCCTCCCCCCCTTTTCCCCTTGGTGCCCCTCAGAGCACCATGGATTGCTTGCCTTGCATGGCCTTCAATCGTCAGCTTGTTTGTGCCGGTCGCCTGGCATCGTGTCCATGAGCTGAGATGACTGTGGGGACCACCTTTTTGGGTATAGGGGGCTTAAGCAGCTGCTGGGCTGCAAGCCATGTTTTTGCCAAGGGTCTTCTCAAACCATGCATGGGCCCATTCATGTTGCAGGGACCCTGGTTGATGTGGTTCACGGGGGTAAAGCGGCTAACAGAGCGCATTACCGTCGCCAAGCTGGTGTGCCATGCCTGGTCCGCTGCCTCGGTCTAGCTGCCAGCCTGGCACTAGATGCCAGCCTGGCAAGCGCGGGCACAGTATCATTGCCTCTGCTCTCCTGCGCTCTGCCCCCAGGGCTGAACTCGCCACGTGGCAACCCTCCACCAGAGACAGGCGCACCTCAGCTCAAGTACTACGACCGTGAGTCACCCGCAGCAAGCAGCAGCACCGCGCAGTGCACGGAAGAGCAGGGAGATCGTGCGGGCAGCCAGGTGCGCTCCATTCCTACGCACATTTGCGCTCCATTCCTACGCACACAGGTTGCGCTCCTGCATTTGGTGACAGCCTTTGCTGGAGGGGCCAAGCTTACCTGCAGCGTTTCCTCTCCTCACTCATATGGAGCTCGAGGGTCCACGGTTTTTGGCGGGCGGGCTCCTTCAAGACCCACCTTGCATTTTGACGCCTCATCCCTTCAGCAATCCTGCTGTTTATCATGTTTGGCACAAAATGAGGCCTTCAGGAGGCATTGCAAGGGCTGTGTAAGGCAGGAGGAGGCATTGCAAGGGCTATGTAAGGCAGGAGGAGGCATTGCAAGGGCTGTGTAAGGCAGGAGGAGCCTAGCAAGCGCACGTGCCCATAATGACACATGATCACAGTCATGCATGTCCCAGGCCTGCAGGCAGTGTCATTTCTATGCGAGCGTGCATGCACACACATTAAGCAGGCCAGCTTGAAGCGTCAATGCAAAGCACATGCAAGCATGCACATGCTTATGCTGCACATGTTTACATATGCAAGCATGGTGTAGAGTTTTTGATCTGATGGCTGCGGTGTCAGCTGCTGCTGCCATTGTAGCATCTGCTGCTGCTGCTGCTGCTACTGCTGCTGCTGCTGCTGCTGCTGCTGCTGCATTGGTGGTGGTGGTGGTGGTGGTGGTGGTGGTGGTGGTGGTGGCAGGGCCTATGGCTGTGCCAAACGTTGCCTTATCACGGTCCAAAACACGGGCTACTCCAATGCCTAGAGGAGCGGCTGCTTGCTGGTCCGCTACAACAAATCCATGGTAACCATCACGTGTCGCAGGTGAACAATTGCCATGAGCAGACAGACACCAGGATCTGCAACGGCCTCAGCATTCTAGATCCTCCGCTCACAGGTAGCTACATCAAAATCTCTGCGACATGGTCAGCAACCTTGACGCCGACTCCTGCCACGCACCCACCCATGTTTCTTGATGCCTTAAGCTGCTGTGCTGCCAGTCAAGGGATGCTGCTGGCGCAGGGGCAAAAGTCTGCAGTGCTCATGCGCGCCGCGGAGCGATCCAGCGACAGGGCTGCAGACGCGCATATCACTGCGCGTGCCCACGTGCGCTTGTGCAACCAAAAGGCGCTTGACGCAACAGCTGCTGTGCGCGCCACTCCTCCCACAGCATATGCTCTCCTCTGGGCTCCGGCCCTTCTTGGGTCCTCTGGGCCGCTACCCTCCCGGGCCATGAGCCCTGTCAGGCCGTGCGCTCTGCTAGGTGGTGCTAGGTGGGCGTGCTGCCAGGCCCCGCTCGGCCCTGTCAGGCTGACCTGCCAGGCTGAGTGTCCTGCCAGGCTGCGCGCCCTTCTGTAGGATCCATCCCTCCTGCCCTGTCAAGTGCATCAGCAACAGACTTGCACACGCGCAGGCACCCACCATGCGCGCACACAACCCCTCCATGCACGCGCAGCAACTTCCCTATGCGCTGCTCAACTCATCTGCCGCTCACGTCTGTGCAGATATTCCCTGCATGGCCCTGGCGGAGGCTGGCCACGTTTCCTTAGCAGACAGTCAGCCGCAGCAGGCATCCAGCCCACACCCCAGCAGCTCAGCCTTGTCTGAGGGCCCTTGGCAGCAGGCAGCAGCGCACGCGGATGCCCCCCCGGACGCTCGCAGCGTTGATGTCTTTGTGTCTCGGATGGTGCCTGAATCCAGCAGCAGGTGGGCGCAGCACACATGCGCACACGCTGCAAGCAATGGCCAATGGAGCCCCTTTGAGCAGGCACACTTACACCATGCTGGTCTGCTTGCAGTGGGCTGTTTCCTGTGTGCGTGTCTTGTGCCTGCTGTGTGTACGTGCAGGAGTCGAGCACAGGCAGGAAAGATGAAGCATGCACGCACACACACGCACGCCTGCCCAACCAACATTCACCCAGTTGTAAAGCCGGTTGTAAAGCTGAGACTTGCACTCCTGAGCGCAGGCATGGAACGTGGCCGCACCTTGTAGTCATCTCCAACAGCACAGAGCACACGTGAGTGTTTGGAGTTGTTGGCGGTAAGCCGCACCTCGCTGACACTTGCAGTCCCGGTGCTGGAAACACCATGGCAAGCGTGTGCACTCTTAGGTGCCTTTGCACTTAGCGCCCTGGTGGATTTGAGCATGAAAACGCTGCATCTGTCTGATGCCATTTCGGCTCTGAGGGGCAAGCCCTGACCTGTGTGGCCGAGAAACAGCGCGGCGCAAGCCCAGGGCTGGAGCCAATCCTACACCCTGGTCTTGCGGCCTCGTCTCACCCTCTATTGTTGGCTAGAAGAAGTGAATACTTGCATGTGTGCAGGTGCAAGCGCGTGTGCTCACGCTCACGCTTACGCAACAAACACACGCACACGCGCGCACACACACCACATGTACAAGCAAGACACGTACACACGCAAGCGCACACGCACACGCACACCACCACCACCACCACCACCACCACCACACGACAGAACAAAGTACACACACAAATGCCTGCCACAGGCAAGTGCGCACCACACTGTCCACGCTGGCAGAGTCACAGCTTGAACTCCTGTCAACAATCATGCCGCAGCATGCAATCCAGGTACGCACATTTGCTCCTCCAGGGGGTGGGTCAACTGTGACACATTTAGCATGTGGTTATGCAATCAGATACTTGTACACTTCAATATCTGTGAGCACCTCATTGCCTCCAAAAGATGATGCCTGCATATGTATACTGGGTCACCGCAACAATCCTCACTCAGTGCTTCACAAGGCATGCGTCCGTACAGGCTACCCACAGTGCGAGGCACAGCAGGGATAGTTAGCATGAGTGAAGTGGCTACATGAAGCCGGAAAGGAGCTGGACTACAGCCACTTGTTCCAGCAAACTTGTCAAATAGGGGAAAAGAAATGGCATGGACCTACCTCATACCTCCGCCCGCATCCATTGCCTTTGCCAGGGGGAGGAAGGGGGGGGTGTCCACGTGAGCTCTGCCCCTTCTCCCTTAATCTTACCCCTTAATCACCCTGTGCCCTTAATCACACTGTGCCCTTAATCACACTGTGACCTTAATGTGTGCCCTTAATGTGTTAATCACCCTGTGCCCTTAATCACCCTGTGCCCTTGCAGTTCCTGGCGATGGAGTCCACGCAAGCTGTGCCCCGGAGCATCGGGCAACTGGCCCGTGCCCACACTGATGTCACCCTGATGTTCATGGACATCTGTGGCTTCACCGCAATGTCAAAGGTAGCATGCGGCCATGTTTGCTGGAGCTAGATCGGGACATTGCTTTGAGCAAGGCGCACAGAATCAGATACAACCTCGCTGCTGACAGTGTACACGTCATGCACACAGGAGTGAGCTGCATCTTGCTTGCTATCAAAATTTCGGTTTACCCTGGCAGTGCTGTCAATCAATTCCCAGCTTGTCCTTGCGTAGGGCACCTTGCAGGCAGCGAACATATGTTGACACACAAGCACGCTCTCTGCCATCGCAGAACGTCCAACCAGTGGATGTTTTAATCTTCTTAAACAACCTGTTCTCCCATTTTGACTTTTTGACCGACTTGCACGGCGTCCACAAGGTAGAGTGCCAGTGGTCGAAGCCTGCTTAACCTGGAAACATATGTATTCTCATGGTGTGCGGTACACTGCAGCACTTTTACAGAAGGCACAATAGAGCAGAGGCATGCGCATGCTGCTTCAGTGCCATACCACATCATGCAATCGGATGCCTAGATGCTTGGCAAGGTTGAAGGTCAAGCTGGAAGATGTGGACAAAATGCATGTTGGCCAGGCCAAACCATTTGCTTCTGACTTTCAGGGCTTGTTCTGCCTAAAGTAGCAGACATGAATGCCCAGGTCATCAAGCTTCATCGCCATGCCTTGTCATCATGCTTCATCCAGTGCCATTTTTAAGTCCACAAATGGCGTGCATGTACTGTCTACATGATTAATTAATGGGGCTGTGGATTGTTTTCCTTGGTTAGAACCTCAAAAGTGTCACCACACCTTGTCTTGCCCATTTTTGTCAGGCTGGGCAAAGGTTTCAAAGGTTCAATTACCCTTGGACACACACAATGTGTCCAAGAAAAAGTGAGCATTTCAATAGGGCATGTTGCCTGGAGGGTATGGGGGCAGAAGGTAACCAGCACACTGTTTTGTACTACATTTCATGTCAAGAAGGGTTAGTATCTTTTCTAGCTCTAATATGACGCCAAGCCGGTGTGTCTCCAGCAGAGAACACACCTAACACCAAAATGCGTGTCACTGGGCAGCCTGCAGCATTGATAAAATCCTCTTTTGTTTACGTTGACTCAGTGCCACTTGGGGCACCGCATGTTTGTCCTGTACAAGATACCCTGTTGCGCTGTTTCGTTTGTACGTAAACCAGGTAGAAACAGCTGGGGATTGCTACATTGTGTCAGGTGGCATTATGTCACCCTCCCCCTCCGAGAGTGGGTTCGGTGTTGTCATGGAAGACCATAACCCGGCAGAGTCTGCAAGGCGGGTCATGAATTTTGCCAAGGCGCTATTGGAGGCAGCGAAAGAGGTGCGCTTAGGTTGTGCTCCTTTTCTGGCGGTGTTTCATGTGGTCTGGAGTGCCGCCTCTTCTTCTCTACCTCACTGGTGATTGTCTGCACTGATCTGTGCTTTCATTCATGTACGAATGTGCTAATGCATCTGTTGCATATGCAGCCCACGTTCCCACACCTCACCTGGTGCCTACTTGAATTGCATCCTGATCCCGCCTTGCCTTGCAGGTCAGGATGCCAGACACAGACAAGCCAGTGCGTGTGCGGGTGGGCCTGCACACGGGCGACGTGGTGACAGGCTTGATTGGCTCCAAGCTCCCCAAATTCTCCATTTTCGGTCAGTGTCAGGTTTGGCAGGTGGTGGCTGGTCAGTAGGCCTAATAAACGGGAGTGCCCACTGTGATTTGTGGCTCTCTGTATATACATGTACATGCATGTAATGCATATATGTTACCTCATTGCGTCGTTGAGCCCTGGTAAACTGCCATCCTTGCTCCTCTGTAGGTGAAGTGGTGGTGCCTGTTCAATGTGCTGCTTTGTCAAGGTGGCCAAGGATTGATGTGCTAGGCTGCCTTGATTGCTGTGTGCAGGGGACACCATGAACACAGCCAGCCGGATGGAGAGCACGGGTGGGTGCGATGATAGGGCACAGCCTGTGGGGACCAGAAAGTCATCTTCTTGCTTTGCCTGCTGTGGCGTGTTGAATGGTTGTGTGCACGCAGGTGCAGCCCCAAGCACAGTGGTCTTAGACGATGGAATTGCTGGACACGAGTACAAGATTGCAGTGTGATAAGCAATATCAAGGGTTGTTAAGAGTGATACTTCTGCCAAATACACTATGATGCAGCAACTTGTGATATCTTGCCCTGCCTTGCACTAGAACTTGATTGCTGGCATGCGAATGGATAGTGATGAAGGTACGCCATGTGCCAAGCAGCTTGGTAAATGAGGTGGCAGCACACTATGTTCTGGCGATGCTGACTTGCTCATGGCTGCAGGATTGCCTGGCCGTATCCACGTGTCAGAGAGCACCCACAGGTTGCTCTTGCATGAGCGCTGGGAGCCAACAGGAGGTGTTGAGGTCAAAGGCAAGGTGCGCGAGGGCAAGGTGGCGGGGGGGGGGCCCCGCTGCATGCCCCACTCTCAGGTGCCATATGCCAGTTGAACGGCACCTCTGGTTGAGATGCTTGTTGTAGAACCCCGTGGAAGAGGCCCCCCTTGCATGCATAGGCTAGTGCTTGTCTGGACAGGCCAATGCATGCGTTTGAAGTGCCTGCTTCCTGCCCATGCAGGGCAAGATGCGGACGTACCTGTACCTGCCCCCGCACGGGGGGCAAGCTCCAGTGGAGCCAGCCATGGCAGCGCCCACTGACATCGTGCCTGGCCTGCCCAATTTTGGGCAATCGCATGCCAGGATGCTCGACCTCAGCGTCCCTATGTGCGCCATCCAGCACGCTCAACAGCTTGAGCAGCGCAGCTCCTCATCACAGATATCTGGCCTCCTGATGCACCTTTCGGAGTCACTATCTTGCAACCCCTCGGCTGCTGTGCCAGAGCTGTCGGCAGCTGCTCTACACAAGCGATAGGTGGTGCATCAAGGACTCCCCAGGGCAGGGGGTTCTGGCCCGATAACTAAGGCTGTGTGCACATGGATCATGGGCCTGCTCCTTTTTGCTTACTCCTTGATTGATGCGCATGCCCAATTGATGTGTGTGCCCAGTCATGGCCGTGGCGTGCATCCACCCTCGCAGCCCATGCGTTTGCATGTAGGACATGACTGAGCCTGGAACAATCGCTAGGGTTTGCCATTATTCGGTGGATTTTATTTGAAGTCGAAATCCAGGACATAGTGTACTTTCAATGCATTGCTGACACACATTGTGTACTTGCAATGCATGGCTGACGCTCATAAGCTGCAAGTTCTTGTATTGATATGTGTGTCCCTTCACTGGGGGTTCCAAGACTTAACAAGGAGACTCTTAATAGGCTCCTGATCATATTGCAGCGCTGTGGTGCATCCTGCATTGCGCAATTGCTATAAAATGATGCATGGCATGTTCAAATAAAAATCAATTGCTGTGCAGCTGAAAGCATGGGTGCTTTAATTGAGAACATATACAACATTTTCATTGCTGGCGCATTTTGCTGAACCTTGTTTGCTGAAAGGTGCTTTGGTCTTCCAGGGTGCTTTGATCCATGTATTGACCGAGAGAGCGCCGTCTGCTTGCCTATGATGCCTGGTACTTTGGACAGGAAGCAGTTTGGTCATCGAATAGAGGGTTGGTTGTTGGTTTGAAGGTTGTCGCACAACCCAGCACACATTGCTTTTGGGCTTGATTCCATGTCATTCAGCACAGGTCTTGTTAACGGTTGACCGCTTGGCATGGTGGTCCTATCAACAGGTTCTGATATCTGTACTTTTTGTTGCCTGAGCTGCACTGCACTGGCGGTTATGAGTGGTGCAATAGATGAATGAATGCGTTGCAGCAAGTCTCAGAGAGGGTGCGTAAGAGCTTGTCTCAGAGCATGTACGTACGCACACGCCATACATGACTCCAAAACCCACCAGAATTTCACAGCATGCACGTACGTACTCACCATACACGACTCCAAAACCCACCAGAATTTAACAAGGTATCATGGTACAAGCATCATCTGCTTTTTCCCCCATTTTGAGTCCAATGTTTGAAGTTAACAGTCCACTCGTGTGAATGGAGAGATGGATTTGATATCAATTATTTTAAGGCATATTTGATCTGTAATCCAAAGGCTGCATTTTGGCTTATAGATGAATTGATCCACTCCGGAGCGGAAGCAGACAGGGCTCTATTTTCTTTGGGAGGTTCCATGTTTGATGATAAATGGACTAGAAAATATCAAAGGATGGCCTTGTCATCCAATAGTCTGAATTATGTATCCTTGTCACAAGTGCACGGTGCACTTGTATCACCCAAGGCAAACAAACTACCGTTGTAGGTGAGTGCGCGACACATTCAAGTCATGGTATCATACATGATGTAGGCTGAGTGCTTAATGCTATTGATTTATTGGTTTGCAAATACTATGTCACGCCAGATTAATGCAGCACCAGATTTATGCTGTAATATCCTGCTGCCAAGAAGCTACTTTGTCTGCAGCATACACTGGCGTGACAACTTAAATGTTTTTTGTGTTAGCTTTGCCAAAAATCCTTGATCATTGTGTCGACCATATTTAGCTGATATCTCCCTTTAGGTGGCTCGTGCCCTAAGTAATGGTTGCGGCACGGTGCAGGAAGTGGTGCCCGATGCACAATTGACTTTGAAAGCCTCAGTGAATGCAAACAAAATTTCCAAAATTCTCATTGCAAAATTTCATACCAAAAAGAAAGAAAGAAGTGCTACATAGGCAGTGAAACCACTCCCTACATCAACTAAGGAAAAGGAGACACATTGGCCCAGAGAGTGTAACTTCTAAGTTGAAAGCTGTCTAACGGGCTTTTTGTGTATCAAGGCTGAGCTCTTCGATATGATTTAAAGTATGAGAGGTGTAGGTAGAGCCTCCCACACCAAGAGGGATCGTGTAAAGGATAATTTCAAGAGAGTTCTTGGCCTTCAAGCGCTTACAAAAAAATCTCGTGCTGTTTCCTAAATGCCTCCAATTTGTGTCCAGGCCCTGTATCTTTACAGAACTTAACAAGGTGTACTTCCCTCTTTCCAACATTAAGCTTGTGAGCACAGCAGACATCTCCATTGGGTTGTCAAGGACGTTACACCTGCCAGGTGCACCAGTGGTGCAAATGAAAAGTGATTGGAAATTCGAATTTTGTAGTATGTAAGGGGGTGACCAAAATGGCATCATGGCGACTAGAGGTGACTCTATCTCTGGCAGATAAACGAGCATCTAAAGACCAGCTGGGTAATGTCCATTTAAAAACATGCTCAGGAATTTGAAGGTTCTGTAGGGCCAAGCGATTAGTACTGCCAGCATCCAAAAAGACCTAATAATCTGCCAGAGAGGCTTTGCTGTCATGCCAGATTAGTGTCATTGCTGAATCAGTGTCACTATCCATTTGCGGTTAGTTGGTTGGTTGATAATTGTTGTTGTGACTGGATCTCTCTCTTCGATTAATTGTAACTCTCCTCCCTGGAGCCTGAAGCACTCCTTAGAGGTGCTGGCCCTCCAGCCAGGGGCCTGACATCCCCATGCAACACAAGCCTAGTTGGGTCTGAGTTAGGATGAGAGGAGAGGGGCAGAGGCGCCTGTGGGATATCCATATCGATATGGATGGGTGGCAGCAGCACCATATGCACCTGCGCAGATCCAGATAGTGCGTACATAGTTGAGTCTAGGTCCTTTGTAGCATGGCTTTAGGCTACTCTGGACGGGCGAGACCGCCTCTCCTTGTCGCTCCCCCATTCCTATGGTGCACTATCCGAGAAGCGTGTGTGGCAGGCATGCTTCTCGCACAGACCCAGTGCGCAAGCGTCCATTTGCAGGGAGCTGCGCACAAAACCGCGTGCATCATGTCCCTAGGATGCTAAATTGTTCATGACGGTGATTCGGCATGACAGGGGCTCATGTTTTTTGCGCGAAGGTGATGTGTTTTAGACTTACCCTCCAGACATTGCATTTGAAAGGGCATCCTTGGCGTGAAGCGATCTGCGCCTAAATGGGCTGTACTACGTGAGTATGCGCACGAACATCTGCAATTCTGCCGGTTCAGAGCTGCCATTAGGTTTTACAACAGGTTGTTGTCATCTAACAGTGCCACTCTTAAGCAGGCCCTTCATGCACTCTTAAGCAGGCCCTTCATGCACTCTTAAGCAGGCCCTTCATGCACTCTTAAGCAGGCCCTTCATGCCCGCCCAGCAGCAGGTTGTTGTTTTACAACAGGTTGTTGTCCTCTAACAGTGCCACTCTTAAGCAGGCCCTTCATGCACTCTTAAGCAGGCCCTTCATGCCCGCCCAGCAGCAACACGTGCACGTGCTGCCCGAACAGCAGCGGCAGCAGCAGCAGCTGTAGCAGCAGCAACAGCAGCTCCTGCTGCCCATCCAGCAGCAGCACGTCCATGTGCTGCCCAACCAGCAGCAGCAGCAGCAGCTCCTGCTGCCCACCCAGCAGC
>LKMJ01002864.1_pt1 | contig 15977 bp, 16 predicted proteins | sample 643391 | NCBI WGS metagenome assembly LKMJ01 (sample SAMN04112250, study PRJNA286221) | soda lake metagenome | biome: soda lake; feature: Kulunda Steppe; material: water; isolation source: sample PL-Br10 brine of Picturesque Lake | place: Russia: Kulunda steppe | collected 2010-07
ACCAATGGAACCAGGTTTTGTTGCACTCCTTCGAGAGATTCTCGATGATGCTATCGAGAATCTCGATACTGGACGAAGAGACCTCAACGGTCGTCTCGAACGCTTTCGAGACGTCTTTATCGCTGACTCAACCATCGTTTCGTTGTACCAAGACGCCGCTGATGTCTGCGCAGCAACTGGTGACGACCAAGCTGAGCTGAAACTCCATCTCACCGAATCACTCTCTACAGGCCTCCCGACACGGTACCAAACAACCAGCGGGAAAACTCATGACCGGAGTCAGCTACTCACCGGCGAGTGGGTGGCTGACGCCCTCATACTTCTCGATTTAGGCTTCTACGATTTTTGGTTGTTCGACCGCATCGACCAGAATGGCGGCTGGTTCATCTCTCGTGTCAAACATAATGTGAACTTCGAAATCGTTGAAGAACTCCGGATATAGCGAGGTAACAGCATTCCGCTGGAGGGAAAGTCGCTGCAGAACGTCCTTGACGATCTGCATCGACAAGAGATTGACGTGCGTATCACTCTCTCATTTGGCCGCAAACGAGGGTCGAGCGCAAGCACGACCCGAACATTCCGATAAGTTGGCCTACGCAACGATGAATCCAAAGAGTACCACTTCTATCTGACAAATCTTCAAAGAGACGACTACCGCGCGCCCGATATCGCACAGCTCTATCGGGCGCGCTGGAAGTAGAACCGCTGTTCAAGGACCTAAAATCGCGGTTTGGCTTGGACGAGATCAATACGACTGACACCTACATCATTGAAGCGTTGATCATCATGGCGGTGATTTCGCTGATGATGGGCCGCGTTATCGTAGACGAGCTACGGGAACTCGAAGCACAACAGCGAGAGACGAATGCCGCCGCAGACGCCGAGTCGTCGGCGTCGCGGCTTCCCCGTCGTCGATGTTCGCTAGCCGTTGAACGGCATGCTCATCTCATTCAGCTGTATCTAATGCTTGAGTTAGGCTACGAACTGCCAGATTTGGATGAGTTGTTGCTGTGGGCGTCACAGAATCCAAATCCCAACAGGGATCGGCTATGCAAACAGGTTGAATCAGGTGAGTTTGCTTTTGATCGCGATTAGACTAGAACCGATGCACCCGGATGAAATTAGTGATTAATGAAATTGAGATCTAGTCAGAATATGTCTTCTTTTTCATCATCGTTAGAAGACTGACCAGTGTCACCCATGACCTCTTGGGTATCGCTAATGGATTCACTTGTATCATCGAATGTGGGTCCAGAAACCTGACCGTTTCCTCCTGATTTTCGTTTTAAGTTGGAAACCAGTTCACGACATTCTTGTTCTATTGAAGTGTTATTGAACGACACACTTGCTTGGAATTTTTGAACTTCCTCGGCAGCATCTTGGTAGGCTTCTCCTTTCCATTCTGATTCTTTGCGCTTGAATACGATCGCCGCTCCAATCCCGCCGAGACCGATTAATACTCCCAGGCCAATACCAACGTTAGTAATAGTGTCAAATAATATCAATCGGTCTAGCTCTCCTTGAACCGATTCCAATCGGTCATTTGTTCGTTGGAGTTCCAAAAACGGAGAGCTAGATGTATCAGCAACTGGTTCAGTGGTGTAGTCCAGCGTTCGTGGATTTTCAGCACTTAATTGAATTACAGCAGCTTCTGTTTCAGATTCGGCTAACTGTTTCGGGTATGACTCGAATTGGATGGTAACTGATTGACCAGGTTGGAGATCTTCTAGAATGTACTCTCCTCTACTATCCCCAGCAGTTATACCAACTCCTTCACCTTGCACAGATGGTTCGATCGATTCGAAATCCACGAAGGTGTTTGAACTATCAGAGATGTCGATTTGCAACTCATCTATTTCTTGTTCGGCTTCAATAGTGGCGACAATACTAATAGCCTGGTTACCATCTTCAATTCCATCATAATTTGTTTCGATCTCTGTATCGACTATTCCTGTGTGGGAATCCGCAATACCAGCCTGCGAAAAAGCTATTACCACTAGTATAATCGAAACTAATCCAATTATCCCTACAGACCTTCTGCGTAACAACATTCTTACTATGCATTTAATGACTCTATAATAAAAACGTATATGATACACTAAATATCTCTGGTAACTGCAGATATAGTATTGATACTCAGTATACCAGATACATAATTTGAATATTCTTTTGTTGAATACATTCTGTTCAATATTGGGTTTAACATAAACAATAAAAAACTAATGTGTTTAAAGTAAACAAATTTGTAAAATATTAGTGCGGAAATAGATATTCTCCATTATATTATCATAAATTTTAAAAATTGTAATTAATTACACAATACACTTTTGTTCCGATGGGATTGTATTAATCACAAGAATTATTCAATACGGTGTTAGTTGTACGTGTATGCCAGAAGCTAAACCAACTTTGGTTATCGGCGTTGGTCAGGGCGGAGTACGGATGCTAGAACATTTCAACAAATCTATTCAGAGGGAGAATGTCGACGAGAACCAATTCAATCTATTTGCTATAGACTCTGCAGAGGATATCGAGAATAATTTCTCCTATCTTCACGATAGCAGGAGATTTGTATTAGAAAAACCCATGGGTTGGGATCAGATGGTAAATGAATATCCATACCTAAAACACGGTGACGAACCGGGTAGACATGGAGGTGTTACACGTAATCGTCCGGTTGCCAGAGGACTACTTGATTCTGAGAACTTCTCAATTGTGTATAACCGACTTGAAACTGAAGTGAAAAAATTATTAGAGCATTCAACTGATGCTAACATATGGATACTGAGTTCTCTCGGTGGAGGAACTGGTAGTGGGGTTCAACCATTCCTTTCTACAATAGTCTACGATGTGGTGCGTAAAATTGATACTGAAGGTAATCAGGAGCCTAGAATCTATATAAATGGAATCGGTTCTATCCCAAGGCTCTCGAATTTAGATGGCCCTCGTTATCCGGATGCCAAGGCCGAATATATAGCTAATTCGTATGTTGCACTGAGAGAAATACGTAGCTTGTTTGAGCGTGATTTTAGTAATGACCCGATCGAAATCAATGTATACGCAAAAAATAGGGGCTCTCTCAAAAACAGTCAAATCCCACCAATTAACGAGCCACCATTAGATCGATATTTTGTTCTTCCGGTTGAAGAGAAGGAACTTACGACAACAGGTTCTAGAGACAGAATAAATGGAATCGTCTCAGATACCATTTTATATTTTTCGAGCACTAACGAGATAGAAAATTATCCAGATCTAAAAGATGTAGATATTGATTATGAAGAAAAGACAATTTTCACAATAAACGAAGCTACTATTTCGATGCCAATCGAGGAATTAAAAGAATATGTTGCATTAGATAAAAAGATATTCCAATTAGGGAAGGACGAAACAAAATTAAAACAACTCCAGGACACATACGAGAGAAATACTGAGTTCCTTAATCATATATTACGGGCAGGACGTGGTGTAGTCCCGGAAAAAGGCGGGTTTAATAACTTGGTCAATGAATGCAAAAAAAGTGTAGAGAATACCCTAAATTCGGTTGCCATCCGAAAAATTAGTGACTCAAATATCGAAGAACAAAAAGAAAAGGCTATAAAAAATATTCGAGAACAAACTGAGTCTCTAAACAACAGATTCGAGGATTCGAGACAAATTGGGAACAAAGAGCGGAGTATAGAAGATGACGTCCCAATGATAGCTAATGGAGATATTAATCCAGTTAATGAAGTAATTCAATATTTCTATTACGATCAGCTACATGTACATCTTAAAAACATAATCGAGGCCAGAAAATTCGCTAATACTGTTGACTCTGTTTGGGAGATTCACGGTGCTGATGTCGTTGCTGCAATGCAGAAACAAGGTGAGCTCGATGACTCGATCGAGGCCGTCAAAAGAGGCGATACAGAAGAGAGATACGAACGGTTGAAAAGATGGTTGGAATATCGTCTGAGTGAATTAGAAAATGACCAAGATGGAATTCTTTCCGGCTTCTTCGGCGGTAGTGATATAGAATCTGAAAAAGATACTCTCAAAAAGTTGATAACAAACTTGAAAGATGAAAAAGCCAATGAAGAACAGTTGCATGCTTTACGGGACAGCACTGAGACGAACCGCACTGCAGTACGAGAACGCCTTCGAGACCTAAGAGACCAATTTGAGATTGCGGTCGACAATGTCTCTGAAGATATTTCAAATGTAAATAATGAAATAAAAATAAATAAAGATAAAAAAGACGCATTGACTGATCCCGATAACAATGAATCTCTTGTTGATTTCTTCTCCGAACAATTTGCCAGCTTTTCCGTTAGTAATCCTGACAGGCTAAGCCAGGAAGACATCGAAGAAATCGAAAACGGAGAGTGGGATCTCGCAGACATGGTTGATTCCCCAGCGTGGGACAAGGACGATGTCTTAATAAATCTCAAAGATCTCCTCGAAAATCATATTAACGAGCGTATCACTGACCAGGCCAGGACCCCTGTGTACGGTATTCTACAAATAATGCGTCATGAAAATAATAGTTGGATTGACGAAGAGATTCGAAAAACAATAAAACATTCTCGTGCTCCCATCCACAAAGTTCCAAAAGCTGTCAAGGATTGGGGGGCGGTGTCTGACCCGCTTGAACTCAGATTCTTAGCCACGTATCCAAAAATAAACTGGAGCGAAACCAGCGAATTCGGGAGTATTGATCGTGCATTGAGTCAAGACACAAGAAGTGCAGTATCCATGTTCGTCGACACTGATGAAGAGGACGAAGACGAAATACAAGAACAATACTTTAGACCAGCATATCCAGAACTTTACTGAATAGTATTCATTTACTCTCATCCGTAGGAGATTGTTGATATTTCTGGGGGATGATTAGACCAGTAGACGGAGAGCCAATAACATATGGCGCGATTGCTGAGAATCCGTGGCTACTTGGAGATGTGTTCTATTACAGCGGTAGTGTTCAGATAAGCAGCTACGACAGAGTTGTAGACGTAGAAAGCCCTCGACGCTCTCGACTCCCGCAGCTCGCTGCGCGCTTCGGGCCTAACGGCCCTGCAGTGCTTGCATCGCCGGGGTTCGCCGAGAGCGTCTCGCCCTTTCATCCACCAGGCTTCGGCTGGCTTATCGGGCAAAACAGCGTGTTTGCCTGGTGCTTATCTGAACACCACCAACTACAGATCCACAAGTTTTAATTTACAGAAATTAATCCATCTTGATAATGTTCAGACAGAGAGAAAACATAAGGGTAATTATTGGAAGCCTGATCGTTGCGTTGGGAATGTCTGTGGCGGGGATCTCCGCTTTCAACAGTAATTTTTCCCCAACTTTCGTAGGATTTCTCGTGTTTTTTTCCGGATATGTAATCTCGCAACGGGGAATTCCCCTAAACCAACTCTCAGTTGACAACAAATTATTTAAAATCTTACATAATGGTTTTCCCATCAAATTAAGTTTACGTTTCATTTTCATACTTGTTGGAGGACTCCTTGCTACCTGGGGTGTCATTATATTCGCTGAAGCCGTAATTAATCCAGATGGCGTTAGTGCTATTGTTGCAGGCATTATTTGTACAGTTAGTTACATTTGCACGCATATAGGGATTAATGGGACGTTACTATGACAGGACTAAAACCAACCATCAACACCTCTGAGTCTACTGAGAAAAACAGCTGGACTGATGACCCGATGCGAATATTTGGGTTCCTCGTAGGTCTCGCACTTGCTTCAGTATCACTCTCAAGTGGGTTCATATGGGTCTGTGGCGAAAAGTGTGTACAGCAGGGGATGATCTGGACACCAGACCGGCAGTTTGGATTAGTGTTTCTGGCGTCGTTGTCTTCTTGGTGGGGATATCTAATTGCACACCGAGCCGTGACTGGCCGATTCATCGACCAGGAAACGTTCGAACAGAACACTGACTCTGTGTCTACAAATGAGCAGAAAGATTGGATAACTAAATTACCTCGTCTGATCAGAGCCAAAATACCGTCCGGAAAAAAACGGGGTTTGGCATTTGTGTTAGGTATTGTAGCATTCGTTAGCGGCATCGTCGTCGGGTTTGTTTATATTCGGCAAGGCAATCACCTACTCACCAATTTGGGAGGAATTCTCTTTTTCGGTGGATACGTTATGGCACACTACGCTGAAACGGGCAAGCCATTGTAATCATGATGGGAGATGACTCAAGTCGAGCAGAACGAGAACTGATAGAAGACACATATGCAGACATGCAGTGTTCCATTAGTGGACAAAATTATAATAAATTGAGTGACAAACCAGCAAACACGTGGAAACGCAACGACCAATCCGGTCGTGACGAAATGGCCGATGTGAGTGTCATTCCATTCGATAACCTACACATCCATCGTTTTTGCAGCGTCTTTCCTTTGAAACTGAGAAGCAAGCAAAATATGGACACTACGCAGGGGACAAAAAGAAATGAAAAACAGAGCAACTCGTGGTTAATAGAACTTCCATTTGTCGAGCACCGAATAGAAATATTCCCCTTCGAGAAGGGGATAGATCATCAGTGTGGCGATGAAATTCGATTTTTACCGTGTCGAGGAGAGGCTAACTACGAAAGTAAGTCTCTATCAATCTTTGGTGGGCTAATTCGGACGGCACTCCAATTCACACCATTTATTATAGCCACAGTGATGCTGATGTTGTTAATATTTGCAGAACTATCACCGAGAGTCGAGGGAATCAGTGCATTCTTTGTATCGTTATCATCAACTGTGATTATCGCAGTAGCTGGAAGCCTTCTGATGTGGGGACTTCTTTTGTGGCTCATCGCTGGGGCTGGACTGATTTCTGCTCAAGAAATATTGGAAGCTATCACAGTCTATGGTCTAATCGGTATACTGGGCCTTGGAACCGCTGGATCTATTTACTTGGTCCTTACTGCTTCTGATCCGCGATCGCTGTCTCCAAATATTATATATACGTCTGGGTATCTGCTACTGACACTCCTGGGAGGAATGTTCATTTATGATGGGATGTTGCGGACTGAGCACCTCTTCAACAATCTTGAAAAAAAGCTGATTGTCGAAGACAAAATTAGTTACCAAAAATATAAAAAGCAAATCGCAGATAATCTCCGTGATACAACCTATATACCGGTAATTGGAAACTTGCCCACATACCTACTGTTCGCCCTCGTGCTGGTGTCGCAGTTTGCGGGGATCTGGCTTATTACCGAAGGACCCCAACATCTCAACCTCACCATAACACTCGTTGTGAACGTGATTTTCAATATTGTAATGGCGGTCATCTATTTTCAAATGTTCGTTCTTATCAGCTGTTTTCACGATCTGATTACTGGGAATGTCAGACTCAACACTGATCATAAAAGTAGTGAATCTGATACTTCGGATGACAAAACCTATGATCTGATTTCCTATCATCCCTTCCACCCGGATGGTTACGGAGGGTTTAGAGACTTTGGAAGGTTCGCAACGCGGGTAAACGGCCTTCTTTTATTAGGTGGACTCTACGTTATTTATCGTTTATACATCCAAGGAGCTCGTGCGTTCCCAGAGTCTGGTATTGGGCTAACAACACAGCCGACCACAGAGATCTTGTTATGGGCAGTAAGCTATGTTGGGCCGGTGGTCGTTCTCATTGTGCTTGCGTTTGCTTGGTTGTATTTCTCGTTCTGGAACATTCATGTTAAAATGTCAACAGAAATGGAAGAACATTATACAAGCCTCTTGCAAAAAAAGCAAAAAGAAAACAGTGAGAAATCGATTGGCTCTATTGAGGATGGAAAAATGTTTAAAGATACGCGAAAAGAGGCTCCAGTCTGGCCGATCGATACGAAGATGTTGATCTCTTCTCTTTCAAGTGGAGTGTTACCCTTGGTACTGGCATTGCCACGATTTTTGTTTTGATACAGTATATCAATTCGTTTTAGTTTTGATTTGCGAAAAATCAACTTTCATGACCGATTGATAGACACGTATATATATGATTACTTAATTTACGGGAATGTCTGCGATATGAACGTGACGGGAACAAAAGCGTCAGAAGACTCTCGAAAAGCACTAGTCACCGGCACGTGTGGCTTTGTCGGGAGTCACCTCGTCGAACACCTCACCGATGCCGGCTGGGATGTCGTTGCGACCGACATCGAAGCAGCCCACCGAGGCGAGTACTACACTTCACGCGAGGAGTCCGAAAACAACTCAATGCCGGAACCAAGCTATTTCGAAACGAATCTCGGCCAGACCCCTGTGGAGTTCGTCCCTGCCGATATCACGGATTCAGAGCAAGTCAATCAGCTGTTTGTCAACCGCGATAGCTACGATGTCGTGTTCCATACAGCGTCCCTGTACGATTATTTCGCCGACCGAGAAACACTCGACCGTGTGAATATTACTGGTGGACGAAACGTGGCGACAGCCGCGAATCGATTCGGTGTTGACCAGTTTATCCATTGGAGTACACTTGGGGTGGTTGGAGGCTCGTCATCCGAGTCCGAACCAATCCAAGAAGACGCATCCTACAACCCCCACAACCGGTATGGCGAATCAAAGGCCGAACAAGAGCGGATGCTGTTCGATCTCGAAGCCAAGGAGGGCCTTCCTGTGACGGTGCTCCGTCCAGCACCTATCTACGGACCACGACATATGTATGGAATCTATCACCTTCTGTATCTCTACCGCAGAGTTGGGACGGGCTTCATTTGGCCGATCTACCCTCGAGACCAGCAACTTCGATTTCCATCTGTACACGTTACAGACCTCGTGCAAGCCGCTATGTATGTCACCCAACACCCGGACCAAACCATCGGTGAAGTGTATCACGTTACGAGTAATCCTATCGACCAGGATGAGCTCATCGAGTTCATCACGAACGCACTCGGACTTCCACAGTACCGAGTCCCGATGCCTTGGCCGTTGTATCGATTTATTGCAAATCGACTAGTCGAGACGGCCGAAGTGTTAGAGAGGCGCGCTCGACGAAACGACATACGTCCGAAATTTCCAATGTCGATGGCGCAGTATCTGACCCGCGACTTCTGGTACGTAAACGACAAGCTCTGCGACCTCGGATTCGAATTCGAATACGCCGACCCTCGAGAAGGCCTCTGGGAGTACATTACGTGGTGCAAGGAGCGTGGGTTGGTATGATCGAGGTCTCTACACTTCACGTTCCAGTCGTTGCGGTACTAGGTCTGTTTTCAGGAGTGTTGTACGCTCGACATCTACGGCGGCGAAATCCAGAGTTCTATGCTATCGCCTCAATAATCGTCCCAATGACTATCTGGGTAGGGGTAACGATTGTGAACATAACCGGAGTTACGCCGTTGTTCGACCAAACAGCGGTTGGACTTCCATTGACTATTGCAGTTCCGTACCTTCTTTCCTATCCGCTCTGGTTTCGAGCTAGTGGAGAGGTAGCTTTCATTTGTTTCGGACGATACCCTGACCAAGGCGGTCTGTTGTGGGTATTTCGTCTCGAAGACAACACACAGGAGATCGATCCGACCTGGAACCAGGATCCTCAAACCAAAGATAATAACTAAAACCGGAAGATGGGTCGTTTCTCGTTTTCAATACACAGCCCACATATACTAACTGACAACGTAATTGTTAAGAAACAACATAAATGACCAAGTGGTATGAAACACAAACCGGCCGACTACGGATGGTTATTGGTCGGTGCCGTAATCATCAGCATCGGGTCCGGTCTGGCAGGAGTCTATTCCTTTCGCGGTCAGTTCGTGATCGTGTCGCTCGGGTTCGTACTCTTTTTTATTGGCTTTCAACTTTCACAGTTTGGCGTCCATCAGTGGCCGGAACGAGGGGTTACAGATATCTTCGATATTAACACAAATCAACTCGAAAAAAAGGAACTAATAACACGAGGAACTGCAGTCGCGGTGGGCCCACTGCTGATCGGTGGCGGGGTAACACTGTTCTCTCAAACAATCATTGATCCTACAATAACGTATGCAATACTCGCTGGCGTCGTGAGCGTGATCGGCTATGTTGTATCACATTACGGCTTGATGGGGAGGATGTTTTAATGTCAACGTGTGAAGAAACTACTAAGTCGACCGGGTGCAACCCCCCCAAAGTTGGACTCTCGTTAAAAGAGTGGACACTGTTTGGGGTTGGGTTCCTAACTACTGCCATTGCGCTCGCTTCAGGATTCATTTGGGCGTTTCAAGGTCGAACAGTACCGGTTTTTGCAGCTGCGTTCCTCGCCTGGGTCGGTTACCTGATAGCACATTACGGAGCGACAGGACTATTTATTGATGGGAAACAGGACACCGAGAGCCACAAATTGGCACGTAGTGTCGAGAAGAACGGCCTCATTCCCTCCGAACGATGGCGACAAGTAGGGATAATCATCGGTACCGCAACGCTCGTGAGCGGTATGGTGGTAGGTGTGATATTCATTCGCCAAGAACAGTATTTGTTTACTAGTGTCGGTGGTATTCTGTTTTTGGGCGGGTACGTCATCGCCCACTACGCGGAAACCGACCTTCTGCTGTAAAGCGTCTATGCGCTGGAAAAATGTAATATTCACCTGTCGCCGTCCAACAATCACAGAAACTCAGCGATATAAATAACGATCGGACCGAGGGTGCCGCTAATGAGACTCCACAAGAGCCTGTTGTTTATTGGCCACACGGGTGCCTCCTCACGAAGAGGCCAATCCGAGAGGTCATCAAGAGTGTTTGTCTGCTCGAAGTAATGACGTTCTCGCTCCCGTAGCATTCGTAAATGGACCTGCCAAAACGAGTAGTACATCCAAGCACTCGCTACAATCCCATACAGTAATAGTGGGGCGAGAAAACTCTGAAACCAGATAGCAGTCCCGAACATGATGTGTACACTCTCTGGGACAAGTTCTTGTGGCGTTACACGAGAGCCTTGAAAAAAGAGTCGGTATACAACGTAGAAGCCACCGAGAATAAGCATCAGATTCACTCTGGTTGCAAATTTGCCGATATCACGATACCCTGCATGACCATCTGTGTGACCGGGCAGATATCCTAGAATGCGGTTGCCACCAACTGAATGAAGCTCAAACCGCGGGCGGTCGTCGCGATCTTCGTTGAACAGTCGATAAAACGACGCGATCAGTATTACGAACTGGAATGCCACGACGACGAGAAGAAAATTGAACAGCAAATTCGCTGCTACCGTGAACGAAAAGTCTAGATTCTGTGGTCCGCGTCCAATCGACCAGTAAACTGCATACTGTATCATAAACACCGCGCTGAACAAGTACGCAGTACGGATAGGAAACCAGTCGTGAATCGGATTCCACGTTTCGCCGACTGTATGAGAGAGCTGGTCCCGTATACCGTCCACCCACTTTTCGTACTCTTTTTTGTTTTGGACGATGTGAGTATCATCTAAGTTCTCAATGAGGTACTCGGTCCGTAACAACCCGTCGTAGGTGAGTAGCCCACCAAGCAGGATCAAAAGCAGATATCCAGAGACGAACACAATGTTGTTTGGAACCTCTGTGCCACCCGCAATGTCTTGGCCACCGTCTACCAAAACAGTCGGATTCGTTATGAGTGTCGTGTACTGGATGACGAGATATATCGAGATGAGGGATCCAATGACAAGGAACGTTATCAGGCCGTAGACGATCATAGCCTTGTACACCTCTACTTTATCGAACAGACCGATGTCGAGAATGAGTAGCAACAATACTGCATACAACAGGACACCCACGGTGATCGTTACCCACTCTACCGGCGATAGCATTGGCAGAAACACCGAGAGTCCATCAACACCTTCAACGAACTCGGCTCCGACGAACAGCACGAATGTCGTAATAAGAACCGCCATCGGTGTGTGGCGTACCACGAGTCTCACAAAACCTGAAAGAAATTCTACCCGATCATCCAGTATGTTGTCGGGGCCTATCGCATCATGCTCATTGACGACCTCCGCAAACTCCTCGTCAGTGAGGTACGCGGGATCGTCATCTGGGCCAAACGGATATACAGCACAATACCGGTGTAGGTGGAAGTCGTCGAGAGGGATGACACCGTCATCCTCGGCAGTCGATTGTTTCGAACCGGGCCGCTTCCAGGCACGACGAGGCTCACCAACTGCACTCGAATCAAACTCGTCAGTTGATCCACCATCCCGAGTACTATTGTCAGGGGCCATTGATCCTCGTTCAGTTACTAAGATGTCATAAATGAATCGGATTAAAATATGGGGGTCGGTCGGTGTCTAATAACACAGCGTCCTGAGTACAGAATTTTTATACGGTTGCCCGTTGAGAATTTCATAATGATTCATTTGTGGAAGCCACGAAATATTGGTACTGAGGTGCGCTAGTTAATGTCTGATGAACCACACAGAAACAGCCCTATCAATTCAGACCATTACGAATCAGTCTCTATGAAGCTCTCTGGTCAGCTAGCAGAATTAGATCTGATCCCAGCTCCGGTCCGTGCGATATTTGGTTATCATTCTACATCAGGTCGTTTTGCATTGGATGTTATCCGAATAAAAAGATATGCAGAAAAATACATACAGAACACTATTACTGAAGTATTTACTGAGATCGAGATCGCAATATCTGAAGAATTCGGAATAGAACAAGACTCTGTAGAATTCGATTATGAAACAAAACTTACGATGCCGGCTGAATTAACTCTTGGACATATTTATACACAGGCTATAAACAATTCGCCAAACAATTTCAATCCAGTCACTCAGAGGGTTTCGACACCAATCGAGGACTATTTTAGATTTCCATTCGACAAAGCCGCCGAAACCAAGCGGCGGCAAAAATTGATAGAAGAGTCTTCTTCACAGTTGGATACAATTGAACTCGCCGAGAAAGTCACAGAACTAGTCGTTGTTGCTCTCTTGGATGGTGACATGCGGGACGCGATAAACGATCAGGAATATCAAGATTTCGAAATGAGCCCTGAAGACCAGCTAGAGAGACAGCAGGCAGCGGCAGTGGCACAGAATACACTTGAAAAAAAGGTCGAAAAGTTGTTTGAACCATTCAATAAGAAGGTCCGAACCGCATACGAAGAAGCGGTGTTAATATCAGAAGGGCATCAGGAAGACGATCCCTATTTTCGTGAGTTGATGGCTAACGCAAAACAGGAGGACAAAGAGGCACTCGAGGACATTCGACAAAAATACAAATTTGGATCATTCGAAGAGATTAATTTCGAAGGTTTGTTAATTGAACCACAAACCCTTTTCGGGAAGGATCAGGAGTTTCCGTATCTCAAAACGCAGTATGGCCGGGTTGGAGTCATATACGATGGAATGATCGAGATGTATCGGTACGCAGGGATAGATATTGATGACCGTTTCAAACGATCAATAATATACGCTATCATCGGTGCACAGATCTGGCTCGATGATATCGACGACTACCACGCAGACCTAGCCGACACACAGCTTACACCTGTTACAGCTGAGTATTTGCTATCAGATACGGATCAAGAGGCATATGAGAATATTGAACAAATTTCCAGAAAATATCTTATGACAGCAAAACAGTACGCAGCTGAAACTAACTCTCCACTCGCAGGTATTGGAACAGATTACATCTACAGGCTAGGTAATCCAGAGGTACTTGATAAAGGACAGTAAAAAACCCGACATATTGCAAAACGGTGGCACCAGAACGGAGAATAAGTTTTAAAATACGTATCCCCGTATTAGTTATTTAGTTTAAGATGGTTATTCTTAGTTCAATCTATACTGCTCTGAGTAGAACAGTTAGAACTATTCGATTAGTTGTTATATACGGGATTCGAGTAGATACAAATCCGGTTCCAGAAACCTGGACCCACATAACGAAGGTCGACCCAGAATCGAACAAAAAGATACCTGTTGCTTTTTCCAGATATCTCAGTCATACGGATGCTATCTCCGTTGGCGGATCAGCCGATGTCACAGGCGAGAACACGGTCGAAACATTCAGACTACTCGAGTATATATCGACGCCAGCGTTCCACGAACCGAGCGATCCACAGCACGTTACTGAGGAAAGTCAGTCGAAATCAAAATTTCTTGCTGTACCACAAGTGCTAAATGGGGATGACAAGGCGTTTGTCGGCGACTTTGGAGCTGGTGTCGAATACATTCGAGAACACATGGCACCAGCCTTACTTAGCAATGTTCCGATATTGTCTTCCGACATTAAAGACCGGATAGCAGCTGTACTGACTGGTTTCATGCTCGAATCTGCAGTAACAGAAGCCTACATAATTCAAAATCCAGACAGTGCTGCTGCCCGTGAAAGTGGTGTATCACAAGAGGATCTAGTCAGTCCAAAAGAAGCAAAACACCGCGCACTCGCTGCTGAACACGTGCTTCGGGGTGAAATTCTGTATCTTGAGTACTCAGGAACTTACGGTGGAGAGGAAGCAATAGCTCTGCTAGAAGAGATAGACAGCGGGGTTGAATGGACTCGCATCTGGTACGGAGGTGGAATAGACTCCAGAGAAAAAACAGATGCGATGTTAAAAGCAGGTGCAAATTCCGTCGTTGTCGGTGATGTGTTCCATCGGATCGCAACAGAAGAAAAAGAAATCACAGAACAGTATCTCAATGACACAAATTCGGACTCTAATTCTATACCACAAATAGAAGTATGGATGGAGAAAGAGATCGATGTCTCTAAAACCGCTGCCGCTCAGTATTTATCGACGATTCCATCGGTTTCAGATCCTATTTCGACGGCTCAACAATACCTTTGTTTGGGTGTACGTGCTCGGTGTAAAATTATAACTGAACATAATAATAGTAATAAGAACGCGCCAGCTAGTTTGAGAGATACAACTGTAAATGCAGTAGCCGATGCGATCGGCGAAGACATTGCCGAGCCTGAAATTTTCACACAACAAATTGTCGGAGGGATCCTTGACGAGGATCAGAACCAAATTCCTAGTAATAAGTTCAATATTAACCTCACCTCAGCATAAAAACGTCTCAATACGACAGAGCATCTAGTCTCCAGCTCGTCAATATAAGAGAAGAGATAGAATTCGTAAGCAGCTATCAACAGATTAGCAAGGCGAGTACCTCTATTGACCGTGAGGTGATTTACACACTGACAGCCATTTTCATCGACTACCACTAGGAATCTGATCGAGTGTTTGGATCAACTCATCACGATCTGGAAGCACGTAGATCTGACACTGTGTCTCTCGGCCGCCAATCTCGATGGCTGAATCAATAGCAAACGCGTACTCCTGATTCCCGTCTAGTCGGTCGACAACATCATGCATCACTTTCTTGCCTGCGTCGCGGACGTGCTCCGGCGGTAAGTGGTCAATCTTCGTCTGGAGCGTGTTCGCCCAGCCGTCAATGAACCCGCTTGTAAGAATATTACCCATCTGTCTTTAGTTGGTCATAGAACCGCAGTACAGCGGTAGCTTATCGAGACTTCTTTTCGAGTAGAATGAGGAGGCAGCTAGTGTGCACAAAGATACCTCCTCAATCCGACTTATGCGTCGTCTCACTAGCCTTTTTTTATCTGAGTTTCTCGAAAAGCACGCCGAGGAACTCGGCGTGGTCGAAAGTGATCGGAAGCTCCAAGTTCCTGCCTTCGTCTGGGCATTCGTGTTCGGCCTTCGCCGCGGCGAAGGCCGAACACTTGCAGATTTTCGACGCTGTTACAACTCAACGGCCGACAGGACCCTCTCGCCAGGTGGTTTCTATCAGCGGTTGACGCCGACTCTTGCAGAGTACTTTAGCGATCTCGTCGAGACCGCTCTCGACGAGGTCGCTGTTCCCGACACTGCTGGTGTTAGTGTTGATCGGTTTAGGGACGTGATGATCGCTGATGGAACCGTTCTACGCCTTCACGAGCTACTATCTGAGGAGTACAAAGCCTGACACGAGGAGCAGGCTGGAGCGAAGCTCCACCTGCTCCACAATGCCACCGAGAAGACGATTGAACGCTTCGAGATCACACATGAGAAAACCCACGACAGTAGCTTGTTCAAAACCGGGTCG
>LKMJ01002865.1_pt1 | contig 15977 bp, 14 predicted proteins | sample 643391 | NCBI WGS metagenome assembly LKMJ01 (sample SAMN04112250, study PRJNA286221) | soda lake metagenome | biome: soda lake; feature: Kulunda Steppe; material: water; isolation source: sample PL-Br10 brine of Picturesque Lake | place: Russia: Kulunda steppe | collected 2010-07
AGGTTGACCGAGAGAAAGGCCCACAGCGACGCGACGGTCAGCAGTCCACCGAAAGCGAGCGCGTTCCGGACCGGGACCTCGTGCGTCGCGAGCGGCCTGTCCGCGGTCCGTTCCATCCGTTTGTCGATGTCCCGCTCGAGGACGTGGTTGAACGTTCCGGAGGCGCCGATCGCCAGCACCCCACCGCCGAGGGTCAAAACGACGGTTCGGATCGCCGGCGTTCCCGCAAGCACCATCCCGGCGCCGGCGACGAGACAGAGCAGCCACATCAGCCGTGGCTTCATGAGCTGGAAATACGCGCCGACCGTCGCTTTGAGTCGGGTCGACAACGACTGAGGCTGGGCCGTCACGGACGGCGTCGACCCGTCCTCGTCGGGACCCGGGGATGGCGGTTCCAGATCGGGGGTCGTTTCCGGGGCGTCGTCGGTGCCGGTTTCCGCCTCCAGACGCCACGCGAGGGCGAGAACGAGCGCCCCGAAGATGACCATTGCGGCGGGCAAATGAAGCATTTCGAGCGCAGTCCCGGTCGCGAGGGCGGCCCCGATCGCGGCCTGGATCGGGTACAGAAGGAGAGCAACCGCGAGGGCCGCCTTCACCCGGCGGGAGGCGGTCGACCACCCGACGACCGCCGCCGAGAGCACGAGAAGGCCGACGACGACAGCGGCGACGCGATGAAAGAGGGCGATCAGAACGGCGGGGGGCGAGAGATCCCCGCCACAGAGCGGCCATCCCTGACAGGCGGCCGCAGCGTCCGCGAGCGCCGCCGTCGCGCCGACGACCACGAGGACGTACACACCGATGACGGCCGCCGCGAGCAGGGCGACGGGGCTCCTCATACGCATTGTTTCAGTCTCCTTCGTCCGGACACTTAGACCCCTCGCTTCCGGCGGATGCGGGGTTCACTCTCCGTTCTATCGCCCGATCGTTTCGGGGAACGAACGGATCACTCCGAATCCTGAAGCCGTTCGGTCGTCTCGACGAGCGGATGGTGTGCGTAGTCGACCTCTTCGATGTCGTCGATCGATTCGAGGTTACTCTTTCGGGCGGTTTCGGCCATCCCGAGATTGACCCGCGTGTCGAGTCTGACGACGTAGGCGTCCATCTCCTCGATACCGAGGCGGTCGGCCGCCTTGACCCGGTGGTGACCGTCGGCCAGAAGGGTCGTCCCGGCGTTGTCGATGACGACGAGCGGCTCCGCGAGCCCGTTTTCGAGTTCGTACCGGCGTCCCTCGAGTTCGTCGGTGTAAACCTTGGTCTGTGTCGGCCGTAGCTCCGAAAGTTCGACCGTCCGCCGCTCCTCTCTGGCTTCGACACCGTGAATGCTCTCGAGGGTTCGTTTGAGTTTGCCGACCTTCTCCGGGGTCGCGCGCTCGATCTGTGACCGGATGACGTCGGCGTTCGAAATGAGGCCGACGAGGTTGCCGGCGTCGTCGACGACCGGAAGCTGTTGGATCCCCGATCTGAGGATCACCCGGGCGGCGTCGGTGATCCGCATCTCGGGGTGAGCGACGATGATATCATCGGACATGATCTTGAATATCGGATCCCGGTCGTCGGCGAGCAGCAGATCCCGAGCGCTGATGAACCCACTTACGTGACGGCCGTCACAGACCGGATACCCGCTGTGGGCATCGCTTTTCGCGATCCGTTCGGCGACCGTTTCGACGGTGTCGTCCGGCGAAGCCGTCTCCACGTCCCGTGTCATGTAATCCTTCACTCTCGGTTGATGGTCGCCCGAATCCGAGGCCTCGTCCATTGTCGGATAGAGGGACCGCCGCGGCAAAAAGGTCACTCACCGGGCGTCCCGTCGAGATCGACCAGTTCGGAGTAGACGAACGCGGCAGCGTGATCGGGCGTGACGCCGAGCGCTTCGAGGAATCGCTCGCTGACGACTTCCTCGATGACGGCCCCGCGGTCGTCCTCCCCGGTGCCGTCGGTGAGTATTCCGACCGGGATCTGTGCGCCGGCCATATCGGCGTGGCCGCCGGCGCTGCCGATCTGTGCGAACGCCTCCCGGATCACCTCGCCGAGATCGATATCCGCCCCACGGGCACGCGAGGAGACGTAGACGGTATCGTCGGTGTATCCGAAAACGAGTGTGGTCGTGATTCCCTCCATCTCGAGCAACCGATCGGCTGCCTGTGCGAGCGTATCCCGATCGGATATCTCGCCGACACAGGTCGTCAGAACGTCGGCATCGACCGACCGGTTGGTTATCGCACGGCCGAGCGTCTCGAGCGTCTCGGCGGTCACACTGGGCGATTCGACCCGCCGAAGTCGCTCGCCGTTAGCCGTTTCGACGAGTCCGGCTGCCGCTTCGAAGTCGGCGATCGAAACGCCGCGACTGAACTCCTGGGTGTCGGTCCGGATACCGTAGAGCAGTCCGCTCGCGAGTGCCTCGCCCGGGTCGATTCCGAACCCGGAGAGGTAGTGTTCGACGAGGGTACAGGTCGCTCCGACATCGCTCCGCAGGTCGACGAAGCCGGCCTGTATCGGCCCCCGCGGTGGGTGGTGGTCGATCACGATATCGATCGGCGTCCCCTCCGGGAGGCTGTCGTTGACCCCCGGTCTGGAGTGATCGACGAGCGCGAAGGCGTCGAACTCCGAGAGGTCGTCGTCGGGCGAGAGGTTCCGGAGATCGAACTCGAAGAGGTTGACGAGCGCCCGGTTCTCCTGGTGGTTGATTTCGCCGTAGTAACACGCCACCGCGTCGACACCGAACGCGGTCGCGATCCGTCGGAGTCCGATCGCGGCGGCGATCGCGTCCGGATCCGGGTTGTCGTGGGCGAAGATAGCGAGCGTCCCGTCGATATTCGAAAGCGTATGCCGGAGCTTTCTGGCCCGTATCCCATCGTCACCGGCTCGTTCGGTCAGTTTTCGGGCGGTTTCGGCCGGTAGATCGACCAGTCGGTCGACGTCGGCCTCGATCGCGTCTCGATCGGCCGGCGTGACGTGTTCGTCCAGACAGGCCATCACGAACGCGTTCGGATACGCGACGGTAGCCGTCTCGACTATCCGGCGGAGCCGATCGGTCCCCGACGGCGCGATGACAACCGAGTCGACATCGCCCGCGACGGTGCGGATATCGCCGACCGAGGTGAGATCGACACGCCGGGCGTCGATACCGGCCTCTCGGAGCGCTTCGGATCGTTCCCCGTCGTCGAGCAAGACGAGAAGCGACGTCGAGCGGTCGTCGAGTCGATCGAGGAAGGTTCGGTCGACCGCCTCACATCCCAGCACCAGCCGGTCCATACGTTCGGGATGGGAGCGACGGCCTAAAACATGCTGGACAGCCGTCTATCAGAACAGCGCCGCGGCGGCGTCGAAGGCCGCCCCGTCGAAGACGAGGAGGCCGGGCAGAAGGAAGACCGTCACGACCGCGGCGGCGAGGACGGCGACGTACAGTGCGGTCGGGTACCGATCGATACCGATCGGCTCCGCCGGCGTCTCGATCCACATCGCCTTGACGACACGGCTGTAATAATAGAGGCTCAACGCGCTCGTTATCGCCCCCACCAGTGCGAGCCACCAGACCCCGGTCCCGACGGCCCCTGCAAAGAGGTAATACTTCGAGAGGAAACCGCCGCCGACCGGCAGCCCGGCCAGAGAGAACATGAATATCGTCATCGCGACACAGGCCAGCGGCGCCTCGCGTGCGAGCCCGTTGTAATCCTCGAACGTGCGACCGACTTCCCAGTGTTCGACGAGCGCCACGAAGAGGAACGCGCCGGTGTTCATGAAGCCGTAGACGAGCAGGTGCAGCATGCTCGCGCCGAGAACCGTCGCCTCGGCGCCGGGACCCCCGACGTTCGTCAGCGCCGCCAGTCCGATCAATGCGTACCCCGCATGACCGACGGAGGAGTACGCCAACATCCGTTTGACGTGCTCCTGTGTCGCGGCCGCGAAGTTCCCGACGACCATCGTGACGACCGCGAGGATCTGGAAGACGAGCACCCAGTCGAGCGCGCCGACGACCGATCCGATCGGGAAGCCGACGACGAGCACGCGGAAGGCGACAACGAACCCGGCGGCCTTCGAGGCCGACGAGAGGAAGGCGGCGACCGGCGCGGGCGCGCCTTCGTAGGCGTCCGGCGCCCAGAAGTGGAACGGCACCGAGGCCGTCTTGAACGCGAACCCGCCGATCAACATGAGCAGTCCGACGCCGAAGACGCCGGGGTAAGTGGCCGAGGCCTCGCCGGCCGCACTCGCGACGTCGGCGAGCAGCAGACTTCCGGTCGAGGCGTAGATCAGCGAGATACCGTAGAGCATGATCCCCGAGGAGAGCGCGCCGACGAGGAAGTATTTCAGCGCCCCCTCGACGGAGCCGCGGTTGTGTTTCAGGTAACCGACCAGCGCGTAGGAGGGGAGACTGGCGAGTTCGAGCGAGACGAAGACGACGGCCAGACTGTTGGCCGACGCCAGAACCGACATCCCGGTCGCCGCGAGCAAGACGAGCATGTAATACTCCGCCCGGTGGGGGAACTCGCGGATGTAATCGAGCGACGCGATCGAAACGAGAGCGGTCACGCTGCCGAAGATGAACGTGAACAGCAGGCTCATCCCGTCGACGACGAGCTGACCGCCGAACAGTTCGACCCCGTCGGCGGCGGCACCCGAAAGCAGGAGGACGCCGGACACGGAAAGCGCGACGATCGAGCCGGCCGTCGCGACGCCGGAGAGGAGGCCGCCGCCCGTCTCGTCCGGGCCGAGGGCGTCGATCACGAACAGCGCGAGTGCCGCGAAGGCGAACGCGGCCGCCGGCGAGAGCAGGAGCCATTCGTTCACCATCAGCTACCACCTCCGAAATCGAAGTCGATCACGTCGATCGTCGCGTCCCGGATCATCTCGAAGAGGAGGTCGGGAGCGACACCCAGCGTGATAATGAGAGCGAGCAGCGTCACGATCGGGACGATGTCGTGGATCGGGGCCCGACCGAGTTCGTAGTCGGTTTCGAGCCGGAAGGGGCCGAAAAGCGACCGTTGCATCGCCCAGAGCAGGTACCCGGCGACGATCACGATGCCGAACATCGCGAGGGCGGTGAACAGCGGCGCGGCCGGCAGCACCGTCGACTCGAAGGCGCCGATGAAGACGAACAGTTCGGCCATGAAGCCGGCCATGAGCGGCAGGCCCATGTAGGCGAAGGCGCCGGCGACGAAGACGGTCGCCGTGACCGGCATCTTGCCGGCCAGTCCCGACATGTCGCCGATCATCCGGGTGTGGGTCGCATTGTAGAAGACGCCGACAGTCATAAAGAGCAGCCCGGAGATGAGCCCGTGGGCGATCATCTGGAACGTCGCGCCGCCGACGCCGTAGACCGTGTAGGCGATGAGCCCCAGAATGACGTACCCCATCGAGGAGACCGACGAGTAGGCGACGACGCGCTTGAGGTCCTGTTGGGCCAGCGCGAGCAACGCGCCGTAGATGATCGAGACGACCGCGATCGCGGCGATCGGGACGGCGAGCGTCGCGGCCTGTTCGGGGAGCATGGTGAAGTTGAACCGCAACAGGGCGTAGGTACCCATCTTCAGCAACACGCCGGCCAGAAGGACTGAAACTGGCGTTGGCGCCTCGACGTGGGCGTCCGGCAGCCACGTGTGGAACGGGACGATCGGGACCTTCACCGCGAAGCCGACGAACATCGCGAGGAACGCGACCATCGCGAGCGTGTCGGGCGCGACTCCGGCCGCCGGCGTGCCGAGATGCCCCAGCTGTCCGGCCCGGAGCGCCTCGGCGACGGCCGGCATCCCCGTCGAGGAGACCGCATCGCCGAGGCCGAAGACGAGCGCGAAATAGCCGATGAACATCACGAGAGAGGCGATGTTCGTGTAGACGAAGAACTTGATCGCGGCGTATTTCCGACGCGGACCGCCCCAGACGCCGATGAGGAGGTACATTGGGATCAGAACGGCCTCCCAGAAGACGAACCAGAGCAGGAAATCGAGCGCGGCGAAGACGCCGACGAGACTCCCCTCGAGGAACAGAACCAGGCCGTAGAACTCGCTTTGGCGCTCGTCGATCGGCGTCCACGCGCTCAGGATGGCGAGCGTCGTCAGAGCCGTCGAAAGGACGACGAGCGGCAGCGAGATCCCGTCGAGGCCGACGTGATAGTTGACCGCGTAGGGGCCGAACTGCAGCCACTCGGTGAACGTCTCGTAGGCGATATCGCCGCCGAGCAAGGCGTTTCCGCTCCCGTCGAATGCCAGATACATGTACAGCGAGATGAGAAGCGGCGGGACGGAGAGCCCGAAGGCGAGTTTGTGCGCGTACCGATCGGGGGCGAGGAAAACGACCGCCGCGCCGAGCAGACACGCGAAGATGAGGGCCTCGATCAGCATTCAGAACCACCCCCCGAGGATCGCGAAGACGACGAGCAACGCCAGCAGACTCAGTACGATGAGCGCCGCGTAGTTCGTCACGACCCCCGACTGGATCCGTCTGATCCGGTCGCCGGCGAAGAGGCTCACGCTCGAAGTCGCGTTGACGGCGCCGTCGATGACGCCCTGATCGAACGTGTCGGCCGCGGCGGAAAGCCGGACCGTCAGTCCCTCGGCGAGCCACACCTGATACTCGTCCTGGTAGTAGTTGTGCATGAGAACTGTCCGTAGACCGCCGAGTTTCTCCGTGTGTCGAACCGGCGAAGCACCGCGATAGAGCCCGTAGGCGGAACCGGCGCCGAGAAGCGCCAATCCGAGTCCGAGTCCGGCGCCCAGAAGCACCGTCGTTATTTCGTTGCCGATGAAGCCGGACTGATAGCCGGCGTAGTCGGCGAGCAGCGCACCGTAATGGTCGTTGTGTGTCTGAAGTCCCAGATCTCGACCGAGATACTCCGAGAGGAACGAGACCTGCAGACTCCCGCCGGAGAGCTTCTCGACCGGCACGAGGTTGATCGCGCCGACGACGACCGCGAGGACGCCGAGCACCGAAAGCGGGAGTTTGACGTTCCAGTGGACACCGTGGGGATCCTCGGCGGTGTCGCTTCGGGGGTCGCCGTGGAAGGTGAGCATCACCATCCGGATCGTGTAGAAGCCGGTCAGAAAGACCGCCCCGAGCGCCATCGCGTAGGCACCAAAGAGCAGCGGACTCCCGCCGAGCGCGTGGACGAGCGTGTCAAAGAGCACCTCGTCTTTCGACCAAAACCCCGAGAAGGGGAAGATCCCCGCGAGCGCGAGCGAGCCGGCGAGGAAGGTGAGATAGGTGACCCGCATCTCGTCTTTCAGTCCGCCCATCTCCCACATGTCCTCGTTGTGATGCATCGCGATGATCACCGAGCCGGCACCGAGGAACAGGAGCGCTTTGAACACCGCGTGGGTCGTCAGATGGAAGAACGCAGCGACGTAGCTGCCGGCACCCAGCGCGAGCATCATGTAGCCGTACTGGCTGATCGTCGAGTACGCGAGCACCTGCTTGATTTCGTTTTTCACGACCGCCATCGTCGCGGCGAAAAGCGCCGTGAAACCGCCGACGAAGGCGATGATCGCGAGCACGGTCGGCAACAGCGCGTAGAAGCCGTACATCCGAGCGATGAGATAGACGCCGGCGGCGACCATCGTCGCGGCGTGGATCAGCGCGGAGACGGGCGTCGGGCCCTCCATCGCGTCCGGCAGCCACGTGTGGAACGGGAACTGCGCGGATTTCCCGAGGGCGCCGCCCAACACGAGCAGACCGAGCACCGAGAACCACGCCTGTGCCGACAGCCCGAACGTCTCGACGCTCGTTTCGCCGGCCAGCGCCGCCTCGGCCAGCGCGGGGAACCCGTCGCTGCCGGCGAAGGAGACGGTGCCGAACGTGACGAGGACGCCGACGACGCCGATGAGGAAGAAGTAATCCCCGAAGCGGGTGACGAGGAAGGCCTTTTTCGCCGCCGACGGCGGGGCGTCCTCCGTGAACCAGTGCCCGATCAGCAGGTACGAACAGAGCCCGACCAGCTCGAAGAAAATGAACGCCATGAGGAGGTTGTCGGCGATCACGAACGCGAGCATGCTCGCGGTGAAAAGCCCCAGTCCGGCGTAGTATCTCGGGAGCCCGGGTTCGCCCTCGTCGTTCATATAGCCCAAAGAGAAGACGTGAACGAGGAAGGCGATGAGCGAGACGATGACCAACATCGCCGCCGAGAGCTGATCGATCAGAATGCCGAACGTGAGATCGTAGGTCGTCTCGGCTTCGACGAGCGTGTACCACGTCTGATCGTGTGGTTCACCCGTCAAAAGCAGCCAGCCGAGCGTGACGAGCGAGAGTCCAAGCGTCGCCGCCGTCGCGAAGACCCCGGCGACGGCGCCTTTCTTCGGCATCCACTGTCCGAAGAACAGCGCGATCGCGAACGATGCGAGCGGGAGGAGGACGATCGCCGGCGCGAGTTCGTATATCAGAGACATCTTATCGTTTGAGCGTTGCCGCGTTAGTTACGTCGACGTCGTCGAAGTTCCGGTGCAACACGAGGATGATCCCGATCCCGATGGCGACCTCCGCGGCGGCGAGCGCCATCGTGAACAACACGAGCGTCTGTCCGGTCACGTTCCCCCAGTAGAAAGCGAAGGCGACCAGGTTGATGTTCGCGGCGTTCAACAGTAGCTCGACGCTCATCAGGAACATCAGCGCGTTTCGCCGCGTCAGGACCCCGAACAGACCGATACAGAACACGGCGGCCGAGAGCACGAGGTAGTACTCGACCGGAACGGTCTCCAGAACCATCAGTCCTCATCCTCCTCTTTTTTCGCCAGCATTATCGATCCGTCGAGGGCGGCATCGAGCACGATCGCGATCAGGATGAAGGAGACGAGAAAGCCCTCGCCGGGGATGTCGCCCGCCGGGAGGTCGAACATCGCGTATCCGATCGAAGCGGTGACCGACCCCTCCGGGAACGGGGCAGCGGTTCCGAACCCCGAAGTGACGAACACCGCCGCGAGGAACGCGAAAAGCGCCACGGCGAGCAGGCCGGCGGTCTTGTCGCCCCGATGGAGCCGTGGTCGCGTCGTCATCGGACCCCCTCCGGATCGAGATCGGGTTGACGGACGAGCATGACGGCGAACGTGATCAAGACGAGCACGCCGCCGACGTACACGAGTACCTGCATTACCGCGAGGAACTCGGCGCGTAGCATTACGTAGTGGACCGCGACGGACAGGAGTGCGGCCCCCAAAAGCAGCGCCGAGTGCCACACGTCGCGGGCCAGTACGACCCCCAGGCTCGCCCCGATAGTCACTAGGGCAAACAGGATAAACGCCAGTAGCTCGAACGATACTACAGCCATTACGGGGTACTGCTCCCGGACGCCTTTTGAATATTTCCGTTCGCACCCATGTTCTGCTTTTGTCGCGTACGAATCCCATCGCCGACGCCGAGATTCTCTCGCTGTTGAAAGACGGTAGCCATACACGACTCATATCGGAGCACCGGCAGATATTTCCCCGGAGTCACCGACTACCGGGCCGTTTCACCGGTTACCGGCGTCATCCCGACGATCGCCATCACAGTTATTCTGGCTTTGGTATATAATACGCGCACAGATATATAACTAAAGATAATTATATATACAGTAGACGTCTTATCAGTCGTATGGCAACCAGAGCCGGAGAGAAAAGAATCGATGGAGGGGTCGCAAGCGTCGACCAGATCGATCCGGCGGTCGAACGATCGAGCCAGACTCTCGGTATCGCCCGACCGACGTTCGAGAGCGTTATGGCGTTCACGCCGTTCGCAGTGCTGCTGGCCGGATGGGTGTTCCTCTGGCTCGTCACGCTACGTCTGTTGTTCCTTCAGGGGCGCTTCCTCGAGTTCACCGCCAGTATCGGGTTCATGCTACTCCCGTTCGTCGGCCTCCTCGGGTGGATGGCCTGGAAGGCGCGCCGTACCAACGCCAGCCAGCACTGAGACGGATCGCTGTAGTCCTCGATTGGCCATCGACGGTAGGCGAGAGAAACGATGGCTGATAAATCGGTACAGCAGTCCGCATGAAGGGGAGAGACCGATGCTCGCACTGGAGCACGGAGCCGAAAAGGCGAATCCCTACTGATAGTCGAGTTCGCCCTCGCCCTCGCCGACCCACGCCTCCCGATCCGGTTCACGGGCGGCGAGGGGATCGATGTCGTTGTACCACGGGACGTTCTTCAGCTGTTCTTTGTTGTAGGCGAGGTCGTCCTTCGTGTCCCCGGTGAACTCGAAGTTCTGGGTCAGGAGGATGGCGTCGACCGGACAGACCTCCTCACAGAGCCGACAGTAGATGCACTGTCCGATGTGAAGGTTATACTGTTCGCCGTTGCGCTGGTCGTCCATGACGATCTGGATCGTGTCGTTCGGACAGACGTTCTCACACTGGCGACACCAGATACAGCGCTCCTGTGAGAACTTGTGGACGCCCCGGAACCGCGGGGAGACCTCGGGGGTTTCTTCGGGGTACTGGACGGTGAACTTCTCGCCGTCCAGCGCGTGTTTCATCGTCGTTGCCATCGATTTGAGCATTCCGATCATTAGGCGATCACTCCCACGATTACGGCGGTCAAGACGAGGTTAACGAGCGCGAGCACGAGCATGCCCTTCCACCCGACCTCGATGAGCTGGTCGATCCGGAGCCTCGGTAGCGCCGACCGCGCCCACTGGGTGAACAGGTAGACGGCCCAGATCTTCACAATGAACCACACGATTCCGATGCTCTCGGGGCCGGGGCCGGCGGGGCCGCCGAGGAAGAGCGTCGCGATGATCGCGCCGCCGAGGAAGATGTGGAGGAACTCCCCGAGATAGATGAGCACGAAGTAAACGCTGGAGTACTCCGTCTGGTAGCCGGCGACGATCTCCGTCGGTGCCTCGGGAATGTCGAAGGGGTTGCGGCCGACCTCCATCAGGTTCGCGATGATGAACAGCACGAACGCGAAGGGGTTGACGAAGGCGTACCACGTCGGGATCGTCACGACGCCGAGATCGACGAGCGGTTCGGCCTGTGCGGCGACGATCTCGCTCATCTGTAGCGAGCCGGCAAACAGCACGACCGAGGCCGCGATCAGGACGAGCGGGATCTCGTAGGTGAGGTTCTGGGCGACCGCCCGCAGCCCGCCGAGCATCGAGTATTTGTTGTTCGATGCGTAGCCCGCCATCACGAGCCCCACCGAGGCGATCGAGGCGACCGCGAAGACGTAGACGAGCCCGACTTCGGGGTCGGCGAGATGGATCCCGCTGCCCATCGGGATGACGGCGAACCCCAAAAGCGCCGAGGAGGCGAGCACGATCGGCGCGAGGTCCCACGCCGGGCGATCGACGCCCTCAGGGACGATGAGCTCCTTGGAGAGCAGCCGGACCGCGTCGGCGACGATGATGAAGAGCCCGTAGGGGCCGAGTCGGTTGACCGCGTACCGGTCGGTGAAGGCGGCGGTCACCTTCCGTTTGGCCCACGGACCGGCGACGGCCGTCATCGTCATCATCAGCGTCCCGATTATCGCGGCCCCGAGAAGCGCCGCGATCGCGGTGCCGAGCGGACCCGGACCGAAGGGCAGAGCTTCGGCGATCGATTCGGGGAGCGGCGCACCCTGCAGTACGGTGACCGATGGCGACATCACCGATCGACCTCCCCGAGAACGATATCGAGGCTGCCGAGCGAGGCGATCAGATCGGCGATGTACTCGCCCTGAGTCATCTCACGCAGCGTGTGGAGGTTACAGAAACACGGGCTGCGGATCTTGAATCGGGCGGGCTTGTCGGTCCCGTCCGAGCGCATGTAGATGCCGAGTTCGCCCTTGGCGGCCTCGACGCCGCGATAGACTTCGGTGTCCGCGTCGGGTTTCAGCGTCCGGGGAACGTTCGACTGGATCTCCCGTTCGTCCTCCGGCCAGTCCTCCAGTAAGTCGACACACTGTTCGATGATCTTCGCGGACTCCTCGACCTCGCGCATCCGGACCAGGACGCGGCTGTAGTTGTCACAGCCGTCCTCCGTCACGACGTCCCAGTCGAGCTCCTCGTAGTAGCCGTACGGGTCGTCCCGGCGGAGATCCATATCGATCCCCGATCCGCGGGCGACCGGTCCGGTCGCGCCGTACTGTTTGGCGACCTCGGGCGGGAGTTCGCCGGTGTCGACACAGCGGATCTGGAAGATCTCGTTGGACGTGATGAGGTTGTGATACTCCTTCGTCTTCTCCGGGAGCCCGTCGAGGAAGTCCCGGATCATCTCGAAAAACTCCTCTCGCGGCTCGGGAACGTCCCACGCGACGCCGCCGAGTCGGAGGTAGTTGAACATGAGGCGCTGGCCCGTCAGCTCCTCGAGGATGCTCTGGACGACCTCCCGATCGCGGAAGGCGTACTGGAAGACAGCGGTAAAGTCGCCGAAAACGTCCAGCGCGAAGGTCCCAAGAGCGAGCATGTGCGAGCAGATCCGACAGAGCTCGGCGGACATCGTCCGGATGACCTGTGCGTACTCGGGCACCTCGATGTCGGCCATGTCCTCGGCCGCGCGGGCGTAGGCCCACTCGTTGAGGATCCCGGCCGAAACGTAGTCCCACCGGTCGGGGTAGGGCATGATCTGGTGCCGATAGGTCGACTGCTGGCACATCTGCTCTTCGCACCGGTGCAGATAGCCGATATCGGGCTCGACGTCGGCGATCTGCTCGCCGTCGAGGACGGCCTTGACGTGGAGGACGCCGTGGGTCGCCGGGTGGTGGGGGCCGACGTTGAGCAACATCGTGTCGGACTCGGAGCCCTCGAGTCGCGTATCCGGCTGGAGGGGGTTTTTGTGCTCCCGGAAGGGGACGACCTGCGGTTTCTCCGGGTTGTAATCGAGTCCGAGGGGGTGGCCCTGCCACGTCTCCGGCAGCAGGATCCGGCGCATGTCGGGGTGGTCGTCGTACTCGATGCCGACCAGATCGTAGGCCTCCCGCTCGTGCCAGTCGGCCGTCCGGTAGACCGGTTCGGCGCTCTGGCTCACCGGCCTGTCGGTCGGGGTCGGGACGACGACGCCGACCTCCTGTGTCGGATCGTCGTACTTCTTGAGGTGATAGATCGACTCGTAGCGGTCGGCGTACTGCTGGGCCGTGACGTTCGAGAGGTAATCGAAGCCGGCCTCCGTCCGGAGCACGGAGAGCGCCTCCTGTACGTCGTCGGGGCGGACGACGAAGGCGGGGGCGTTGACGTGTTCCTCCCGATCGAGGGCGACCTCGCTGAGCAGGGCCTCGAGCTCGTCGTGATCGACGGTCCCGTCGGGCGTCTCGCCGACGTCCGGCGGTTCGGGTTCGTGCAAACTCATGGTGAATCAGCCCAGTTGTACCGCATGACGAGATCATCCTCGTCGATCTCGTCGGCCAGGTGCTGGACGAGTTCGTCGCGTTCGAGGTCGCCGAACTCCTCCAGTTCGTAGGGTTTGACCGTCACCGGCGAGGTCTCGCCGTTCCGGACGCGTTCTTGGAGTTTGGCGATCCCGTAGATGAGCGCCTCGGGCCGGGGAGGACAGCCCGGAACGTGGATGTCGACCGGGATGACCTCCTCGGCGCCCTTGATCACGTTGTACCCCTCCTGGAACGGGCCGCCGGAGATGGTACACGAGCCCATGCCGACGACGAACTTCGGTTCGGGCATCTGGTCGTAGACGCGTTTCATCCGGGGCGCGAACTTCGAGACGATCGTTCCGGGGACGATGATCACGTCGGCCTGCCGCGGCGACGCACGGGGAACGCCCGCACCGAAGCGATCGAGGTCGTGTTTGATCGCGTAGGTGTGGATCATCTCGATGCTACAGCAGGCGATCCCGAACTGTAGCATGAACATCGAGTTGCCCCGAACCCAGTTCATGAACTTGTCGAACTTCGTGAGGATGAACGGGGTCGAACCGAACGCCTCCCGAAGCTTAGAGTTGAACCGGCTGTCGACGCCGTCGCCCATCCGAGCTTCCTGCGTCGAGACTGTGTCGTGGAGTTGGTCGCTGCTCATATTCAGAGTTCAGTTTTGATCTCCGCACGGTCGCTTTTCACCCAGCGGACGGCACCGTTGCGCCACGCCCACCCGAGTCCGATGACCAGAATCACGAGGAAGACGGCCATCGGTCCCAGTACCGGTGCGAGTCCGAACTCGGCCACGGCGTCGCTGTAGATCAGCGCCCACGGGAAGATGAGCACCGTTTCGATGTCGAAGACGACGAAAAGCAACGCGACCAGATAATACTGGATGTTGAACCGGACCCGCGTGTCTCCGGTCGGAATCTCGCCTGATTCGTAGACGGCGCGTTTTCCCTGTTCGGGCACGCTGGGGCGGATGAGACTCGAAACCACGATCATCGAGAGGGGAATCGCAAGCCCCACAAGCGCCAGCGCACCGACGGCGATCCATGGATCACTCATGCGGTCTGTATCGTGCATAGATTCGGAAGTCATCCTAATAAGGGTTGTTGAGTCCGGCGGTTGGAACGGCGACGGCGACCTGCCGAGGAGCGGCGTCGTCCCGCCTCGGAGCCGATAGCCGACGGAAACGGGGACGACGGGACGGTCTCGACCGGGCCGTCGATCGGCACAGGAAGAACCATTAAATAGGCTCTTGCCGACGTTCGGGACGACAGTGGTCGAAATCACTGGCCTTGCCGTCGTCGTCTGCTCGCTCGCGGCCGGCGTCGGGAGCGCCGGGCTGGTCCGGTATCTCGACAGGCACCGGGGACACTCGGGTGTGGGCTGGTTCATGGCCGCGCTTGCGCTGCAGGGGGTCGCCGCGTTCGGATACGGGATCGGACTCCTGGTGTCCGATCCGCTCTGGCGCGGCTACGCCGAGGCGTCGATGTGGATCGGGCTGGCGTGGATCGGACCGCTCTTTCTCGGGTTCGCACTCGAGTACACCGGCAGAGCGAGTGTCGTTCGGTCGTGGATCTTCCGGGCCCTTTTTTTCGCGCCGATCGTGACGACGGGCCTCGCGGTGACACACCCCTATCACAGCCTGCTGTGGAGTGATTTCCGGATAGCGCCGCTCTTCGAACTCTCGACAGTGCTGTACACGGTAGAGCCGTGGGGGCTCGCGATCGCCGGACTCTGCATCGCCACGGCCGGACTGGCCGTGCTACTGTTGCTCGAGACGATCGTCGCCTACGGGCCGCTCTATCGGCGGGAGACGATCGCGGTCGCGCTCAGTACCGTGCCGCCGACGATCGGGCTGGGCGTCTGGCTGTCCGGGATCGGTCCGTGGCCACAACTCAACCTCGCGGTTCTGTTCCTGTTGCCCCACGTCGTTCTGGACGCGTACGCGTTCGTCGGCACGCACATGTTCGAGACGAACCCGACGACACAGCGGGCGGCCGAACGGAGCGCGCTCCACGACCTCAGGGATCCGATGCTCACCGTCGACACCGGCGAGCAGGTGGTAAACCTGAACGAACGCGCGGAGGCACTGTTCGGAACCGAGACCGGCGAGTTACCGATCCCGCTCGAGGCACTGACCGGATCCTCCCTCGGAGGGATGCGGGAAACGGGCGAAATAACCGTCGGTGGGGCCGAGGGCGGCGCGTTCGCGGTCTCGTACACGTCGCTCACCGACACACGCGGCGATCGGGTCGGCGGCATGATCGTCCTCTACGACGTCACCGAAGAGCGACAGCGAAAACAGCAACTCGCCGTGTTTAACCGGGTGCTCAGACACAATCTCAGAAACGAGATGACGGTCGTTCGGGGGCACGCCGAGATGATCGCATCGGAGACCGCCGATCCGCAGCGGGAATCGCAGGCGGACGCGATCGTCGGATCGAGCCAGCGGCTGATGTCGATCGCCGACAAGGCGAAACAGTTCGACCGGATTAAGGAACGAAAACGACGGATAACGGAGGTACACACGCCGGAGTTACTCGGGGGGCTCGAGCGCGAACTCCGCGAGAGTCATCCGAACGCGAAGATCAGTATCGAGATCGCGACCGGATCGGAGCGCCTCAGATCGGATTCCGAACTGCTGTCGTTGCTCGTTTCGAACCTCCTCGAGAACGCGATGGTCCACGCCGAAGGCGACGAACCGACGGTCGGCGTTCGGCTCTCGGCGGG
>LKMJ01002866.1_pt1 | contig 15971 bp, 25 predicted proteins | sample 643391 | NCBI WGS metagenome assembly LKMJ01 (sample SAMN04112250, study PRJNA286221) | soda lake metagenome | biome: soda lake; feature: Kulunda Steppe; material: water; isolation source: sample PL-Br10 brine of Picturesque Lake | place: Russia: Kulunda steppe | collected 2010-07
GGGGCGGAGGGGGGGGAGGGGAAGTGGGAGAGGGAGGTGGTGGAAGGGGGGAAGAGGGAGAGGGAGGAGGCGGCGGAGGAGGGGCAGCGCCTTCCACAATTGAGCCGCTGCTGATGCCACCTACTGCTGCCAGAGAATATGCCTGGACACCTTCATCCTGCTTGATTGCAACAGCTGTTACTTCAATGGTGTACGTACCTGCTTCTGGGTTGTCAATTACAATCTGGACACACAAGCGGGGACACACAAGCGCAATTGCATTTGAGGACAACTGAGGGAGTTGATCCAGGTCCAATCCCACAACTGTGCACTGGAGCTGTTCACGCATGCTACCTTGTACACTCATGATGTGTGTCCCTTTCATCAATATGTGGCATTCACCTTCTCAATATTGTTGGATCTGTCGCCGCCATCCTTATCGTTTCCCCAAAATGTTGTGGCTCCATCAGGTGCAGTGACCTGTCAGTAGACGATGCAAAAGAAAGAGTTCCAGGCAAGGAAGAAGACATTGGGACAGCTGTTCTGTCCAAACCCAACCTTGGAGCCTATCCAATGCAGCTGCAGCACTGCTGCAGCCAAGAGTCTTAGCACAGATGGGAGGACAAAGAGCAGATGTGCAACCTGCAGCTGCAGGGGACATCTTTGGTTCTGCAGGGGACATCTTTGGTGCTGCTCATAGGTCTGCCTGTCTCCTCATCATCGGTTTTGGAATGTGTGTATCAAATGTCCAATACACACGCTACACTTACAGTGTCAATCCATGATCACTTAAGTGAACAACAACTAAACCAGCCATCGCCTGGGCCTGTTTCGACTCAGGTTTGCCCCCATCCTTCATGAATATGTGCTGCGTCCTCAAAGATCTCTATGACATTCTGATGTCATTCTGCTATGAGTTACAGTTGACAAGAGATCGGCACCGGCCATGTTCCTCTCCATCACCCCTCTCTGTCCTAACTGCTGCTGCTTGCACCACTACTTCTGTTGCTCATGCGCCTGCTGGGCTTGCTTACATCATTCTTGCTTTGAGCTAAGGGCCTCTTGTGCAGGGATGACCGCATGATTCAGGGTCTGTGCTTGGTCCGCGGAGCACAGTCGGTCCGCAGAGCACAATTGGCTGCACATGCACCATGATCCTAGCCATATCACGATGAAAGTGCTGGTAGGGTTGTTAAGGGGGTGCATGGTTTGCAGGAAGTAAGCCTGGGCACCTCCATACATGTCTTATTCCGCTCCCTCTCATCCAGCCCGGGTCATGTCTTGGATTGTACACATACACCCAATAGGTACAGACAGGTTCTAGGTGTTTTGGTGGCACAGTGTGAGCTCTGGCAGACCAGCATCCTTAAGATTTTCCTCCTGCCTTGACATGCATCTTTTGCTGCCTTGTTGTATCCAGTGCAAGAATTATATGCTCATCTGGCACAATGCACGCAGCACATCTCCTGCATACCAAGCATGCAAATTCTGCAGCAGGTGTCAGTGCTGCTAGGTCAATGACATACTATTATTAGTAGTAGTAATAGTCAGTGGCTAACAGTTACCCAAGCAAATCATGTAATGGTGGCTCCGGAGCATGCGCCGAGTCCACACATCAAATTTGTGTGGCACAATTTGTGCCTTACCTTCATATCCAGGTCATTTGTCAAAATTGGGAAGCTCCCTTGCTGACCAGGGAGGTCCAGCCACGCCAAGGACAAGGCCAGAGAGTGCTCGCCGTTCGTGACCACTTGGTAGGTCTGGGACTCTCCTTCAGCCGCCAACGCCTGCTTCTGCCACACCTGCTCAGGAGGGAGGTGCACAATCCTGAGCACGGGCTGAGGCACCTCTGTCAACATGGGCCACTGGATGTTTGTGCATGAGGGCCACTGGATGCATGTCCATTTGCAGCTGCTGCAGCTATTGCAATGGTGTTGTAGGGCTTGTCTCATGCCATTCCAGCAGCAAATTGCAGCCTGTAAGCCTGCCAGTATTTCTTGCTTAAGCACAAAGAATGCGAGTGAAGAGGCCTGATTGTGAGTACCCAACATTGTGGCGTTACCTGAAGACGCCAGCTTTCATCAGTCACACCGCTGAGGGGCAGTGAGCGGCTCAGGTCCACTCGCCCAAAACCCTGGTTGACATCGTACAATGACAGGTGCTCGCCATTTCTCTCTGCCAGGCCAGTCATGCTGGCTGCGCCCGCAACGAGCACAGCTGTTAGCAAAGATGCGGTCGGCTCCATGGCATTCTCCTCCACCCTTTCACCTGCAATACAGTGGGAATTGGTAGGACATAACAGGCATCCTGGCTGGTTGCAGTAGACACCCAATTTTCAGTGGTCCTTGGCCCAACACATACTTGGATATGCACTTACTTGTCAACATTTTCCTTGAAACTGAGCTATGACTTAGGCTGAGTGGCCTCCATCCAAATCCCCAACCCCATTCATTCTTATGTTTTGCCCTTTCTTGTAACAGTTATACCTTTCCAAAGCCTTATGGCTACCCTGTTTTACAAAAGTGTATGGCAAGCCAAAAACAGCTTTGAATAGGAATTGCTCTGGCTGACCTGTGTGGCAAATCAAAAAAGCTCCTGACCTCCCACAGGTGCTTTCTCTAAACTTCCTTAATTGCTTTTTGCACTTTTTGCGCCGCAAAAAGTAAAAATCCCCGTACAGACTTGCTGCCAGCATTTCTTTTACCATCAATCACAAACGTGCCTTAAAGTAAGACAATCTTAGGGAGGGAGGGGACAATGCTAGGTCAAATTTAAAGGAAACAAAAAAATCATTACAATTGCAACTACAGTATGGGATGGTTGTATCCACAGCCAATCTGCCTCTGACTGAAATAGCCCTTACCTGTGGGGTAGAAGCCATCCATAAAGTACTGGCGGACCATCACTGCAGCTCCAGCAGCTGCTGGACAGGCCATAGATGTCCCCTGCTGAGTTTCTAGCTTAGGCACGCAGGTTTCCTGGCCAGCGTCATAGTTACCGTCTGTACCAGCAGACAGCATCACCCCTGAAAAAAGACAAAATGATAGACAGGGACGGGGCAGCATTAGGATAGCCAGACTCCTTTCCTAATTGCACCTAAGGTTCTAGCAGCAGTTCTGTCTGCACCTATCTTGCATCTATCTTGCTGAAGTACATGTGCTGTACCCACAAAATTGCAGTACTACAGCGCCATGCGTTGGGACACACCACACTCTGCATGTGCCATGAGCTGGGATGCAAAACATGCATCAACACCTCAAGTGCAATGACACGTGCATCAGAGGTGCATGAGCACAAAACAAAACATCTGTGAAATCGGACAAGTTGAAGAAAAGGGCTCCATGCTTAATCACTTTACAGAGGCAATGCCTGCATACCGAGTGTATACCTGGTGCAACAAGCTGTGGCGTGATGCGCACATCTTGGTCTGATTCATCACTTCCATCTTCAAGCGTTGGTCCATATGAGGAAAATTGAGTGACATACTCAGAAGGGCTCCCTCCCTAGTAGATTAAACAGGCAAATGAACAGTGACCGACATTGAATACCATGATGAATCATTCTATCAGGGAATGTTAAGGGAATCATGTGAAGGCTGGAGCGGGCTTGTTGATGAAACAACTGTGCTGTTCTAGCACTCGAGCTGAATCATGACAGTTGCCAACAAAAGCGCATGTCCAGTGAACAAAATGCACCTTGAGTGTGTAGGAAATAAGCGCAGCACACCTTAGTGAAGATAAACACTTTGGTATCTGAGCTTGTCAAGCTGTCCAATAAATCCCTGTGTCCGTCATGAGAGGAAAATATTGCAACACCTTGGAAATGATCTCTCATTCAAGCTAACCCCAGCAAATCTTAAGAACGACCTTTCCAGACCTCAAAGATAGAACAGCTTTCAAGAAGCAATGAAAGGAATGCAAGGCTTGGCAAGAACCTCAAAGGCTGCCAGGCATGGGCTTCCTCTATGATGCATGTCATGTACTCACGAGTTGTTTCCAATCGTTACAAAGGGAGTTTGGAACCCAGGTTGTGTGCTCAGAGGTCCATCGGACAATTGCATGAAGATACCTGGGACATCAGGTACACACGGTAATATGCTCCTATCTCACTGAGGCACCAAAGGTAGAATGCTATCTCACTGAGGCAACAAAGGTATTATGCTATCTCACTGAGGCACCAAAGGCAATATGCTATCTCACTGAGGCACCAAAGGTATTATGCTATCTCACTGAGGCACTTAAGGTAATTTGCTATCTCACTGAGGCTTACATGGTGTGATGGCCAACCACTGGGTTGTCCATTGTTCATCTTCCAATAACACTCTCTTGTTGTCTATCACATTTACAAAAAAGCGTTTGTCAGTGGCCCCACTTCTGTGGAGGGTATCAACCAGCTCCATTTATTTCATCTTTCTTGTGCTATGCACACACCAAAACCAAAAGTTGTAGCATTGCTGAAAGATGAAATGAGGCGGACATGGAGTTGTAGGTGTCCTGACATGTGCAAACTACCGAGCACCAACAACCGGCATTGATGATTTCAGTGTCTTATCAACCTCCTCGCATCTTGTCTCTCCTGACCGCAATTTCTTGGGTTGGAGTATTGGCAGGCTAAAAAAGAATCATTGACACTGTAAATCATCAAGACACCAGGCTGTGCTGACGGTAAAACAAACAAGACAATGGGATTAAAATATGAAGCGGTCAACAAAAGGTGTGCCTTGGCCAATTTCTCAAACAACTCAGCCCCAATAGGTGAGAAGTGGACCCCCAACTTAATCTTGTTTACGCACGCCTGTGTATAGTCTTACAAGGGTCAATCCACGTTTTTTTAACGTCTTGAGTTAGCCACATATCAGGGCTCTGATATATAGATCTTTGCTTGCAGGCAAGCCGTGTAGCTTCCTCCAGCTCCCAGGACCCCTTGCCCCCAAAACATGGCGCATTTTGACCTAACTGTTTTTGCAGTGTAGCCCACTTGTGAGTAGAACAAAGGCATAGAAGATGCAGCTGTTGGACCTGAAAGTTTGGTAACTGGTACCCCATACTGCCTGTTGTCATCCCTTATGGCATTGCTGGTGTGATTGATATTCCCTGAGGTTTGCCCCAAAACACTTATTATGGCATAAGAAACGCTCTTAGGCTTCCTGAGGAGAACCTAAGCACTATTCGGAAGCTCCCATTTATCAATGACGGGGCTAGAAGCAAGGATACCAAACACAAAATCTAAAGAGGGTCTTGTACGTGACGCCCATAAGTTAAAGTATTTGCACCCCCTGGGTGAACGCACAGATAAGTAAGTTTGAAATTGAGCTCCTTCAGTGAAATTTTGCATAAAGGGGATTCAAGTGATGACTCATTCTTGGCCGCAAAAGGCCATATTCTTGCATTATGAACTGCTATGAAGCAGGCACATCATGCCAGCAACGTACCTGCTGTGACTTTAACGTTAAGTGTCAACCTGCGTCTCACCTGCCACCGCATCTGTGCTCCGCACATTCTCGCCTTGATCTTGCAGGTCGCAGCTTCCGTCAGTGAACAGCACAACCTTGTTTGCATATTCACCCGCCAATGCGCTGCAAGCATCCTGTGGATCCGCCAGCACCAACTGCAAATGTCCAACGTTTGCAACGGGCGGTGCAACGTTTGTTTCTGGAGATTGGTAATGCAGGCCAGCTGCACCATGGCCCTAGAAATTATGCATACATAGTTGCGCTCAATCTGGGCTGCACATTCCCAACGTAGACTAACCAATAGCCCCCTCACGGAAGTCAAGGCGACTGAATGGACATCTTAGGGAAAGTACCCTTACTTGCTGTGTGAAAGCAGCACAGACTTGTCACAGTGCTGAGTAGCATTCTGTGATACTTTTAGTATTGCAAGGCCGTTTAAGCAACAATCTGTGGCGCAGGCCACCACCAATCCATGCCTAAAAAGCAGCCTGGTTGCAAACATGTTTGCAGAACAGTCAAAGAAGCAGTGTCTATTACAATGTAAAGTAGTCTGTTTATGAAACCACCCACCTCATGCCCTTTGTTTATGCCTAGACCCTCAATCAGACCTCTGTTATTATCTCCCCAAGCAAAGTACTGTGGTACACCTTTTATCAAGCTTTGAATCAGCTGCCGGTTCCCGCCAGCCACAGACCTCTGTGCACATGAGAAAAGGGTAAGCTCAGGCATGAAAAAGAGGCCTTCGTTGAGTCAATAGGCAGAATTGCCACCAAGCCATTGTGCATGAACACATCACCTGAAAACCTAGCCCTGATCAGCATGGGGTATAGACACTTCACCCAATTGGCGCATGCATGTACTGCAAATAAAAACAATGCATTGGCTCCCTTGCATTTTTCCAAGAACAACATACTTGTACCTGCATATTTTGTGACTTTAAATCCCATTGAAAATCACTTACATAAAAAAGAAGTCCCTCGTTGCTCGCAAATACTTCATCAAGGTTTTGTACAGTTTTCTGCAAATGTGACCAGGCAACAAGGATATGATTTCTTGAACATGAACCAACAGGCAAAAAGATATGGAATGCGGGGAGCGCTTAAGCAGCACCAAGGAAAAGGAGGAAGAATGACTCAAGCAATGACTTTACGTAGACCTGAACATGGGCACTGGCAAACACAACAAATATGTATATTGGGTTGTCCAGATCCGTATTGTCATAATTCTGCGTATTATACCATATTATACCCTCTGGTATTATACCCTCTGGTATTGTACTGAATACGTATTATACGGTATAATACAGACTCACCCCCACCGTATTCCGTTTGTACGGTAAAATACCATGTATGGTAAAATACGCAAAATACGGCAAAATTTTGACCACACAATGACCTTCGACCAGCCATTCTAAGTCTGTCGAGTTGTATTTCATTAGAAAGTGAATGTCCTATGATGATAAGATGTAAGATAGTGCGGCACAGACACTCATGGCCTCGCATGGAGGTGAGGTGTTGGTGGCAAGGGGAAGCTCTCAGCAGCAGCAGCAGCAGCAGCACCGGCAGCAGCAGCACCAGCAGCAGCAGAGTATACAATTGTGCGACTGGCCGGTGGGGGGGAGGAAGGAAGCAGGCTGTCACAGCAGAGTTCACACTTTTGCGCAAGGCGGGTCTTCCAAAAGCCCACGTCGACCTCTGCAAAGCGCTGGCAGAACGCAGCGAGCAAGAGGATGGCACACTCCAGCTTCAGCAAGCAGAGAACCGCCGCCTTTTCTGGCTGATGCACATGAGCAGCAAGTTTCCCTGGCTACTCTCAGCACATGTGACCAGCTGTGCACCTGAGCGCAACTGGTCGATGTTTGGCAACATCTTCAGCAAGACCAAGAACCGGCTGGCGCTGGAGCGCGCCAAGAAGATTGCGTACATAAGAGGCAATAGCAGCGGCAGCATGGGGGCTGACCAGGAGATTTTGCTCTCTGAGATTGATGTGATGAATGAATAGGAGTAGTGCACAGTCAAGTTTTCGAGATGCTTAGACTAAGGAACTTGGGAAACAACGGGCTTGAAGGCAGGCAGCTGCTTTTAATGGCTGGAAGGATGATGAGCTTGACTTGTTCACCGGCCACGATGTGTGTACACTATGATTATGTACTATGGGCTGGCACACCCCAACCTTTGGTTTTTTGGCACAACTCAATTGGGAATGCATATCCAGCTCTTCAAGAGCTGCACAATGACACCCTTATCTTTAATTCTGAGGGGTTCCAATTTCTGATACATAGGGAATACGGGGATAATACGTATTATACGGATATTATATGGTATAAAACCTGGCATAAAACCCTTTCAAGGATTCCAATATACGGTTATGGCCAACCCTAAATGTGTACTATCATTCTAGAAATACCTGTTGACCTGCTGTGAAGCCAAAACAACTGCACAACTTACTTTAAATGCTGCCAATTTTATAGGCTTGGCAAACAAGCAATTGTTGTTATGTCTATGTAAGTTCCATTGATAGAAGCTTTTTTAGCAACAACAATTCGCCACAAAGGCTACAAACATTTCGATTTGGATGGTACCTGTTGCCCTTCATCAATGAGTCGAGGAATGCTGTTTCCAAATGATCGCCAGTTGTTGGTAGCTCCAATGGCCTGCAATGTATTGATTGTGTGATCTTTTGGTGTTGACCAACAAGTGTTAGCTTTCCCTTCAATCGCACCGCCAGCCTGTCACAAAAGGACATGTACAATTCCATGGGCAATACATTGGATAAATTTGTGAGGCACTGTAGAGCATAACCAACATTAATCTGGTGAGAAACTAGGCTCCTGCAAGAGACGAATCATGCTCAGACGCATGATTATGCCGCTCCATCAATCTACAGCCTCACCAAGACATTTTTGCATGTGGCTGGGAAGGCCACAGTTCCAGAAACTTCTTCGTCCACCGATCCGTCGTTTCCTGGCAGTGCAGCGAGCCATCACAATTGATATATTTGACCTTGAATGAAATGCGCATGTAAAGAACAAATGTCAGATATGCTGTAGGCCCCTGCATGGCACATGATTTCCTCCAGGTTGGCTGACTATGGACATAGATGAAAATGGGCATTCACTGGCTGCAAGCCTTTTACAGCTTTCATTTATTGGAAGAAGATAATTGCCGCCTAGAGAATGTTTCAATGGTCTTAAGTGACCTGAAGAAAGAGAAAAGTGGATTGTGGATGGAGAAAAGCATTCAGGAGCATGACCTACCTGCAGCAATGAAGATGAGCATGTCATGCTGGCGTGCAAACGCGTCAATTTCCTTGCACTGCATGTTGTATGTGGTGTCTGAGGTACCCCAACTGGCACTTGTAACCCTTGCACCCTGCATGGAATGGTCATCAAAATTTTGCAGATCCATCACAGTGATCAGATGATCGAAGTCAAAAACTGAAGCTGCAATACAGACATACAGGCATGACCTTGTTGGTTATGCGTGCCATGCAAAGGTTCACATGCAGCTGATGCAGTGCAAGAGTTTGATGGATGTCTGACATGTGTGCAGACTTCATCCAGGAGGTATGATACAGCCAGTGCCTCTTTCAATTAAGAGCATCTTCTAGCAAATTGCAATTCCTTACATCCTTGTGATGGAGCTCAAAGATACTTGTGATTGATCCATCTGCCTGGTCTGCGCAATTTCCGTCTATGCAGTCACCAGGCAGCACCAAACGGCTAGTGCCTCCCAGAGCGATGTCAAAGAATGTCAGCTTTGCATTGGGTACTACTCCGCTGTGCAGTGCAAGGCAGGAAATGTGCACTAGGTTAAAGTGGACGAAGGCAGAGTTGCTGCCTGTTCTGAGGCCAAATTGCCTGCCAAAAGCTTTTAAAAGTGTCAACAATGTACTGCCAAGAGTCACCACAGGCACATCTACATGTTGATACAAAGACAGTGGGTTAAGCAGGCTTGGCTGCAGGATAGAGCCATGAATAACTTACGTTGCGAGGTCTGGATTGTTAACTGGGTCAAATTCAAAAGCTGAGCCAGCAACAGTGCCAGCTACATGGGAGCCTGCATAATGTGTACATTTTTGGTATATTTTCTGATAGGGTCATAATGCAGACAACACTGCAAAGCAGCAGGAGCACAACACTGCCGGACACACAAAAAAACCCATTGAAATAACCCTGAATCACTGACATGCTACACCTGGGCACAAGGCATTGCACATACTTATTAGCATGTGCACACGATCATTGTTATCGTTATCTACAGGTCGTTGTCTTCAATGAAAGCATTAATGCAGTCCTTACAGGCCAGGAAGAAAAGCAACTTAGCGCTGAATTGAGTGCTAAAGTTGCACAGTAATGAGTACTTCCTTTGCACTGGAGCTCATGCCTTACTTTCATAGTCGCACATGCCGTGCAAATAAAAAATACCATGGGCACTCACCATGCCCAGAGGCATCGTCTGTCTTGTCACCAAGAAAGAAGTAGTAAGAAATAACCTGCAGCCAGAAAGTGATCACTGACGCATCTCCACTTGGCTCAGGCGCTGACACCCTTGATATTGCTGGTGCAGGTGCTGAAGATGCTGCTCATTTTGTTAATGCTAGCATGCATATTTTACGAAGGGCCTGTGCACTCTTTTACAAGATGTCATTTGAGCAGTTTTCTTGAAGTTTGTCTGAAGCACCTTGAAATACAGCCAATAGAGCGCAAAACAAGAATATCTTCATATGCTCATATATACAAATATGTACGATGAAACAGTCACAACCTGTCCTTCAAGCATAGTTTAAATACACATCTTTTCCTCTGGACTGGTATTCGCGCGTTTCAAAACATGCTGTTGCCAAAACACCTCCAAATTTCCATATAAAACCACAAGATTGCCTACTTGTAATTCGATTTCAATCTTATTGAGTTAAGCACAAGGTAAGGATTATGTCTTAAATCCATGCAAAAAGCATATGCAATGGAATCCATGCACAGATAAAATTTCTTACGATTGCCCAGTCACCCCTTTTGCAATGAATTAACTGCACCTTTCGATGACTTGTGTTGAAGAAGTGCTCAAATCCAACAGGCTCATCAGTATGCATACCCATGTCCTCAGTAATTTTTATGTTGTCTGAATTTTCTTGAAAATCCTGCATAAGCAAGGAGGCCGACACCGGTGAATTAGGTCATGCGGTCAAAACGACAAAGCAGCATGTGGCAGTACAAGAGCATGAACCGGCCTCTTGACAAAGTTAAGTGCAAGGAACTTGCATCAACGAACATATGTATTGAAACGAGCAATTTTCAAATTGGAGGTTGTCAAACATATCCATTGGACATGCATGAACTTGTTAGGTACTTATAATGACCGCATTACGCCAGTCATGAATATGCAAGCTCTCCGTCAACAGAACATAAAAATGTTGATGGATGCCTGCTTTGCAAGTTTAATGGGGCATGTGTGTTCTATACCTGCGTCAAGATGCATCACGCAGCAAAAAGAATGACACAGTTAGACAAAGTAGGGAATGGAGGTGTAAAAGCAAAATTTGACTAAAATTCTTTTACTCACCTTGTAGTCAGGGTCCCAGAAGTAGCAGCTTCCCATATCAATGCCAGAGTCAGACACGCCTACCACCTGGAATTTACATGAAAACAAAGCAATCTTTAATTGACACATGAAACTTAATGTTCTGCCTGGATGCGTTCAGACATCACCTTCCCAAGGCTGTGGTAACACGGCCAACTCAACCCCCCGAAAATTCAGCATCTGGGCAAGTTCCCAAGTGTCAGTGTTTTAGCCTTAAAGATGCAGGACAAATTAAGAAGCTCACTCTTTGCTCCCTTGAGGAAAGGTTCCATGTGCTGGATTTGTTGACAGATCTTGACTGGCAGGGGAAATGCTGAGACTGAATTGGCAGGCGGTCACACATAGATATCATGCCCAATTCAGGTTCGCCAATCAAAAATTGGAAAAAATTGTGTCCAGACATTCGCTTGGTAAAGCAATCGAATTTCAGCATCAATTTGGAAAGAACCTCTTGCAGCACGCCTTTGGATCTGCTGATGGACCTTGTCAATGCCCATGGGCGGCTCTGCGCATCCACAAGGAACCATCTGCTACTCCCAAGCTTGCAAACTTGTCATGCATTCACAGGTGCATGTATATGTTGGCGTGTGCACAATATTTTTTGGGCAAGCACACGCTCAGTAGTGCACGCAAGCCTCCCTGTATGTTACGCTAGTGCTCCACTACATTGTGTGTATGTGCATACACAGCATGTACGCATAAAATTGCGATACATGATGTATTCCAGCGTCCATCTTTGAGAATCATTGAGTAAATCGGGCCTTGCTCCCTCTTTGTATAGGAGCCTCTGACTTGCTCACCCAATCCTTCCTGGTTCCCGGCCCCCCTTTTGCCGGACCCTGTTGACCCATTCCGTCGACATTGCTTATGATGTTGCCATGCTTTGATAAGCTGAACAAGACGTACCCAATTCCACGATCCAGTTTTGCACAGAGTATAACCCAGGCAAAATTCTGTGGTGCACGCCTTTCATGCAGGCCTCCAACTTCCCGGCAAGGTCTGGATTGGGAGGGGGCAAGCTGAGCCCCCCTAAATTGAGCATTTTTGGGGACATTGAATTGGGTGCTGTCACACTAGCAAATTTCATTCCAGACCCTAAATCGCGGGATTTAATTTTTAAAGGTTGATGTGAGCCAGCGTACACTGTGCCTAATCTATACATGGAAGAGGTTTGAATACTCTCAGAAGATGATCAAGCTTTTTCATTCTAGCCAACTGTGACAATGGGAACATCAGCCAGAAGACTGCCTGTGACTTATCGTGTCTGATTGTTCTGGATGCACGCAGTGTATGCCCTACAGTCACACAAAAGGGATTCTAGCTAACCACTCACCTGCTCCTGGCCGCTGATGCCGGCCCTCCAATATGGGAACAGCTCTGGCTTGCTGACGAAGTCATCGGGCAGGGTGGAGCCCTGGGCACCGTTCTGTATTGAAGTGCAAGGGGAAAACACAGAAAGGCAATTTCATCTGATCTCATCAGACCTGAGCAGTGGTAATGCACGGGTGGTGATCGTTTTAAGCAAGATAGAAATAGAGCAGCAACGTAGGAGGACAGGCCCTAGACAGAAGAAAATTGCCAGTTGTGGTCTGAGACATCGTGACCTTTGAAGCCTGGCAGCTATTAATAAAGGAGGTAGCATATGCATCAACAAAATGAGTTGTATTACCAATTAGATTAAGACACGACGCCCTATTCCTAGCGTAAAGCCACCTGGTTGAGGTAAGAGCAAAACTTACCTGGATGGCAGCGCTAGCATGCAAGTTTAATAGCCTCAAAGCATGCTGCAAGCCAATGTGGATGACGCTGCCCTGCGGTCATAAAATACAAAGATTCTGTGAAGCAGTGGTGGCTAGCTCTGAGATACATATGTCTCAAGCCAAACGGCGCAAGGCATCAATTACGGTGCAACATGCTAACATGACATGTTTTGTGACAAAGCATCTGTCACCTAGAGCTTCCTCTTTTCTCCGTTATAACAAAGTATGAGCATTCTGGAGCTTGCAAGCTTAGCCCTCCTGCATCCACTACCTTTAGAGAGCACAGACACCTGAGAACCACAAAAACTGTTACCTGGTCTGCAAGCCATGACACTGCATTTGCAGCATGCTCTGCACATACAGCAAGGTGTAGAGTTCCAAGGATGCCCACAGATTGGACCACTGGCTGGCATGTATCACCTTCATGCAATGGAGAGTGGAACAGATAAACAATCACAGAGTGTTGGATAGCCATTGCCTGACCGTTTGCACATACAAATTAAGAGCGCTGCCAAAAGCCAGTTCAATTGCAATTTTGAATTGGAGCCATGATCAGGCCTACAGGTCTACAAGCAATCTAGAAGAGCAGCACATTGTGTGACGGATGTTTTTGCTTGATTAAACAACAAAATCTGAAGATGGACATTTCGACTGCGCCTAGAAACCAAAATTGAATGCTAGCTCAGAGCTATGCAAAACATGAATTTGAGTCTGCTCTGCTCTCAGCTCAGATGCATGCGTGCGCGGCCCCACAAAGAAGCTGCAAACCAAATGAGCAAGCAGAATCATTCTTTGTGTTTTGACTGGCAATGGCAGTTTATTCCTAGGCAGCAGTAAGTGCCATGTCACACTGCATTGAATAAAGTCAGATCCTACCAATTGAATTACACTGGCCAGCACAATGATTGCATAAGCACACAATCCTTTCTTCCTGAGCATATTGGCCAGGCAGTCATCTGTAAACGCTTCTGGGCAATAAGATTAAAGAGGGCACAACATACCAGCCTCTAGGCCCAGTGAGGCCGCCACACCCTCTCTCAGCTCTTGGGCCCAAGCTTTGGCTTCAGCTTTTGCTGCTAGCTGCTCAGGTGCATCCGTGTTGTACGCCTTGGTCACAGGAATAAGGGCAGGGCCGTCGACCTCAAGCACCAGCTTTGTTTGCCCTGGAACCATGCAACGCAGTGAACACAGTAGTTGGTGCAGTTGATGCTCATAAGGGCGGGCAGAGATTGGAGGATACAGGTCTGACGGCATGATCATGTACTAAACATGAATTATCTGTCTACTTGCCATTAGCGTTGTAATGGACGAGGTTCTTCAGCCACGTAGGAGTTGTCCCCTTTGAGCTTTCTTCATCGGGTGCGTGAAGCTCTCTGGCGCGAGACTGGGCGTGCTTTTTTGCAGACTGCGCAGCCTCCTGCAGCGTTTTATCCACCCTGTCTGTTGTCTTTGCTTGCTTCGGCACAGGGGACTGCAGAGAAGGGGGAAAATGCAGAGGCTGCTCATCGCACAAAGTAATGTATAAGGCCTACAATAATAAGCAGGTCATTACAACGAGGATTGAAATCTCAGGACTGTGGGCTGGTCCATGGCTTGTGGAGGCTCTAGGTTCCAGTTACACACAGTAATGCTTATTGGTAGCAAATTGTCACACGCCGAGAGCATGCTGAAGCACATGTGCTATGAGCACAACTCAGTGCCCGAGGTGAGTAAACAAGCCCAAAGCGAATGAAGAAGCCTGAAGGCAGCATGTGCCCCCTCTAATTCTCACAAGGCTCACGCATCATTCATGTATAATGTGTACAGACAAATGCAATACCAGGATGCAAAGCAACTATTGCCAGTAGTTATGGATTGGCAGGAGTACACATAGACAGCCTCATGGATCAAGCTATGCTTGATCCCATCTCCACAAAATGAACTAAGGTGAGGAGAGCAAGCATCTCTAAATTGAGAATTATTCCATAATGCAGGTACATGAGAGAATGCATATGCTTTTCACAGTAAGGGTTCAATCAGGCCATGGCAGATCATGGCCACCACCTTGCAGTCTGGTGTATTGTTATAATAGCTGTAGGAAATCAAAAAGACAAAATGTATGCTTAGCTGCCCAAAAGACATCCATGGTCTGAGCCTTTGAACGAAGCAGTACTCCTCGTATCTGTGCTGAATCAACCACTTAGCTAGGCCAGGCTGCAGGCCAGGGCAAATTTATGAGCATTTTCAACCAGCTCCCCTGCACCTGTGAAGGCAATTTCATGTTCCATGCACAAGCTCACACAGGATCAAGCTGAAGTCACTGCATACCGAGGTGACCGTGGGAAATTTCTCCTGCACAGAGCGGATGCCTGCAGGTGTGCTCCTCACAAGCCAGTGGTTCTTTGGTATGGGCTGTAAGATGCTGGCCCCCACACTCGTGAGTGTTGCAGAAACTGCAGCCTTCAGTGCTGGGTCATACCCCAACAGAAACACAACTGGAGCACCCCTGGCCCTCGACTGCAACCTGGGCACGAAGCAAAAAGGAGGACGGTAGCAGTCAACACCTAATGCAGAAGGATGCAACTTCAAAACCATTCACACACTGGCCAGTTCAGGCGTTGGGCATACCAAACCAGGTTCATAAGTTCTTGCCAGCTTCCCATTTCTAGCAGGCCCCCTTCTAATGACATTCATGTGCAAGGATAGTAGAAAAAGCCAAGCACTTGAGACCCTTGGCAATTTCACCAGCTCTCGGTTCAGACTGGCAGCCTTGAGGCAACCCCCAAGGGCTGCAGGCAATGCAAGCATGGATTTGGAGGGAAGTGCAGCAGCTGCTCCTGTACGATCAGTGCGCTTGTGACAAAGCATAAAAGCGAAGGCACAAGCAATTCTGTGATGGACAAACCCGCTAAGCCGAATTGGCAATGGTCAATCTCAGAACCGCACGACGCACCTGCGACTAGAAAAGTCTCCACCATCAATTTCTTGGGCACGAGTTTCCACTGTCACCCGCCCTAGCCTCACAGGCCGAGTTAATACTGCTCCGAGGGCGAATGTAAAGGACAGCAGTGTCAATAAGATGAACCTGAACATCATCTCCATAATAAAATATGAAAATGTTCGATGCAGAAAATGGGCACTAATGTGTCGAATGTTTTAGCGCGAGCTCACACACACACACACACACACACACACACACACACACACACACACACACACACA
>LKMJ01002867.1_pt1 | contig 15969 bp, 15 predicted proteins | sample 643391 | NCBI WGS metagenome assembly LKMJ01 (sample SAMN04112250, study PRJNA286221) | soda lake metagenome | biome: soda lake; feature: Kulunda Steppe; material: water; isolation source: sample PL-Br10 brine of Picturesque Lake | place: Russia: Kulunda steppe | collected 2010-07
ATGAAGGATGGGTGATCAACGATGATGTCTGCACTGATGGAGGAACTGTGCTGGGATTTTTTGATGCCTCTCAACCGCAGCCGTACGATAATTCACGGCGTGTATGGTACGTTGATGATCCACATATTGAGAGACCATTAGTCAAGACAGAGGACTCGGCGGTTGGATTCTATGCGCTGAACGGACAGAGTGTGGTCAGCTGGAAAGAAACTGAAGAGAAAGAGCGGATTTGCGAGGTATTAGCGGCAATACGCGAGCAGAATCCCGGCAAGCGGATTCTGCTCGTCTTGGACAAGCATGGTTCGCATATCTGCAAGTACACGCGCAAGCGCGCACACCAACTCGGTATAGATCTCATTTTCCTTCCATCAGGGTCGCCGCATCTCAATCCGATTGAGCAAGTGTGGAAGCATCTAAAGTGGACGATGGCACCGATCATCGTTGAGGATGAAGACGAGTTCCACGAACTCGTCAAAAACGTATTCGATCAAGTGACACAACGAATTAGCTTTGCCAAGAACTGGTGTGAGAAGTTCCTCGACTTTCAAAAGTTTCCTTGATCATTATGATACAGTCGGGAAGAAACTGCTTGAGCTTGGATTCTCTGGCACGGCGGTTAACAGTGGTTGGCGACGGCATCTGTTCGAAGATGCCGTCGCCGTGATCGGCAGTTTCGCGGTAACTGAGCGAAGTTGCGAGATCGACGCTTTTGGCAGCGATGTCTTGCTGATAGCGCTTCTGCCCGTCGAAGTAGATGACGTCTTCGACGGGCCGAAAGTAACTTGATTCGTCATGATCAGCAGCGGTATCTTCGACGTAGTGGAGAGTGAATTCGTGTTCACCGGCGGTTGTGACGGCTGTGCGGGGATCAGTCCCGGCTCGCTGGAAGCGCTGGTCACTGTTGCCGTAGGCGTGTTTCTGGCCACAGTACGCCTCGACGCGGCTCGCGTCGAGGCTTTCAACTATCGACTCGATTCGATGTTCTGTTCGGTGAGGAACTCGGCGATCGTGGCCAGCGGTATCGTTTTGTCCTCGTCGATACTAATCATGAACCGCACGTCGATTGTGGCGTGCATGGGACACCTCTTGGGTGGACACCAGAAGTGTCCCGTTCCTCACGGGAGACAGTTACTACTGAACTCTAGAGGACTTTGCGACGCGACCAAGATATTGCACTCCGACCCAACCCTGATCGGGCATCGTTATTCCTCCGACTGGGGGATTGCATCGTTTCTCACCGGAACCGCGGTTTGGTTACTGGCGGTGACGAGCCTGGCCAACGTCAGTATCCCTTCGGACTCTGGCAGCTCGTCCCGCTTCATTTGATCGTAACAGTCGACCGCCTCCCGGAGAATGTGGGCGTATTCTTCGTCGAGCTGCTCGATCCGTTGGGGGACCTCGGTAGGTGGAACCGGTTGCTCCCCGTGCTCCAGTATTAGCCAGTAGCCGCGGTATAGCAGTGCGTTGTAGAGCTTCTGAGAAGCACTCTCGAGGTCGCATTCGATGACGTTTTCAACGTGTCCCGGGGCGTTTCCAGGGATTTCACGCGGAACACTCAGTCCCTCTACTCCATCAGGTTTGAGAGTCAACGGAATAAGCTGAGCGGTGTGGTTGAATGCCATCGGGTCGTAGTAGTCCAGCAGGTTGTCGAGCTCGTCGAGACTATACTGGTATACGTCGACCTCTATATCGTACGGTAGACTGTCCTCGATAGTTCGTTCGATTTGCTCGCACGACGACTCTGCATCGATAGCGATCAGGTCAACGTCGCTCCCTTCGCCGTTCGTTCCGTCAGCCCACGAGCCCGTTAGAAATGCATCGATGTCGTTGGACTCACAGATCGATCGAACGTCCGCGATGAGGCGGGCTCTGTCGACGAGTGAAGCCATTATTGCTCTAGGTTTGATGACGCGGTCGGGTCGAACACTCCGTTCTCGATCATACTGCGAAGGGGATTGTCTCCGATCGAGAGCGGGAACTCGATTCGGCCTCGAGACCGTACGGACTCCCAGGCACCAAAGATCAACTGGGTCGACCGGAGGGCGTTGGCTGCGTGGTGTGCGGGGCGGTCGTCGTTTTCCAGCCCATCCACGATAGCCGTGATCGCTCGGTCGAAGTGTCGTTCGTCGTACACGAGGTTCTCGAGGTCGAACTCTTCGGCGGAGGAGTCTGCCCTCACGAGTCGAAGGGGAACTCCGTCGTATCGGTCCGGATACCCGCACCCGAGTTCGATACGACCGCGCTCACCGAGCAAACGGTGATGACAGCCGATCGCGTCACCAGCGACCCGGTTTCCTGTGACTGCCAGTCCGGTCGCACCTGTCTCGTATTCCCAGACGACGACGGACTGGTTGGTGTTGTGCTCGCCGAACCAGATGTTTTCCTCGTCGTAGTGGGCCTGAGCCATGATCCACTCCGGGTCGGCTTCACCCACGAAGTACCCGCAAAGATCGAACGAGTGTGTGCCGTAGTCATACAGGTTCTCAGCACCGAACTCGACACGTTGCAACTCGCCGATCGCACCGTCGTCGAGCAGTTCGTTTGCTTTGATCACGGCGTCTGCAAACCGCCGCTGGTGGTTGATCGTTAATTGGGTTCCGGTCTCCTCCGCTTCTTTCACCATCCGTCCACAATCTTTCCAGGTAGTCGCCATTGGCTTCTCGCAGTGCACGGCGGAGACGCCCGCTCGACAGCAGTCGATCGTGAGTTCTGCGTGTAGTGCCGGTGGGACGCAAATACTCACGATATCCGGCTGTTCCTCCGCGAGCATGGTCTCGTGCGACCCGTAGACCTGAGACTCGCGAAGGTCGAACCGATCGGCGAATCGGGCGCCGTTCTCGGGATCGATGTCTGCACAGGCGACCAATTCAACCCGGGGTTCGGATCGATACGCTTGCCCGTGGATATGACCCATCGCGAACCCGTCTCTATCTTGGGTAGCTGGGTCACTGCCAGCCCCGATCACCGCTGCCGTAAAATCGGACATCCGTGTCGGAGATATTCTTCATACGCCAAATAATTACTGCTCCCCAACAGGCGGATCGGATTTTAGGTGGGACTGACTTGGTTGCGGTCAGTGTAGCTCCGTTTGACGGCGTCGATGATGCGCTGCGCCTCGTGTCCTGCCTGGAAATCGGGATCGAACGGCGCCCCATCCTCGACTGAGGCGAGAAACTGATAATTTTCGATCGCGAACGCGTGCTCCCAGCCCAACCGGTGGCCGGGAGGCCACCACTTCTCGATGAAGGGATGATCCATATCAGAGACTTGTACGTGGTTCGAACCTTCGTTTGGCCGATGCACGACGAGGGTATTCAAGTCATCGAGTGAAAACCAGATGCTCCCTTTCGACCCTGTTATCTCGATCGAGAGGTCGTTCTCGTGACCCGTGGCGACGCGGGATCCATCGAGGGTTCCAATAGCCCCGTTCTGGAAGCGGAGATACGCCCTGAACGAGTCGTCGGCAGTGACGGGTCTTGGATCGCTGTCGGCGTCCGGCTCCCGTTCCCCGACGAACGTTTCGAGGTGGCCGTCGACGGTGGCGATCTCTCCCACCAGGAAGTGAACGAGGTCGATGAGGTGGACGCCGAGGTCGCCCAACGCGCCTCCAGCCGCGTGTTCCTCGGAATGTCGCCACTGCCAGGGGACAGCTTCTGACCGGCACCAGTCCTGGAGGTACGTCGCCCTGACTTCGCGAAGCTCGCCGATCTCACCGCTGTCGATCAGCCGATGCGCTAGTTGAACGGCCGGGATGAACCGATACACGAACCCACAGGCAGTCACTGCGTCGGCCGCGGCCGCCGCTTCGGCCATTCGACTCGATTCGGTGAGTGTTCCTGCCAACGGCTTCTCACAGAAGGTTGGGAGGTTCCGAGAGAGGGCTTCGACTGCGGGGGTGGCGTGAGCATCGTCCGGAGTCAACACATAGACGATATCGACCTCGTCGAGCATTTCGTCCCAGTCGGTCGTCGTCCGCTCGAATCCGAGCTGGTTTGCATCTGCACGGAGCCGAGCGGAATCACGGCCACAGAGGACCGCGAGTTCGAACGTGGGTGCGGACCGAAAGGTGCGCAGTCGAGAGAGTGCCGCCGCGTGGGCGCCAGCTATCGAACCATGACCGATGAATCCAATCCGGAGCATGGCTCTCCTCTGTTCTTCCACCCATGATAAAGTATCGTCCGCTCAACGGTGTTCCTTCGATGTTCCGTGAACGAACGAACGCGTTCCCGGAGGGTGAGTCCGATCCGCCATCAACCCGTCTACCTCCAAACCGGCCTCCTCGAAAAACGGTTCTACCTCGTCGGGGTCGAGATCGGTCCCGCGCCAGGAGTCTGAATCCGTGTTCTGATCGTACTCCCCGATCAGCCGTCGATACAACCGCTGTATCAGGTAGGGTGTTGTTCTCGGAAGGCTGCGAGGAAGCGGAATCCCGAACCAGCCCCGTTTCCAGCGGATCGACGGGGTAGTGTGGCCCACGTGGATCAAATAAGGGGCCTCGGTATCGAGCACTCTAGCCACCTCCTTGAGGTTACTCTCGATGACCGCTCGAGATGGCATATGCTGAAACACAGCATAGGAGAAGGCAAAATCGATCGAGTCGTCCCCGAGCTGTGACAGGGAGCGTCCGTCGGTCGAAAGAAAATGGAGGTCGTCCCGGTGACCGAGATGTGACCGTGTTTGGTCGATCATCTTCTCCGAAACGTCAACCCCGACGACGTTGTCGAACCGATCGGCCAGTGCTAGGGTCGTACGCCCAATTCCACATCCGATATCGAGGGCCCGGCTGTCGGTTTCTGGCGCGTTGAGTGTGGAGATCTGGTCCACATGCCGTGCGACTATCTCCTCACCCTGGGCGTAGAATTCGGACCGATCTCCTTCGAATCCTGGGGCAATGTACTCAATAGCGTCTGTCTCGGCGCGAACGTCCCATTCTTCCTTCATTTACTGGCTAGGTGTTCCATGCGGCACCATCCGCTTAATTTCTGGGGCTTATGTTGAATCACCAGAGAGTGTTGAACAGTTCGTACACACAGAGTAACCGTACCAATCACTCAACAAACAGACGCCGGTCAAGGTGCTAAACTAGACGATGACCCCTATTCAGAGGACTCAGACAGTTTTCTGGTAAGACCCGGATCAATGTACTGTGCCGCAATTTTATCTACGAAAAGTCCCCATCCCTATCATCTTCCGGTGTTTTGTTCATCAATAGGTTTTTGTTTTACCTCTATAATGATACGACACCAGTTAGAGTTATTCATCCGAGGAATACACTACAATGGTTGATGATGTCTCCGTTACCGTTGTGATCCCGACCCGAAACAGGGCTGACGACCTGGCTGCGTGTGTGGACACCCTCCTCGAGTCGTCGTATCCGCTCGAAACGGTAGAGGTCGTGGTTGTCGACGATGGCGATGACGGGACGGATGACGTTGTCGCAACTCGATGCGACCAAACTGCGGCGTCGTTCGTATATAAATCTCGCCCTCCAGGAAAAGCCGACGATAAAGAAGGGAGTGTGAGTTTACGGAATCCAGCCAGTGCGCGCAACGTAGGGGCAGATCTCGGGAACGGGGAGTTTCTCCTGTTCTGTGATTCTGACGTCTTGGTAGACTCCGTTTGGATCCAGAAACACGTTGAAGCGTTACAAAACACCGACGCGACGGTGGGGGATTATACGGCCGCTGCCAACGACGAGCTGACCGCGTGTGTCCGGTCCCAGGTTCGGAACGAGCGAAATCGACGGGAGCGATACATGGACGTGGAGGGCGGCCCGCTCACGATCGACGCTCGAAACTTCGGCGTTCGGAAGGACGTGTTCGAAACGCTCGGCGGGTTCGACGAGTCGCTCTCCAGCAACGAAGATGTGGATCTTGGACTCCGCCTCGCGGAGTCCCACTCGATGCAGTATCTCCCAGAAGCAACGGTCTCTCACCGGTATCCTGACACGCTACGAGCGCTTTGTCGGAGAGCTCACTGGCACGGTATCGGTGCGGGCCAACTCCTCGCAAAGTACGATGGAAGTGGGGCCTTCGATTTCGGATCCGATCGCCGGCTTTTCGAGACTGCGCAGACCCCGCTCTGGAAAACACTCTGGGACGTCTCCCGGTCACCACCGGCCGACGGATGGTTGGTCGCCTCGTCCAGTCTCGTCGCGTACAAGACTGGCATTTGGAGAGGAAACCGATGGATGAATCGGGGAAGAGCCCGGTTTGGTAACCCATGAACGTCGACCCTCGACTCCAGTTTCACCACATCGGTGTGACCGTCGAGGATCTCTCGGCCAGTGCCGAGATGATAGGCCAGATCCTCGACGGAACTGTCGTATTCGAAGATACCCTTTCGGGCCCAGCACTCGGCTCCGTACTCGCTATCGATTCGCCCGAATTGTACGTCAAGATAATCGACGCCGACGGTACCCTCGTCGAACTCCTCCAGTTCGATTCGCAGCACGAGCGTCCGGCCGCGCTATCAACCGAACGAGTGCATCCAGCGTCGGTCGGTGCTGTCCACGTCTGCTTTGACGCCCCCGATATCCAGCGCGCACACGAAACGTTGACCGCCGCCGGAGGCACAGCCCTGAGCGAGCCTCACGACGTCGATGGAACGGAGCTCTTCTTTGCGTGGCAGAACGGAGTGCTCATAGAGGTCGCCGCCACGTAGAACGGCGATCGCTTCCCCGCGATCTCCACCAGATTTATTGAAATCCGATAAGTACCCCAGACCGATGAGTCCCCCGGCCATCTCCGTTGCTGTCCTCACGACGCCCAACCGTCGCGAATACCTACGCGACTTACTCCGATCCATCGAGGGGGCTGCTCGTGTCTACTCGGGCGAGATTTCTGTGTTGCTCGTTATGGACCGATCGGAGGCTAGTGAATTCGAGCTGGAAGGGGAATTCGAGCTGGAAGGGGAATTCGAGCTGGAAGGGGAATTCGAGCACTTCAGCTACGAGGTGATCGACTCGGACGGTTGGGTCGCGACGGGTCGGCAACGGGCCGTCGAAGAGTGTGCCGACGAGTGTCTGCTCTTTGTCGACGACGACTGTCGTGTCGAAAATGAGCTGTTCGTTCGCTACGCTGAACGAGTCCAAGAGAGCGATTGTGCGGAAATCGGCGCACTCTACGGCCAGACGTTCTTCGAAGGGGCCGAGAGTACCGCGTTCAGGGCGACGTGGAGCTCAGGAATTATCCATATGTTCCAGGCGGCGGGTGCGAACGACGTTCTCGAGTGGGCGCCGACGGCAAACGCCTTGTTCGACGTCTCCGCGGTCCGGGACGTCGGCGGCTTCGACACCGACGACCCGGTGCTCGTTACGGGAGAGGACGCCGATATCGGCATTCGACTCTCCGAGGCCGGATATCGAAACATCACCGCGCCCGAAGCAGTGGCATATCACACGACAGCGACGTGGGAGGACCTGTGGACGAACCTGAAGCGTATGTACCACTCGGGCCGCGCTGAGGCGTGGCTGTCACAGAAGTACTCCTCGCGGACGTCACCGGATCGCGGGCGTGCAACGTTGTTGCTTCTGTTCGCAACTGCCCTCGTCAGTCTCGCGATCCCGGCCGCGGTCCCGCTGGTAATCGTGTTAGGGCTTTACGTATCGATCCGGCACCTCCGGCAGAGCTCCGCGAGTCACTGGCGTCTCTGGGATCCGGAAGTAATCGTGGCCGGCCTGTACGGGCTGGCCGTTGACGTCGGTTATCTCTCCGAACACATCTCCCGGCGTCCAAACGATATCACCGACCTCTGGTCGCGGTTCATCTGGATTAGGGACGCGACGGTCATCCAGCCGGAAATCACGCGCTACGGCCCCTTCGAGAGATGAGTCCGCGTGGCGAAGGGGCGCTCGTCAGCGTTATCGTCCCGACGTATAACCGACACACAACGCTCATCGAGACCCTCAGATCCGTCGCCGAGCAGGATTATCGACCGTTAGAAGTCGTAGTCGTGGACGATGGCTCCGATCAGCCGGTCAACCCCGAAACGATTCGGACCACCATCACGGATTGTCAGTGCCAGGTGATTCGCCTCCCCGACAATAGCGGACCGGCGGTCGCCCGAAACGTAGGCATCACGGAATCGACGGGGGAGTTCGTGTGCTTCGTAGATGACGACGATTTGCTCAAACCGGGGGCGATCCGACGGCGCGTTTCGAGTCTGGAGGCTGCCGACTCGTCGGTGGGCGTCTGCTACTGTGGGTTAACCCTGGTGACTCCGGACGACGAGGTGTTGACGGAGCGGTGTCCGGACTACGAGGGTGACGTCTTGCGGGAGATCATCCGGCTGAATTTCGTCGGGACTACGTCGTCGATCATGTGCCGATCCAGCGTCTTGGCGGAGGTCGGTGGGTTCGACGCCGAGACGACGGGGTGGGAGGATTGGGATTTTCTGGTCCGTGTCGCTGAAGAATTCGAGTTCGCTGCGGTCACTCGTCCCGACGTGGTTCATCGCGCTTCGACTGCTGAGAACTATGCCAGCATCAGTAACGATCTAGAATTGTTACAGTCCACGGCGTATCCAGCGTTCGTGCGAAAACACGCGCCGAAAGCACGGATCTTCGGTTGGCGATTTCACCGCCGGATGCGGGCCTGGGTTCTGTATCCCCTATTCCAGTGTGCGCTCCGTCAGCGGTCCTGGCGCACTATCGGCTACCTCGCGCAGCTCCTCTGGTGGTATCCCGCCGACCACCTCCTCTGCCGACTCGTTGGTGAGGAACTCGTGCAAGCGTTTACACGACAATAACCCCTCAAAGTCCGGTACCCTCGCCTGACGCGCCCCCTACTGCTTGTACCCGAGCCTCTCGAGTTGCTGTTCTCGAAGGGTGTCGTGCGGTCGCCCGACGGCACTCCCCCGATATTTTAACGGTCCGAGTTCGCGCTCTATCGACTGTTTGAGCGCCGCAACCCGTTTCGGATGCTCGGAGGAGACGTCTTTGGTTTCGTTCGGCGACAGAGCTTTCTTGTACAGCCAGTGACGCCCGTCCGAACTTTCGATCAACTTCCACTCCTCCGTTTCGACACTTCGAAGGGCGCGGTCGAAGTCCCTGATCTCGGTTAGTGTGGCCAGATACTCCGCGTACACACGGTCGCGGCCGTCAGCAGTTCGGAGTGAATGGGCCGAGATCGTCTCGGCTTCAGGCCGATCGACATCACACACGTCGTGTAACGTCGGGTAAAGATCGCGCAGCTCGACCAACCCCATTCGACGTTCTCCCTCGGCGAATTTCGTCGGATACCGGATCACGAGGGGCACGTGGAGAACCGTATCCGCGAGCGAATACTGATGATCCATTAGTCCGTGTTCGCCGATGTTCTCGCCGTGGTCACCGACGACGATCGTGACCGTGTCTTCGAGTAAACCACGGCCCCGGAGATCGTCGAACAACTCCTCGAGTCGGTCGTCCAGGTAGCGAAGTTCCGCGCGGTAGAGTCGACGGAGGTACGCGAACTCCTCGTCGCTCATGTCGACGGCTCCGCCCATGTACGCCCAGGCGTCTTGATTCACGTCCCGCGTTCGTTCCCACCACCGCTCGTCCGTGAATTGAAAGCGGTACCTCCGGGGCGGCTCGTACGGGAGGTGGGGCTCCATGAAGTTCAGGTAGGCCAAGAAGGGTCCGTCAGAGCCACCAGATTCGTCCAGCCACTTCCGGAATCGGCGAATCGTCCGCGCTGCTCCTGCGTCACGGGGACTCGTGCCGACGATTCGGAGGTACAATGCGTTCAGGAGGTTTACGGGCCCCCGCTGGGACAGCACTATCCGCTTTAGATCAGGGAACCAGCTTTGGGATTCGAGGTCCCGTTGCTCCTCCGCGAATGCAGGGCCGATATCGAACGGTTTCCAGCAGTGGAAGAACTCCTCGAAGTCATCGAATCCGAGATCGGGAGCGACCCACGGATTCGTGCTGAAGCCTGCCGTCGTGTATCCCGCCTCGACGAAATTTTCGACTAAGGACTCGTGGTCCGGTTCGAACTGTTGGGACACGGCGTGCGTCCCGTGCTCGGACGTGTATTGGCCCGTGAACACCGAGGCGTGAGAGGGAAGCGTCCACGGGCTAGTCGCACGCGCTTGCTCGAACACGACACCGTCGGCGCCGAAGTTACGCAAGTTCGGCATCACGGATGGCTCCGATTCGGACCAGACGGTTCGACCCCGGGCAGTGTCCATCACGATGAAGAGAACGTTCGGTCTCACTCTCTCCCCCGCTCGATTTCTCCGAACACGGATGCAGTCACCACGGGACCCTCCGGCCTTCCCAGTCGATGAACGACCCGGACTGCTCTAGCGTAATTTCCTCGAGGACGTTCCGAAGTCCGGTCACAGCTTCCTCCGGCGGGATTTCAGCATTCGGTCCGCCGATCCGTGTTTGCACCCAGCCCGGATCCAAGAGGACGACGACGGCATCATCCCCCACGTCGAGCGCCAAATCGCGCATCAACATGTTCAGCGCCGCTTTACTGCCCGAGTAGCTGTAGTTCCCGGCTCGGGATTTTCGAGTCAGCGACCCTGATGAAGAGGAGACGTTGGCGATAATTCCCGGTTCAGCTGGTTCGATGAGGTCGTACAACTTCTGTGTCAGCATCAACGGGCCGAAGGCATTGACGCGACACATCTCGACCATCGCAGATTCGTCTAGTTTGCTGAACTCTCGGTGGGCCTGGGGCGTCGACTCATCCATCGTATATGCGTTGACTCCTGCGACATTGATGAGAAGATCGAGTTGCTCGCTTTCGCTCTCGATCCGGTCACGTGCACGTCGTCGATCTTCAGGATCGGTGACATCGAGGTCGACCGGGACGAACCGATCGGGGAACTCCGTGCTCAATTCATCGGTCAGCGACCGATCCTCGGCGTCCCGCATCCCGGCGAAAACCGTCTTTCCGGACGCGAGATATTGGCGAGTAAACTCCGCACCAATACCACTTGCCGCCCCAGTTACGAAGACTGTCCTCATATCCTGCTCGTACAATCTGTAACCGTCCCAATCAATTTATGGTTGGTCCACACACCATACCGCATATTGAAAAGAACCACGACTGTCCGGACTGGACGAATTGTGTTGGAAAATTGCCTCGAGTCGCCTGTGACGGCCTCTTTCGGACTAATCGCCGAAGTTCCCTGACCGAGGCGGAGTAAGAACCAAAATATGACACAGACCGCAATCGTCGTCGGCTTGGGCTGGATCGGACAGAAGTACTGTGCGCAACTCGATCAGTTGGGACAGGTATCGACCGTCATCGGAGTCGATGTCGACGAAGCGGCCCGTCAGAAGATGGAGGCCGTTCACGGCATCAAGACCGAAGCAGAGTTACAGCCGGCGCTAGCAGAGCATCAACCGGACGTGGCCATTATCGCGACGCCGAACACCTACCACTACGATCAGGCGCGCACCGTAATCGATCTCGGACTCGATGTGCTCGTCGAAAAGCCGATGACGACCAGTACGGAAGAGGCTATTTTGCTGCTGACCGCTGCCCGGGAACAGAGCGCACTCTTACAAGTGGGCTATCACCGTCGGTTCCACCCAGTCTACGAGGAGATTCGTCGGTTGATCTCGGAGGGCGAACTCGGGGAAATTCGATCCGTGAACTGCGCTATCGGCCAGGGATGGCTCGAGATGAACCGCGAATCCTGGCGGACGGATCCAGGGATGGCCGGTGGCGGTCAATTGTTCGATACTGGATCGCATCTGCTCGAAGCGCTCCTGTGGACTACGGCCGCGACCCCTACGCGTGTTACGGGGCTTCGATCCGGCGGTGAAACGGCCGAGGAGATCGACCTCAACAGCGCGCTCGCGATTTCCTTCGACAGTCCTCGCGGGTCGTTCACGGCCAGCGTCGGGATCTGTTCGGAAAGCACCGACATGGCTGCAGACGAGACGATTTCGGTCTGGGGGACGGACGGTCGACTCTCTTACGACGGCGTTCCCGGTCCAGAGCCGCCAGATACGCTCCGGTTCACACCGATCGAAGGGCCGAGTTACACGACGAATTATCGGTTCACCCCGGGAATCGACGAGTTGGTCCGGTCCAAACTCCAGGCCTTCCTATCTGTGGTTGATACACGCGAAACTCCGCCGATCCCCGGCGAACGCGGCCTCACCTTGGCCGTTTTGCGTGATGCTATTCGGGAGGCGTGGGAAACAGACCGAACCGTGAACGTCGCCCCGAATCTACGTGATGCTCGCAATCGAGCAGGGGTTCCAGAGGATCCAGGTTCGTCATGAACCGTCCGATCCCTTTCGGTCGTCCGGCACCCGAACCGGATCGAAATACGTGGCTCTTAGGAGGGTTCGAAATACGACAATCAGTCGGGTCGTGGGCTGTGATCAGTAGTTAACCAGAGTAAGGTGACAGAGGAATGGTCAATATCGCTCTCGTCGTGTTGGATACCCTACGATACGATGTCTTTGAACGCAACTTCGACTGGCTCCATGGGCGGACGTACACCAGAGCGTTCTCCACCTCGAACTGGACTGTTCCGGCTCACGTCTCGTTGCTGTTCGGAGAGCTTGCCCGCCACTCCGACTCGTTTCAGCGGCTTCCTAAACTTCCATCGGACGACGGTTATTTACCTGTCGTTGCCAACTCCCACGGCTATCGAACGATTGGATTAAGTGCAAACAGTTTCATCTCGACTGACTTCGGGTGGGAGAAAGGGTTCGACTATTTCCACGAGCTACCCCGGTGGGCTCCTGGGAGCGAGCAGGGCGACGAGGGGGACAAAATCGGCGCGCGCAAAGCCGTAAATCTAGTTGAAGATATCTCCTCCTCTACCAGTACGTTTTTATATATTAACTTGATGGGAACTCATTGGCCATACACGACCACCAGATCCGTAGAAGTGCCCGAACTGGACCCCGTCGATGCAGTGTGCGGAACTGTTTCTCATCCAGAAGCGGTTCGTGACGCCTATGAGACTGCGGCAACCGAACTTTCCCACCGCTGTCGGCCACTTCTGGCGGAACTCCAGACCGAATTCGATTATATATTTGTAACAAGTGACCACGGGGAATTGCTCGGCGAGTACGATTACTGGACCCACGAATACGGCCTCCATCCGGAACTCGTCCGGGTCCCGTTGCACGTGATCGGTGACGGCCTGTCCGGTACCGACGCCGAATTGACTACTCATCAAGATATCTATTCCACGATACGGGGCTTGCTTTCGGGGAGGAAGCAGTCCTCGAGGTATCCGATGTTCACCGGTGACCGACGTCGTCGGTACTGTCTCACGGAGTGTTTCGGCATTTCCAAGACCCTTGGAGCGGACCTCCACTCAACCGGTGAATCGTCGTCTTGGATCGACGCTCACCGGCAGCCGATCGTCGGCGTAGCCGGTCAGGAGGGATACCTTTACCAACACTTGAACGAAGTCAAGGGATCACCGGTTACCGGCGTCGACCAGGAGGTCCTTGCAGAAGTAGCGCTTGGTGATCCGCGGGATCCGAAGGGAACCGGAGAGCTAAACGAGGCCCGTCGAGAGCAACTCGAGGCCCTCGGGTATCGGTGAAGGCACCGTGGGATCGGAAGTTTGAAACGACGGACACATGACAAGGATACTACGTACAGAGGTGACAGCACATGCAACTTCTCACTCGACTCCAAGAAGTATACCATCGAGAGGGGGTCCCGTCGATTTTCCACCGGTTCCGAACGTACGGATTCGCTACGCTTCCTGGCGTCCGTCGGCTCCTATTTACCGACTACTGTCTGCAGAGGTCCCTGGCGCGGCTCGAACGCTTACAGGAACGGGAGGAAACGTTGGAGGATCGATTGGATACGATCTTTACCTTTCGTGGAGTCGGGGGATACAGGGAACTTCAACCGAGCTTCCTTCGAGATACCCCAGCGGACGTTATCCGGACCGAGTTGCGAGAGCTAACTGGACGACTGGAAGCGCACGACCCCCGGTACATCCTCGATATTGGGACGGCAAATGCTGGGATGGTCTACCTCTGGGCGCGACAGTTAGATTCCGTCAACCAGGTTGTCGGCATCGATAATGGGGTAACGTTCGCCCACAGAACGGATTTCTACGAAACGTTCGCTCCCGAGAAGGATCTCACGTTCGTCCCGGGAAACTCACATCGGCGGGAGATCAAAGAATCAGTCCGGCAGGCCGCAGTCGGCCCGTTCGATTTCGTGTTCATCGATGGCGATCACACCTACCAAGGGGTCAAAGATGACTTCGAGATGTACCGTGAGCTTGCGAGTGACGATGCCATCATCGGCTTCCAGAACATCGTGGAGACGCCTCACTCAAACATCGGCGTCCACCGGTTCTGGAACGAACTCCAATCGAAGTACGACACGGAGTCGCTGATCGCGACGTCAGACCAGAACTGGGGCGGGATCGGACTAGTTTATTTGTGATCGTCTCGCGCGAAAACTCACGATAGCGGTATATATTTTACACAGAAGCGCCGACTCTCTGTTCATCGTGATTAACTCGGAGTCCATTCCGTTCGGCCTGGGAACGGTGATGAACGACGATCCCGACACCTGCAGAGAAACCGTTGCCACCGCACTCGAGCTGGGATACCGGCACGTGGATACCGCTAGCATATACGGGAACGAATCGGCCGTCGGCGACGGTCTTGAGGCGGCCGACGTCCCGAGGGAAGACGTCACGGTCGCTACGAAGCTCTGGATCGACGATTTGGCGGCCGATGATGTACGGCAGGCGGCGCAGGAGAGTCTCGATCGTCTCGGCGTCGACTACGTCGATTTACTCTACGTTCACTGGCCGGCAGGTGCGTACGAGGGTCGACCGACGATCAAAGCCGTTGCTGACATCGTCGACGATGGGATAGCCGTCGGTGCAGGCGTCTCGAACTTCCGTCCAGAGCAGTTAGAGGTGGCCAGCGAGGTTCTGGGCGACCGACTCGTAGCGCACCAGATCGAACTTCACCCGCTCCTTCAGCAGGAGTTTCACCAGCGCTTAGCCCAGCAACTGGGTCTTACTATCGTGGCATATTGCCCGCTCGTTCGCGGGGACGTGTTCGACGTATCCGAAATAGTTGACATAGGTGATGAATACGGCATGTCACCAGCAGCGGTGTCGCTGGCCTGGCACTCCTCCCTCGAATGCGTGATCCCGATTCCGAAGGCGACCGGTACCGATCACCTCCGAGAGAACCTCGCAGCGAAGGATATAGAACTAGCAGCGGATGCGATCAATCGCATCGACCAACTCGACCGAACTCGTCGGGTCGTCTCGCCGGAGTTCGCTCCCTGGTAGACGGGGTTCCTCTCCCAGTCTTGCGACGAGGCCAGCTACCCCGTGTCGGTTCCCGACTCTTACTTTGCGGTGAAGCCGCCGTCGATTGGGAGGACTGTCCCGGTCACCATCCTCGCACCGTCACTCGCCAGCCACATCACCGCTTCTGTGACATCCTGTGGGGCGAGCATGTTACCGGTATCCAGAACGTTGAGTTCGCCAGTGATACGACCCATCTCTTCGAACACCTCTTCGCTCACGTTCTCACCGAGTCCCTCGGCTAACGGCGTCTCGACGGCCGTCGGGGCCACGGCGTTGACACGGATTCCGTCGTCTGCGAGTTCTAGCGCGAGTGATTTCGTCAATCCGACGACGCCATGTTTGGCCGCTGTGTAATGGACGAGGCCGGGAGCGCCCCGCAGACCGCTCGTCGACGCAATGTTGATGATACTCCCTTCGATCCCGCGCTGCTGCATCTCGATCGCGGCGTACTTCGAACAGAGCCAAGTGCCTTTGAGGTTCGTGTCGATCATCGTGTCCCACTCGGCTTCCGAGAGTTCGATCCCCTCGGTGATCGTTTGGATCCCCGCATTGTTGACGACGTAATCGATCCGCCCAAATTCCTCGATCGTGGTCCGAATCGCGCGTTTGACGTCCTCATTGTTCCGGACGTCGCCTTCGCAGGCGATCGCTGCTACCCCTTTCTCGCGCACGTCTTCGACTGTCCGCTCGAGTGTATCGCTG
>LKMJ01002868.1_pt1 | contig 15959 bp, 21 predicted proteins | sample 643391 | NCBI WGS metagenome assembly LKMJ01 (sample SAMN04112250, study PRJNA286221) | soda lake metagenome | biome: soda lake; feature: Kulunda Steppe; material: water; isolation source: sample PL-Br10 brine of Picturesque Lake | place: Russia: Kulunda steppe | collected 2010-07
AGAGAGAGAGAGAGAGAGAGAGAGAGAGAGAGAGAGAGAGAGAGAGTGTGTGTAGGCGCGCCTGTGATCAATGGCTGACACCCGTGTGTTGGCTACTGAAAGCCAGTAAAACAAATGACTGCGGCACCAAGCCCTGCCTGTAATCCAGAGTAGCCAATTGGCGGCAGCTTGGTGGCTGGCACAAGTGCAAGCGCATGCGAACAGCAACAAAAGCCACACAAATGCGCATGCACGCAGTCGTACTGTCGAGAGGCTGCGCGTGGATGGACCACCCACACAGGCGAGAGCCTTGGACTCATGGTGCGTTGCAGGCTACACGTAATAAATGCACGTGCCGAATCCCACTTCATCTGCTCTGACAGTCTGCAAAGGGGTCTCAAAGAGCTTCAAACCTTGTGGATGGATGGACTGCCAGTGGTGCATGATCCACACATGCATGATCCACACATGCATGATCCACACATGCCTTGGGTGCATGGCCCTGCAGGGCTATCTTCCCAACAGAGCACTGGCCACTTTTTCCCCGCGTTCCAAGCACTGCCTCAAGCCCTTTTGGTGCGCCGGCTGCGCACTCTTCAGAGGATCCAGGGCCACCACACCACACCACGCCCCATGCAACGCCCTGCATTCTCATGGAATGTGGCCAAAGGGCAAGGCCCAGATCCGGGGGATTGGCAGAGAGCACTCTGGGTCCTTGGGAGCGCTGCCTTTGGAGCGCGTTTGTGCGTGGTCGTGGGTTTTGTTTGCCAGCACCCTGAGCTTTGGCAAGTGTTGCACTGGGGGCGTGCGCGTTTGCAGGCGTGGGGTCTGTGCCAGTACAACTTCTCGCCCTTCTCCAGTGCCAACCCTGACAGCGGGCCCGCGCCTGCGGCACCGGCCGCTGCACCTGGCACGGCACAGGTAAGCTGCTGGCATGAGCCCGCACTTGCACCACTGCTGCTGTGGGGGGCAGGGGGTGGGAAGTGTCTGCCCAGCAAGTGTGCGCGTGCAGGCAGCTGCGTGCACCTTTTGCTGCAGCACGTCAGGGCGGGAGATCAACAGCTGCACTTGTTTAGAGCAAGCAGGCAGACGCTCAGGAGCAAGGGCGCGCGCTCAAAATGCACTCCCGTGCGCGCTGCACTGCCCCAGGTGCTTGAGCTGCCCACCCCCCGGAGCGATGCAGCGCGGCTGCAGCTGCAGGGCCCGCTGGGGCAGCAGCAGCAGGAGCAGCAGCCGCAGGCGGTGCTGGCCATGTCGCGCAAGGAGGAGGCGTGGTGGATGGGCTTCTGGCGCACCAGCGGCGAGCAGTGGCACACTGCAAGCCCCAGGGCGCTGGTGCTCATGCTGCTGGGCGTGGCGCAGCTGGCATGTAGCGCCCCAGACAGGTGCATAATTTATGGGCAGGATAAGCTTGTTCCGAGGGTGAGGGTTAGTGAGTCTGGTTTGCTGTTGTGCGATGCATCCCTGGGGTGTGTGAGGCTTGCAAGCGCCACCTTGCAGCTCATCATCTTGCCATCCCCTGAACATGCCTCCAGGAGGGGAAGGCCGGTAGGGGCGCGCATTATAGGCCCGGGTATCTCTGCAGCCAGGCAGCAAATGCCAATGCACACAATGCAGCGGTTTGTTTGTAACAGGCCAACACGCTTGCGTGCATGCATGCACACCCAGGGTAGCCGGATCCTGATATTGTCTCTGCGCCCCTCGTGCTGCATGCACGCTGCATCGCCCCCCACACACCCCATAAGCCCCATTGCCTGCCGGTGCTTTTGCAGGGAGTGGCAGAGGGGCCTGATGCGTGCAATCCGGCTGCGCGTGCCCCGCCCCCCCACCTCAGATGCTGTGCTGCCCGTGCTACTTATGGTGGGCGGACTGGTGCCTGCCGCCCCGTCCACCCCTGCCGGTCCTGCAGAGGGTGACAGTGACTCTGTGGCAATGGGAGAAGGCCTGGGAGAGAGGGCCCCCCGAAGGCATGCTGCAGCCGCTGGTGCGTCGGCACTGGCGCTGGCTGGGCAGGTGCCTCCAACGCCAGCGCCATCCCCGCGGCCGACGCACACGGGCGCCCTGCACTCTCCCCCGCCAATGACCCGCGAGGAGGTTTTGGCGGCCCTGCCGCCCCAGGCCGCGCAGAGCGTGTGGCTGGCGGCGTTCCTGGCAGAGCTCAAGGCGCAGTGGGGCTTCCCACGGGCGCTGTGAGCTTTTCACCGGCCCTGTGGGCCTGCTGGTCCTGCTGGCCTGTGGGGCTGCTGGCCTGTAGGGTACCTGGGCCTGCAGAGTGCTGTGCATGTGTGCTGCTGGTTTGCCAGCGGACAGGTGCAAAGACACGACAGGCAGGGCCACACACTCCATGGACGCCCTGCGTGAACTGCTTTGCTCTCTTGTCGTGTTTACAACATATGTTGGTTTCAATATGCTATGAATCATTACCTATGATAATTTGCTTGAGAGAGAGAGAGAGAGAGAGAGAGAGAGAGAGAGAGAGAGAGAGAGAGAGAGTTTGCGTGTGCACGCGCGCTCAAGCGCCCGTGGTTGACATTTTCCTGGAGACACGAGTGAAAGACAGCTGTTGGTGCCTAGAGATCTCTAAGCACATGCAAGCTTTTTGGATCAAATGTGTGGTTGGATATGTTCTTTTCAATAGCCTCTTTATTTGTCAGCTCGAGCCTGCAATTTAACGAAGACAAAGTGAATGCAGGTCCCTTCAGTTCCATTTCCATTTTTTGCTGTGCTAATGTTGTAGTATCGACTTCAGAGTTCATCTTCACACACACCAATAGGGTTAACCCTTGTTATGCCGGAGCAGTCTTTTCTTTTTGCAATCTGTGATATGTAAGGATTGTTTGGTGCAATCAATAGCGACATGTCTGTGTGGCTCACTGCTACCAGTTGTGGATTCTCTGCGTGTTATACTGATAGAGCTCACAGGCTTCCCAGAAATCAGGGCAGAAAACCATCCAGAAATCTGGCATTACTGCAATGGTTTACTGAGGCTTTCTAAAAATCCATGGTCACCATGACCTGATGGATTTCCAGAAATCCAGCATTCCAGAAACCAGGGCAATAACACAGCCAGAAACCCGGCATTACTGCATTGGGTTACTGCCTCAGTAAGCCTCGGAGGCTTTCTCGGTAACCACGGTTACCAGTGGGTTTTCCATCTGCTATTCTAGAAACCGAGGCCTCAGTAACCCGTAGTAACCCAGCCGGAAATGATTTACAACATTCTGACGGGAGAGACATCCAAACAGGATGCCTGACTTAGTCGGACTGCGTAGCGTCCATAACCCTTGAACTAAGAAGGAGCACTTTTGTGAGCTTCAGAACACCCAGATCAGAGCTGCGGCAAAAACTAGAGTGAGTCTAATCACCTCCACTCCCTCTCGTCCTAATTTACTGGGTCTCAGTGTGCCATTACATCTTAAACGACCATACTACGAATCTCAGCAAACTACTCAGCCATTCTCAGCATTGAGGCAACTGCTACAGTGACTTTCATGTTCCTGCCATCTTGCAATGGATCGATGATCACCACCCCTTACTCAAGTCTCCTAAAAGCCTATCCCCACTCATGTTGTACTATAAGTTTAGTAAACTTGGAACAAACCCAGCTTATGAGATCAACTAAGCTTCCTCTCAATCCTGGACTACTAGTCTTGACTGGTAGTCAAGTTTCAAGTTTATAATTTGTTAAGACTTTCAGCCAGATGGGTTGACTGCTGTGCTTGCTGAGCACTGCCAGCCCGACAAAAAATATCCAAACTAAGGAGACTAGTAGTCTCAGAAATTGAAAGAAGTGATTTATACGTCTGCTTCAAGAAAAACAAGTTCACATCCCTAGCACGGTTGTCAAAATGAAAAGCTCCAGTGTCTCCGATATAAATTCTGTCAGCCACCATTAAATCAGCAAATTGTTCTACGAATCTCCTTCACAAATGCTAGAGCATTAAAAGAGGACATATTTTTTGTCCTGGACAGCAGCCACATTTGTCGCAGTGCCTACTATGGATTTCCCAACATCCAGCCTCATCTCTCAGGGTGGGCATGCAAGCGAAACCGAGCAATGTTACGAAGCAGATCTGCTTCTAGGATCTAGATGCCTACTGAGTTCCAGCTGTAGGTAGCTAGGCAGCAAATGGGGAGGGCCTTGTGCATTGCTTGGCTTGAGGTGAGGCCATCCATGCATATTAAGTAGCCAGTGGGCGTGTGTCCTAGGGTGTGCGCCATCCAGTTCCCTCCATACCGCACGCAACCGCTCACGCAGATTGACCACAAAGTCTTGTAATGGAAGGGGGAAGTCTTGTAATGGAAGGTGGATATCAGCTTGCACGCAGTTGGTATACCTATCGCACGCAGACCCTCATGAGGGTGAGATCACACGCCTCTATGAACTCCGCAGTACAGCACTTTCTGTAAGAAGCAAATCCTTGCACAATCTTCCTAATCAAACCACTATTCCCAAAAAGAAGAGAGTTAAAAGAACTTGGCTGTAGCGCGGAACCAATAAACTGCAAAGACGCTGTTTAAAGGGAGAAACCCTAGATCAAAATCCCTAGGGGCTTTATGACCTTACAATATTTTTAAAAGGGCTTCAAGAATAATAGTGGTTGGGACTTAAACGTTTAACTCCACGACCATGCCCGTGGAGAAGAAGGGGAAGGACGAATCGGATGTGGCCAAGGACGAGGACAAGCCGATCCAAGCCCTGGACTCCCTTGACATTGCGTTTTTGAAAAACTATGGATCCGGACCCTACACAGCGCCCATCAAGAAAGCAGAGCAGGACCTGAAGGACATCTTGAAGCGGGTGAACGATGTGTGCGGTGTCAAGGAGAGCGACACCGGATTGGCTCCACCCAGCAGATGGGACTTGGTCAGCGACAAGCAGATGATGCAGGAGGAGCAGCCTCTGCAGGTCTGTCCTGGTGCCCTCAGAGCAGGTCTTGCACACCTTGCTGAGAGGAGGTGACAGTCCACTCAATCCCAGCCCTGGATTCACTATGGGCAGCTTGTTTTGTGATCTCGTTTTTTGCGCGCCCTGGTGTTGGAGCAGACAGTCATGCCTGCGCCTAGCAACAGCTGCCTGCCCTGCCCCAACACCTCTACATTTGTGCATGCCATCTTCTGCATGGAGAAGGTGTTGCTGGTCTTGCACATAAGCCACTGACACAAAGTGCATGCACTGTCTCTCATCCCCCCTGTGTGCATCGAGAACGGGACAACTCATGCATGGTGCGTGTGGTGCACTACAGCAAATTTTCTATGTTCACCTTGATGAACATGCATAGCACATCATGAACAAGCAAACTGATCTATAGCAGACAGGAGTCAGCTGACTGCCTCCATGACTTACCATGGTCTTCTGACCCTGTGCAAGCTACAGTTTCTGCATGGAGCAGTGCTGAGTTCAAAATGGTTTTATGCAGCAGCCGCTGTTGTAGGTATAGGTGTAGGTTGTGAGTATGTTAAAAGCCACGGTGGCTCAAGCACATAAGTACATGTGTGCGCTCGCGCGCGCACACACACACACACACACACACACACACACACACACACACACACACACACACACACACACACACACACACAGCACGCACGCATGCACACGCATGTGCGCACACACACGCGCACGCACACATACACTGCACTTACTCAGCATTCAGGGTTGTGCACATTCAACTTGTGGATGCTCAAATCCAAATAATGGCTTTCCATGATGCAGCGTGGGCGCCATTGCTCCATGTATGAAATGATAAGTGACAATCTGCGCACTTGCGTCAACCCTGTGGCATCATGCTTTCCACTCCAGGTTGCGCGCTGCACCAAGATCATCAATCCAAACACCGATGAGGCCAAGTACGTCATCAACGTCAAACAGATTGCCAAGTTTGTCGTGGGGCTGGGGGACAAGGTCGCTCCTACAGACATTGAGGAGGGCATGCGCGTGGGCGTGGACAGAACCAAGTACCAGGTATGTGTGAGCATGTGTGTACATGTTTGTGTGTGTGACTGTGAACGCACATTTGAACGGGTGCACGTGTGCGTGTGTACATGTGCCCTGCCTGCTGATGGGTCCTGATTGCCTCCCTTGGCACTGCCAGCCTCTGGTGGGTGCCTGCTCAGATCTCCATTTGCTCCCTCGAAGCCCACCTGCCTCTCCCATAGAGGGCTGCGTGCTCCTCTGCAAAGCACCACCGACTGGTCCATGGCTCCACTCGCCTTTCTAAACCAGGCCAGCGCGCCTCCTCCGCACATCGCTGCCCGCCTCACCAACACAGGCCTGCGCGCATACCCACCACGTTGCCGCCCACCTCACCGACACAGGGCTGCCCAAGCCCTTGCCTGCGCCTGCTCCCAAAAGCCAGCCACCCCCCCCCACCCCCGCCACCACCTCCCAGGGCGCATGGCGCAGGCATCGCTTGCATTCTGCACGATGCGTGCTGGCGGGCCTCTCCATACATCCCTGAAACCTGTGCACCTCCCTCCCATGGCCGCTTGTGTCTGCAGATCCAGATCCCGCTGCCCCCGCGCATCGATCCTTCGGTCACCATGATGACGGTAGAGGAGAAGCCGGACATCACCTACAGGTGCAACTGCAGCAGACGCAGGACAGGGTGTGGGGAGTGGATGAAGCGCTCTGCTGCCATGCAGTCGTGCGTCAATGAGCAGGGGTTTGCAAGCGCAGCGTGCCAGCCTGGCATGCAGCAATTGGTGCACGGCACTCGCCGCCAGTTCGTTACACATGGCGTCAGCGCTGTTCGGAGCAGGACCACTGTTTGTTGCTCGCCGGTGATGCCTTGGCACACTTGGCAGCGGCCGCCTCAGCGCCGAGCCCCCGACGCTGCCTGCCCTGCTCCCCTGCACTGGCGGCCCCTTACCCTGTCTGCCTGGCCGCCCCTCCTGCCCGCAGTGACATCGGTGGCAGCAAGGAGCAGATAGAGAAGATGCGCGAGGTAGTGGAGCTGCCCATGCTGCACCCCGAGAAGTTTGTGCGTCTGGGCATCGACCCCCCAAAGGTAGGGGGGCGCGTGTGCGTGCGTGTGGCATGGGCGGGGGGTTACTTTTGGCAGGCGGGCTGTGCGCCCTCAGCCTACCTGACGGCTTGCGCTCCCAAGAAGAGGGTGTGTGTGTGTGTGGCGTTTCCATGCGGGAGTGAATGTGCCACAAGCTCCCTCTCCTTGACGTCCCGGAAGTTTGGATCGTTCAGCAAGGAAGTGGACAGGTCAACGCGTCTGTGCTTGCTTGAAGCAAGCCACCTCTGCGTCCTGGTCCCTATGCCGTGCGTGAATGTCGTACACATTTGTTTACAACGTCATACCAGTGGGCGAAGCATGTGCGCAGGGTGTGTGTGCACCTGCACCAGTACTGCTGGTCCAGTAGTGAGCGCCCTTGGCTCATGCACTCCCGGCCATGCCGCCGCTGGCGCAAGCATGCCACCAGCACAAACGTGGCGAAACCACGAATGACCAGCAGCAGCAGCAGCAGCAGCAGCAGCAACGAGAGACTTTGGCGGTGGCAGCAGCAGTAGCAGCGGCAGCACAATTGCTGCAGTAGCGGCGGCGAGAGTCATCGCCCATCCTGCTTGCCCTTTGGCTGGCGGCCATACTGCTGATGGACCCTTTACTGTTGCACAGGTCATGCACTTTGCCACCACTTGGGGCATCACCCAACGCCCCTGCCGCCGCCGCGCGCTGCGTGCCTTCCCTGCAGGGCGTGCTTCTGTATGGGCCGCCTGGGACGGGTAAGACGCTGCTGGCGCGCGCGGTCGCAAATCGCACGGACGCCTGCTTCATCCGCGTCATTGGCAGCGAGCTGGTGCAGAAGTATGTGGGCGAGGGCGCGCGCATGGTCCGGGAGCTGTTCGAGATGGCGCGCTCTAAGAAGGTGTGTGCGCTTGCAGCAGAAACTGAAGGGCGGGCGCGCCCAGAGCGCCTTTGATCAAAATGGCACACTCCAAGATGGATCATGTGCATGCTGTGGATTGGGGGCAGGCAACTCCTCTATCCTTGAGGTGTTTACCCTAGCGCCATCCTAATCACATCCGGTGATACGTGATGCGTACACCAGCTGTGCGTGTGCCCTGCCTTGCTGCTGTCAAATGCGGTTTGTACGCGCGCAGGCAAGCAGTGTCGGTTGTGCAGTGTCGGTCGTGCACGCGCCTGCTTCCAGCAGCATCGTGCTCGTGTTTTTGAAAGACATTTGTGGCGCACACACATGCGCGCGCGCACGCACTCGTTTGTACGCATTGTTTCATCAGGCATGCGTGGTATTCTTCGATGAGGTGGATGCCATTGGTGGGGCGCGCTTTGACGACGGCGCCGGTGGCGACAACGAGGTGCAGCGGACCATGCTGGAGATTGTGAACCAGCTGGATGGCTTCGACGCGCGTGGCAATGTCAAGGTGAGAGGGGGGTTACAAGCGGACAGGCGCTCCTTGGCCCGCTTGGATGCACACGACAATGTCAAGGTGGCCCCTTTTCCCTAGTCCATTGATTCCTTGGTTGTGTGTTTCCTGCCCGTGTTGTTCTTTCTTGTCTTTCTTTTGTTTTAAAGGTGAGGGGGGGGGCGACAGGCAGCGCAGGGGGTGCTTAGCCCTGATCCATGCCCCCCTTCCTGCCCATACACTGCACGCTCTCATACACTGCACGCTCTGCCCTCTCGTTCCTCGGCCTGGACTGCACTTATGTTGATTAATTCTGAATCGTGGGCCTCTCGTGCACTCATGAGTTCATGAGACAACAACCGCGGCCCTCTGCGCCTGTGTGTCCGTCTGGTATGAATGGTTCGCTGGGTCTGCACCAAAACCGCACAGGTGCACACGCTTGTGAGAGCAAGTATCCCTTAAGGGCTCTTGCCCTTTGGCCCGAGTGTGGGACAGCTACTTTGCCTTCCAAGTACTCCCACTCATGCACACTAACACGCAAGGGAGGCCTCCGTAGCTCGGGGCACGCTCCAGTCACGTGGCCGCTTCAGTGGCGCACCGCAGCACGCACTCTGCACAGTGGCACATGTCACGCGGCTGTGCCCATCCCGGCGCCCCCTGCTGGCGTGCTCTAGTGACAGCCAGATTCCCGTGTGTTCCTGCCACCTCTTCTCTCACACTCGTCGATGGGGCGCGCCACGCTCTCATCACAGAATGCTGAGCCATGCGGGGGTGCCTGCCCCCAAAGCAGCGCGGGGGCCCAGACCTCCTTATGCCCAGCCCTCTGCCCCGCGCCTCCACCCCCCCGCACCCCTACCTCTGCCGCCGCAGGTGCTGATGGCCACGAACCGGCCGGACACGCTGGACCCCGCGCTCATGCGGCCGGGCCGCCTGGATCGCAAGGTCGAGTTTGGCCTGCCCGACCTTGCCTCCCGCACGCAGATCTTCCAGGTCCGTCCAGGCCAGGCCGGGGGCTGCTGCGGGCCCGCCTGTGTGCTCGCCCACTGGGCTGCCGTGTGCTCGCCCGCAGCTTGCGGGTGGTCAGGGGGAAAAGGCTGGGTCAGGCTTGGAGGGTTGGGCTAGGTGCGATGGGTGGGCTGTTCGCTCCCCCAGTGCACGGCCGCGCACCTCCCCTCGCGCTCACTTCCTGTTCGATCGAGTGTGCACAGCGGCAGGCACGCCGTAGGCCTCCAGACTCTCACGCAGGACAGCTGCTGCAGGGGCCAAGCGTACGTTCCCGCCAGCCCAGGTCCCGAGAGGTGCCCCGCGCACCCACATGCGCACACACACACATACACTCACATACACACGTGCACACACACAAACACGCACGCGCATACGCGCGCACACACATACACACATGCGCGCGCACACACATACACACTAAAATACACACGCGCGCTCATGCACATACACACATACACGCACTCGCGCAAGCATGCGCATGCGCTGCCCTGCTGACCCACTGGCCCACATTCACCCAGCTCCCCCGCCCCCCCCGAAATGGCCTCACTGACACATGCACGCAAGCAATGTACCTTTCCCCTCTGCTTCACTGACACACGCGCACACGCCAACAACGCCCGGCCTTGCAGATCCACACGCGCCCCATGAGCTGCGAGCGGGACATCCGCTTTGAGCTGCTGGCCAGGTTGTGTCCCAACGCCACAGGCGCAGACCTGCGCAGTGTGTGCACTGAGGCCGGCATGTTTGCCATCCGAGCTCGGCGCAAGACGGTGAGCACGCGCGCTGCTGTGGCGATTGCCGCTTCAGGGAGGTCACAGCATATGGGGACCTGGACAGGACATTTCCCTCAGTGTGAGCTAGGAAAGCAAGCGCTTGCGTGTGCCACGCGAGCGTATGGCGCCATGCGGGCTAGAGTGGCTGCCTTGCGGGCCTCTTTGCTGGAGCTTGGAGTCACGCATATTGCCGGGGTTTTGTGCCAGGACGCTTCTGCTTGCCCATCTGGAGACCATGACTAAGGCCGCTTGATTGCAATCTGACAGCTGTGATCAGAGCTGTGATCAGGCCAAGACTGTGCTGTTGACATCCTTGGGGCGAACCTTGCTGCTTGCTTGCCTAGGTCACAGAGAAGGATTTCCTGGAAGCTGTGAACAAGGTCATCAAGGCTTATTCCAAATTCAGCGCCACTCCAAAGTGAGTCGTAGGCACATCGACATCCTTGTGCTGCAACGCCTCTCATCCAAACTGCTGCGCTACTTGCTCTTGCCCCTGCATCCAAATAACTTGGGTTCCAACGCTGTTTGGTATTGAACATGCATATCCCTGCGCTGAATTACCTGCCTTGGCATCTCCAAAGGTGCCACAGTGTCATACATTGAAGGCCTCCTATTTTTTAACATAGCAGTCAGAAGGAAAAGGTGGCCTCTGCTGCTTAATACCGTTGCACCTTCACTTGAGACTGACCGTCAAGCAACGCAGTCTATACCTGTCTAGCTGGTGCGCCCATTCCTGGCCTAAATGCAGGGCCATGACCGTGTCAGCTGCTCCCTTCTGCATCCATCAATCACTTTGTGGAAGTGAACTTTTCATTGCTTTTTCTAACTCTTGCAGGCATGCTGTTTGCTCTCTAGCTCATCTGTGTGTACGCGCTGTGTGCGCACACAGTAATGCACGTGTACATCATGCCACACCACCATCAAAAAGACAGACGCTCATGTGCGCATGCAAGCACATCCATATTCCTTGGATGGTTGCAGGTACATGGTGTACAATTGAAGAATAGGCCTTCAAATGCTCCTACCTTGCCTCTATTTCATTCTGAGTTCAACCGGCTCCACCATCTACACGAAGTTGCACAGAGCCCTAAGTCCGTTTAATCCAATGTACAGTTATATGCAGAGCTGCTAAGGCAGCCAAGTTGCAGCTGCACGCTCAGCTGTCCTGTGTACAAATGCTAGGATAGGTGCAGGTGCTCACTTAGCAGACAGTCTTGATCCCACGTGTATTGGTGAATTTTCAATTCTGTCAGTATGTCCCTTTTTGTTCTAATTGTGCCCAGACTGCGTCATATTAAGGGCATGTTTAACACGTGTTGACCTTGTGGTGGACTTGAAATGCATGTCATGATTGTCATTATGATAATTGCTTCCAAAGGAATAAGAGTGATAAAAAGTTAGGCTTGACTGGCAGTCTAGTGGTAAGGTTAGGTTACAAGGGTTACAAGAAAAAGGCCTTCAGTCAAGAAGTGTGCCTGCTGGCCTGCTCATAAAAAACTATCATGAAGGAAGAAATAAAGCTTATCTTTTTCTTGGCCCAGAAAAGCAGACACATTGTTGAAGCCTGCGGGAGGAAAAAGGAACACGTAGTGGATGGGTGCAATGAAAAGGACGTGCTACTTATCCTGTACATCATGAGCATTACACAAGTCACAAGTAGGGGAGGTATTGTGAGTCCAGGTCACTGTTTCAATTTGTAGGGTGTAGGCACGAAGTCTGAAGCGAGCCACGCTGCGAACAACGTCATGATGAACTTGAAGATCAAGGAGCATGTATCTAGGAAAGGTAAATGGCAAATGTGTGACCAGGGCCCTTCTGGTAGGGAGGGCGCACCATTGATGGTAAGTGGAGCGTTTGCTGTTGCGCTCTCGTGCATGCGTATCAGAATAAGGTGTCCAATAATCAAAGTGCTTCTCCCTAAGGTCCACAACAAAACGACCAAGATCGACGGGTTCACACTTCAGCAGCCTTTCCTTGCACAAGTAGGATTGTGTGAGCCCATCTACAGCAGACAGGATGTGGAATGACCGAGAATCATTGCACCGTGAGCTCAGTTGCTTGTCAGCATGTAAGATCTTTCTTGCAGGGGAGCTATTGCTTTGGGTTTAAGCATTGTATAGCCGCACTGCCACCCGGAACCAGTTGAAGTGTAGAGGCTCTAGACCACACTTGCGCATGACACACCATGAAGGGGTTGTGTCCTTGACCATCAGAATCCTCTTGAGCACTGTGATCAGCCATTCTTGTAAAGGATTGTCCATTTCTTTGCCCTGTCGTAAGAATGGGGTGGCCCAAACCTGGCTTGCATACATACCAGCAGGAACTGCGTACGTTTTAAGGAGCCACACGCAGATGTGTAACCTGCACGTGCTTATAGATGGAGGTTATGGCTGTGATGGGCTGCGTGGCTTGGGCCTTCAAGTTGCTCCTTTTGTAGTGCCATACTAAATTTGCTCTCTCTTGCCCACTGGAAGGAGCTCAGGTAGAAGAACTAAGATCGCCGTGGGGAGGTTACGTGGGCGCTTGCTGGGGGCCAGAGGTTGAGAAGGAGGGGTAGTGAGGTCCTCTGAGTCATCTCTGAAAAGGGGGTTGACGTGTAAGGTGGTTGTTTTGACGTCTAGATGGTGTTGGTAGATGATGACGTGTTATGAATCTGGAACTTGGTTGAAAGGGGTGCCATGCTTTCTGCATTCGCGTTTGGGCTGAGAGGAGGCGCTGATCCTGTCATGCGCAGCACGCGTGGCTGGTCTGTCATTTTGTGTTTGACTCGTGTTCAGAGGGGTGACGTCTGCATTGGCTTGGGAGTATAGTGGATTGGCTTGGGAGTGTACTAGATAACTGGTGCTCAAATTCCCAATGGCCTGGGATTGAAGCCTGCGCGTGCGCCTGCACCTAGGAGGTGTGCTTTGTGCAGCTATATCCTCTGCAAGTTGTTGTTGGGAAGGCGTAGGGAATGATCGGCAGGAATTTTGCTGTTTTTCTTGGGAGGCAGGTGTTTGATGTTCTTGATTAGAGAATATGGGGTTGTTGATCGTTTGGGTAATGGGCAGGGCAAAAGTCGTAGTTGTGCTATTTGGAGGTGGATTAATTGCTTGTGGACCAAAGTTGGTCGTGTGCTAAGCTCTGAGTGGCAGCCATGGACCGTGTTGTGCATGTGGTGGGCCTGGGTTGGTCTTGTGTGAGTTTTTTGGGGATCACTTGGGAAGGAAGGGGGATGAATTGGTTTCTAGCTGTTGGCGTAGAAGGATCACAGGGATCATGTGAGGCTGGCAGGTTAACTTGGGTTGCTGTCCCTCCTGTCATTGGGTGGGTCGCATGGTTGGTGGATCGTGGCTGTGGTGAGGGCACAGGATGAAAGGCGGTTGGTGGATGAGGTTGAGTGTTTTGGGTGGCTGAGATAAACTGTGGTGGTGTCTCAATTAAGTTACCATACCTCTGAGAATATGGTGCTGTTGATTTTACGTGTGCAAGATAAGGTGTGGTAGAGAGGTTCTTTTCTGTTGAGGATGGAGCTGATTGTTTCTGCAGTCAGATCCTCAGTGGAAGGCAGGTTGACAATTTCTGCAAGCCTGTTGAATGCTATGATGTGCTTTTTGTAGACCTTAGGGTACTTTTGTTTCAGCTGATTGCCGGACAGTAGGAACTGCTCATTTGTGGCTATGAGATCAAGAGTTCTCAGGGGGTTTGATGATGCAAGCGATGAGGGTGTTGAGGTTACTAACCTAGTACTACTAGGTAGTTCCTAGTAGGAGGGGGTGGGGTGCGGGCTGCAGTGGTCTCAGAAATGAATTTGATATTGCTGAGATGGAGGCTGCTGCTCTTAGCTAGTAAGCTTTTCTGGCAGTTCTCCTTTTCCTAGCGTTTTTCAGCTCTTCTGCCTTGCCTGCCTTAAGGACATTGCTGTGTCCGCTCGCGTCTTGTAATAAACAAACAGCCTTTCATGGCCAAGTGTAGCTTGCTGTCATGAATGCAGAGCAATTGGCGTGCTCTAAGGTGAGATTGGATCTGTCTTTTGATGTGCAGAGAGGTGCTCGTTCCAGCTTGGATAAAGTCGTTTCAAAGCGTTTTTAGGTAATTGATCTGGTGAGAGAGGAGACAACTTGTTACCGGTTTGTGCCAACAAGAAGGATCCACTAGGCTGTCTGCAAGGGCCACAGCCGAACGTCTATGGTATTCCACAAAGATGGAGGAGGAGCCTAAGCCAAAACAATGGATATCTTCCCAAACCATGGCAGTCGGTGTGGATCTCCAGAGTCTAGTCTTTGTCTTTGGCGGTCAAGCCAAGGTTCCCATCAAGGTGTCTTATTCAGCTGGGGAGCAACGGGAAAGCATAGACAAGGCTTGGGATGATGGCGGTGCGGATGATAGCCAGTGTTTGACGTGGGGTTGCAAAAGAGCACTCGAGGGCTTCGAGTTTCTGTTTAAGGTTATCAGCCATGCGTCTGTGCAGGTGTTTCCAGCAAAGGTCCATGGTAAGCTCCACACCGAGATACAGGAAAGGGGAGCTGGAGGGGAGAAACTGAGTTTTTTGTCCTTGCACTAATATGGTGTCTTTCAGCTCATGGATGAGTGTGTCTTCAAGGTTTTGGCCTTGGCTGTTCTTGCTCGCATGGGCATTGAGTTTACCCGTGACTTTGTTTTTGCTTCATGAGACGATGAGGGAGGCCCAGTCAGAGAAGAGTGTAAGTTTGAGGGCTTGGATTTTCAGGTTCACCAGGTTTCCAGTGGGACAGAGCAGATCGTCAGCAAAGGCAGCACTGCTGATGTTATTGTGAAGGTGGGTGTCTGCCACGCTCTGATTTTGAGTGCAGGAGTGTGCGTAGCCGCGTCCTCCAACATGCAACCAGCGCATGAGGGGTTCCATGTACAGAAGGAAGAGGAAAGGTGACAGTGTGTCTCCCTGGATTGTGCCTCTCTCGATGGGAATGGGGTTGGTGGAGTGGCCTGAAAGGTGTTTGACCTGGGTGGTCGCTTCCTCATAGAGATTCTTGACGATCTCTATTGCATCTGCGGGCAAGCCCAGGTTGTACATTATCATGAGCATTTTGTCATGATCTGTGGTGTTGAACGCAGAGGTAAAGTCCACAATGAGCGCATAAATATTGTTGCCGAAGAGTTTGGCATCCTCAAGGGCCATAATCACATTCTGCTGCTGGTAAATAGAATCTTTTTGTCTACGGAAGCCGGCTTGGGTGCTACTAAGCAGGGAGTTAGCCTCAGCATATTCATAAAGTGTATCAGTGATCATTCGCGTCCACAATTTATAGAGTGTGTTGGCCAGGTCAATTGGCCTTTACAAAGTCACAAGTTAGCGGTAACAAGTTACAAGTTTGACTTCAGCCAGGTAGTTTGACTGTTCAGGTAGCTGGCGAACACCAGCCATACAGAAAACATCCTTAAGCTCAGATAAAACATAGGATGCATTAGTTTGTTTCTGGAAAAAAATTGAAGACATCCTCAGAACAAGCTTGGGAGGAATAAAAAGCTCCTGTCTGATTGACAGTAATTTTATATGCCTGTGGTAAATCGTGAAACAAGTCTGCAAATTGAAGCCTCAACGAACACATTTGCATGCAAGGACACAGGAAAAGAGCGTGTTTTTTGTCTTGAATGGCCTGCAAGCCACACTTATCACAGGTACAATCATGATGTTCCCAGCTTCTTGTCTCAACACGCAGCGCATGGGAATGTAACCTGAAACGTGCCACGTTGCACTGTGTTTGCTTGCCCAAATCCAGATGCAGATACCTAGGTACAGAGAAAGGCGGTCCATCAACAGTCACCGACCTAAGAGGCAAAGCAACCCAATTATGATATTTTGCAGC
>LKMJ01002869.1_pt1 | contig 15957 bp, 13 predicted proteins | sample 643391 | NCBI WGS metagenome assembly LKMJ01 (sample SAMN04112250, study PRJNA286221) | soda lake metagenome | biome: soda lake; feature: Kulunda Steppe; material: water; isolation source: sample PL-Br10 brine of Picturesque Lake | place: Russia: Kulunda steppe | collected 2010-07
ATACTGTTCCGAACGTTTCTTCCGTGGCGTGAATCCCGAGCACCATATGTATCTGTGTTCAGTATGTTGTGCAGCACATACAGAAACATACCCGGATGGGGTGATTCAATAGAGACAAAATCGATAAACGAGTTCCCCGGTTGGATAGGGTTATGTGAATACAAATTCGACGATTGTCCAAACTTTTTATTAGTATCTTCTTCATCTAGATCGATACTTCTCATCGTCCCACTCTCGTTGACAGCGTTACGCTTCATCTCAGAAGTGACGTTATACTCCTCAGTCGTGTACACATACCCTTGAGTCACGTGTGACCGAATCGAAAAACTATCAGAACCAGAACCACCTGTTCCGACATCCCCGTATGTCAGTGGATCAAGGTTCAAGATTTCCCCCCAATCCGAAGATTCGTTATATCTGTACTCAGGATGTATGAGGTTCCCATCAGAATCCAGTGAACGGAGTAAGTCGATTCCAGTCAGCCGTTCTTTGGATACAAATTTCTCCGGGTTTGATTGTGCCCGCAACACACCACCAATCTCTTGTGTCTCACTTCTTCCAGCTTCGGAATTGCGGATCAACAGCGGAGATACAACATCTCGTTTGACGATAAGGACGACAGACGGCCTCTCAATCCGCTCAATCTCGTATGAGTCGACGAACCCCTTGTCAGGAAAGTCGATCAAATCTACGTCTTGTTCATTCGCCGTTTCTCCGATGGTATCAAGCGTTTCGTTACTCATTTCCAATCACCGTTTGGGTTGTATCATCATCAGTGCTATCAGCAACATCTTCATCTTCATCTTCTTCATTCTGTACTTCATCGAAGGCGACGATATACGCATTCGAGATCGGGTTGATGTTGTCGACCATCGATTGTACGTCATAATATCCGTACTCAGAGAGATATTCGATCAAAGCATCAACAAACGCGTTAGCCTGTTCGTGAGTCACATGTCCAGCGAAATCATTTCGCGTCGATACGTCGTACACTTCCCCGGCTACCATCTCTTGTAGTTGAGGCTGTTCCATCCCCCGAGATTTTGCGTCGATAAGCGAGTTTATCGCAGCACGAATTACTTTTGACTTTTTATAATCGCTACCGTAAACTTTCCCGTGAACCTCAACACCCCGTCTTGCAAGTGTTTTCATGTCCATGAACTCTTCTGTATGATACTCGGATATGTAGGTTGATATTCGTTTCCCGACTTTTCGACTATCGACAGCAAAAGACGCTAACGATAAGAAACTATCTTCAGTCAGCACAGTGTAATAATTCGAATAATCGCTACTTCCCTCTTCTAAGATATCGAATAGATCGAGTGCTCTTTGTAAATCATCACGCGTTTCGATAACATCAAGCCCCAACCGAGTTTGGAGGCGTGTTGGGTTCTCATCTTCGAAGATTTTTCTTGAGTGATCGGTTGGTTGGTAAGCATCCCCGAGCGTTGCACGCGTCCCACTTTTCTCGATATACTTCAGTATGTTAGATACATTTTTCATACGCGTGTGAGTTTCGGATTTCTTCTGACTACCCATATCCATAGGGATGATTTGGGTTTGTGTTTCGAACAACTCAGTGACAGTCGGGTTCTCGATCTTAATGTTCCCTTTCGATACCGACGCCCGGACAGTAGTCGACTCATCCGATATGTAGGATACGTATCTGCTTGGGTGGATATACAGATACGATAACTTCGATTTTTCATATACGTGCTCTTGTTTATCGATTCTGTACTGTAGCATGGAATACTCTAAATTACATGCTTGACAGATTCGTTTGTATTGTCCGTAGGCTTCTGTACGCTTTGAGAATCCTTGCGATTGATGGATCGCCCCACTACCTTTCGAATATCTCTCTGTTGCTCTTTCCCCACAGATGAAACACATAGACGATGAATCAATCATAGCTCCATCAGACGCCGACTCAAATGGAGACGGGTCGAAAATGCTGGTGACGATTTTCGATATGTCCGAATCAGTCGGAGGAACGTCGAGAATATGGTCGACATCATTTCGATATTTACACGCCCACCGTATGATATCATCTGAAGCCGCTCGGTAAGACGATACCAGCTCGAATAGGAAGGACATTTTAAATCCTTGAGGCCCATTCGACTTTTCTTCAGCCCGAGATTTCACCCCTGCTAAATGTGGAGAATAAATCCCCCCATCTGGTCTTATAGTTACAGTGTGGTCTTTTTCGTACCAAATGCGATGGACGAGATCGGGGATGTATGGTTCAAGCTCGGATGGTACTTGTTCTATCTTCCGACTGTCGTCGACACCATGCCCTTGGTGTAATCGTTGTTTTACTTGTTCGGTGATTATCTCTCGTTTTTCTTCGACCGGGAAGTCGACCTCACTTAACACATCATACTCGAATGATTGCCAGTTGAATTTAGCCGAAAACTCACCTACAGAATGAATCTCTGGTCGAACATATTGGTTCGTTAGATCGATAACTTGCTCTTGAGTCAATTGCTCTCCGAGATATAGAATCCCATTTTGTGTGGAGCCGATAACCACCCCGAACGCTCCTTCATCATAAAAATGGCCTTCAATTGCCTTTTTACACGTCCCCATGACAATTTCTTGTAAGACAGGAGTCGGAGATTGGTATGTTGGGATGAAGCACACGGGAGATTCAGACCCCGAAGACCTAATCTTTCGAGCGAGAACGTCACGTCCTTCGCGGATTGTTTGACGCTGAACCGCAGAACAACACGCGTCAGCGGCACGCACATACCGAGCTAGGTCTTTCATCTTCAGGTCGACCTCAACATCCATCACATCGGATGTATCTTCCCCCGACTCACAGTGAAGAATGAGATACAAAAGCTCATCAAAGTCGTCTTCAGTGGCGAGGGTATCCATAATCCCAAAGTCATCGTCCTCGAAATATTTTTCCAACACTTCACGGCTGTTTCCCGTGTAAGACTCATCATACGCGTTATTGACGTATTTATTCACGTCATGGAGGAGTAAAGAAGCCATGAACGTTTTTATTTGCTCATCAGTGTAGACATCTTCAAACCCATGAACAACAAGATCATACGCGAAAATAGACAATCCAGAGAAAGTCACATTCAGGATGTGAGAGGATAGAGAAACAGGAGACACGTTCTTTCCGTCATATTTGCCGCACATGTCGACGACACGTTGAGTCACCGACCTTTCATCATCACCAGATGGTGTGATAATGGAGTTCTTTAGGTTGTTGATGTATGTTACCGCAGTTCGGTAATCTTCAACCGGGTCGATATCTATCTTCGGAGGGTCGTTGATATACTGGTGGGATTCGTATTGTTTTTCAGGTGATACAGTTCTTGTATCATCAGCTGATTTGGTTGCGTTTTCAGCTGTCTCAGATTCATGTTGAGGAAGACATGCGAACTGATCGAGTGATAGCTGTCCGTTTTGAGTATTATTCGTTGTCATATTGATAGTCTACGTTACTTGATTGTCACTGTGATCGAACCACAACCACGTGCGGTCGAGAAACCCGCCCCGGCCAGTTCTGCATATTTCGATAACGCGAGTATCTTTGTTTTAACATCTTTTGGTGGTTTCTTGAACTGATAACCGAAGTACCCTTGGAACCCCTGTCGGATGTGGTTCGTTCTACCAGAACCAGAGTTGTATCCCGACGTCGACACCGAATGGGATGTGAGGTTATATCCACCGGGTTTTTCGATGAGGTTGTCTCTAATTTCGTCGCTGGTTAGAGAGATAATATAATCACTGGTAGTCTGCCAACTGTTCAATAACGACCTGAAAAGCACTAACCGGTGTGGAACCATTGTCGTTATCGAATCCCCGTCTTGCAGGCAAGTTGGAGTGTGGAAAGTAAACCACATTTGCGAAACATCATCAAGACCCTTGCAACTGTTGTATAGCTCTCGATACCCAACCGAGTCTGTTTCAGCTTTAACCAATTCGAGTGAACCATTTGTCAGATTCAAATCGGTGTCGGACATGATGAACTCATTTGCTAAAGTTTCATACGCGTCTTGGACTCTTCCAGTTAAGAAAGACACATCAAGATAGTACGTTTCATTCGGGTCGACGTATTTCCACTCACTTTCCCGAATGTTATCGAAGTTACCAGCTAATCCAGTGTTATGAATAAGCGAGAAATTGGTATCGTGTATTTGCTTTGAGAGAGATGGATCGGCGGATTCGAGAATCGACAGTATTGCCGAATAAGTCGAATACCCAGTCGCTGTACGAACCCGAAACCGCGACCGTGGTTGGAATTGTAAGTTGAGCGTTTTGATACATCGAGATGTATTTTCACGTTCCGGTGGTTGCTTTGAAGTGTTCATACATTCAGCCTAACCCATCGTGAACACGCGGTTAGATGTTGATCATAACCCCTGATTAGAAATAAACATTATCCGAATATGAGAACATTGTAAATAGACGGATATCCATAGTTTGAACAGTCGATCACAACAATTCTCGGTAAAGTTCAGTGTGTACCCCGTCATCTGAATCAAAGGCGTATGCGTAATCCCAGTTGGCAGACCGCATAGTAACCCACCCCACAATATCGTGTGTCCCCAAGGAGAGATTCAACGCAAACAAATATCCGAAAAGGATGGTTATGAAACCCGAAGCGAACACAACGGACAGTATAAACCCAATGTACAATGTGGCCGAGAGGATAGTTACAGGAGCTATCTTCACGGTCGACAGGGCACTCTTCGAGATGTATTCGTCGGTTACCACAACACATGTGTTCCAGCGTCTGTATTCGGGGTCGTGGCCGTAGTACCGGAAGAACCAGTGATGTATCCATTCGTGAATAGAAACAGACACCAACGAAAGGAATGAAAGGAGAAGCCACTGTTGGATGGTTAATGACCCCTCGATGAGAAACAATACCGGAGATTGTGTAAACCGGATAGTCTCTGCCGGGAAGGTAACCAAGAACCCGACATAGAATAACAACAGGCCGAACAGCTGTGTTTTAACCGAATTAAGTAACGATAACCCTGTATCTCTATTCACTAGCTCAAGCTGTTGTGGTTGACGTACCGTGGTCATAGAGGTTTTAAGTGATATTCGTATATAAATGTTGGTTAGGTTGGTTGGTTTCGTGTTGGTTAGATGTGCTAGTCCAATACAACGGATAGAATGATAAAAAGTAGCGAATACTACTATTCCAATTTTGCTCGGTATTGACGGACTCGTTCGAGTTGGTTTTCGAGCCGGGAGCGGAGTTCACTCGATTCTAATTCAGATGTTAGGTCGTGTTCTTCAGCAGCCACAAACTCGATCTTAGACTGTAGTCTGTTTTCGAGCCGAATCATCTCGTTTAGTTTGGCTACGCGTAGGTTTTTGTTGATTTCGTCGATCAACTCAGATTCTCCAATAGGTTTGGTCATGTAACTATCGTATGGGAGTGATTCGACATCATCACCAGTCGGGTCGACAGCAGTCGACATGATGACTTTACAATCACATCCACGATCTCGGATTTCGGATAACACTTCACCACCAGTCATTCCCGGCATCCGCCTATCGAGAACCACCACATCGATGGTCGAATCGAGCTTGTCCAACGCCTCTTCACCCGAATAAGCCGTGATACTGTCGTAGTATTTATTCACCCGATGTTGATACAGGTTGGCGATATCTTCTTCATCGTCCACAATCAGTACCGTAACATCATCTCGGTACGAATATTCCACTTCATCCACCGCCGATTGTTCTATCTGCTGACTGCCTTGCATCTCTCTAGTTAGATTGATAGTATACTGTGTTATAATCATTCCCCGTTTTGAGGTGGTCGCTCACACCATATTTCCGTCGTAACTCTGAAAAAGAGTATCTAGAAGAGAGATTGTTAATAATTAATTGTTTTGATTAGAACTAGTGGATAGGTGGGTTGTCTGCTACCACAACCTATCTACGATGGAAGTGTGGTGTGTGCCACTCAATATGGGTTGGATATAACTATGGATACGACGGAAGTCCGGTGCGAGTGCTGTTAGTATCTAAGATCGTGTTGTGAGACGTATTTACCACTCATACACACAGTAGATACGACGGAAGTCCGGTGCGAGTGGGTGGTGGGTTGGTTGATTGGATTACGCCGGAAATGAGGTGTGCCATCTTGTTGTGGTTAGTTACGACGGAAGTCCGGTGCGAGTGTGGATGGATACGACGGAAGTGAGGTGTGACCACACCATCAACATCAACGAGTATACCCACTTATTCTCAGTAAAAACAAACTTTTACGACGGAAATGTGGTGTGCGACACGTCGGTGGTTTTTTGTCCATCCCATACAGACAACGGCTATGACAACCAACCGCGAAAAACCAAACGCCGACCCTATTTTCAAGACGACAAACCCCATCTTCTCGAATAAGGATTTACTGAAAATAGGACACGTACCAGAGGCAGATCGTATCGTCGGACGTGAAGAGGAAATCGCTGATTTAGGTAAACGTCTTAGTGACGCTATTCAGGGATACTCACCCGAAGATATTGTTGTCTACGGAAAAACTGGTACAGGAAAGTCGTTGGTGGTGAGACACGTAACAAACCGGGCAAAGGCCGCAGCCAATGCAGACGTGACTATTGGGGTTGCGTACATCGACTGTTCCGAAGATAACACAGAGACACAAGCTGTATCCTCATTAGCTATGAAGTTGAACAATCAAGACGAGACGGGTGTCTCTATCCCATATCACGGGATTAGTATGTCGAAATACTACAAGCTCCTATGGAAAATCCTCGATACCCGGTTTGACTCTGCTATCATCATCCTCGATGAAGTCGACATGCTCAAAGATGATGGGATATTGATGAAGCTATCGCGTGCCGAAGAGTCACAAAAAGTCGAGTGTAGTGTTGGTATTATAGCGATCAGTAACAAAATCCAATACGTCGAAAGTTTGGATGAGCGTGTTGGTAGTAGCTTCCGCGCACGCGATCTGTTCTTCGACCCTTACGACGCGAATCAATTGCGAGAGATAATGTACAACCGCGAAGAGGCGTTCAAAGAGGGTGTGTTGACAGAAGATGTTATCCCACTAGCTGCTGCTTTCGCTGCACAAGAACATGGAGACGCACGAAAAGCGATTGATACACTTCGACACGCCGGAGAAATAGCTTACAGAGCAGACGATACAAAGGTAACCGAAGAGCATGTTAGAGCCGCGAAAAAGGAGGCCGAAAAGGATAGGTTCAAAGACCTAATCAACGGGTCGCCAACACAGGCTAAGGCGGTGTTATTGTCGTTAGCGAGTTTAACGATTCGTGAAGAAGAGGATTCATTCATCACAAGCGATGTATACGATAGATACAAACAGGTTTGTAAAATCACTCACATCGACATTCTCTCAGGTAGACGGTTTCGAGATATCCTGAAAGAACAAGTGTTTCTAGGCGTTGTAGAGATATCAAAGCGAAATATGGGGAGTGGAGGAGGAATACATAACGTGAATAGGTTAGTTGAAGACCCGGAAATAGTCAGAGACGTGTTGTACGAAGATACACGTATGGAAGATTGGTTTGACCAAACCGACCAGCCATAGAATACGACGGAAGTCCGGTGTGTCGTTCGTTTTCCGGTTGTAAATAATATCAATCTTTTTAATAAAACGTTTATATACGATTGTTCGGTAGATTTACGCAACACTAACCACTCAGTGACCAGATGATGTTTCTGGTCAGTATTGGTTCGTATGTATCAGCGGAAGTTGGGGTAGTGAACTACCCCGTTGAAGGAGCTTCCGTTTGGTTCTACGGGTTATACCGATATAAGAACATGGGTGGATTGACCGCTATATCGGCGGTTGATGTACTATGGAACCAGACACGCGCCCCACTCAGAACCCAAACCGACGTCGACGGACACCAGTAGACGATGTTATACTGACTACGACACGCCCCAAAGAAGGTTCACCATTCGACATCGAACTGTGTGGTCAACCCGTAAGCGAAATATGGGATTCAATCGCCTTTCACCTACCAGTACCTATCTCAACAGGTATTGAGAGGATCGTAGAAAATTCCCACCCGATGGAAGACGCCGAGTTGCTATCCAAATATATCTCAACAGACGGAGAACCAACAGACATAGATCGGCTTATCGGAACACTACTTTCTCCGGGGGTTGGTGGATGGTCAGAATATCAACAAAAAGAAATACTTGATTTTCTATTCGACGTATCATCCAAGGTTTACATCTCATTAACTCATCTGAATGGGCTTGCGCGTCTTGTGATAACAGACGAGCCAATCATCGTCCGTGTCAGTGATGAGTTTCGAAAACAACGGAAATCACAACGTGTAGAGGTCTGTAACTTCATCTCGAATTTAGCCCAAGGAAACAAGCTGTATATTGTAGGTACATTGTACACACAACGTTGGCTTGCGAACAACCATGCTGTCGATCTACCGGGTGACCTTATCTCACAGTGCAAAACTAACCCTACCCGACGACGCCCCGGTTCGGATGAAGAGCAGTTGGTCAGTGACGCACTCGAAGCGTTCGACCCGGACAAAGGAATCGTGACTATGCTCCATGATATTGGACGTAGACCGACTGAATCGGCCACATTCGACTATCTCGATTCGAAGTACGATGTGAACAGAGATACAATTCACCGTCGTGTGAACCAACTTCGAAAATATGGATTGTTGAGTGATACATTCGAGACAGAAAATGGAAAAGCTGTCTCGATTACAACAGTAGGTCGAAGTTACATCAACGCCGTATACGAGAAATCAGGGATTCAGACCACGTTCGAAGAGCAACTTATCGCGGATGGAAAATGGGGGCACAATAAGACGTGTAACCCCGAAGGTTCTCGGAAAGGTGTGGGTGGTGGAGATCGGGAGAACTCTGAAGAATCAGTCGATTCTACAGGCAGAAACAGACCACGATTGCCGCTTCTACACACACCAAACGATGTGCAGAAACACAGATACGCCGCTACAAAGGCTGTATCAGAGCCTAACGGTATAACAGTAACAGACACGAAGATAACCAAAGAAACAGCAGTCGACTTACAAGATGATAGGGCTGGTGTGGGTATTTACTATGACCACACGGATGACGTTGCACTGGTCGATGTAGAATACGATAACCCGTCAGCGGCTCTTGTTAGTATTGTAAATGGCTTATCTCACCCCAAAATCTTACACGCCATTTTGGATGAAGACAGGATAAGAGAGAACCCAGACGTGGATTTCGAGACGTTGGTTTCTATCGGTAAGGTGTTCTTACGTCGAAAACGATGTTTAGAATCTCTACCGAACGATGTCGACGGTATTAGCGACTATCGTGAAACACTAGCCGAGCGTGGGCAAGAAATCTTGAACATGACACGAACACTCGCCTACGGAGAGTATCACGATGATATGTCTGAAGCAGAGTATCGTGGGTTGATTATGAAAGCGGCTCACGGATACATCGGGACAATAACACACATTTGCGACCTCACCGGTGTTGAGTTAATCCAACAGGTAAAAATACCGAACTACACAAAACGGAAGATGAGCAATAGAGACGCGTTCGTTGAGTGTCTTGGGAAGATGTGTTCTATCCAATCGGTATATGACCACTCAACCACTCAAAGACAGTTGTACGAGAACCGACCTCAAAAAATCCAGCAAACTATAGGGATCGACGTCGACCCAGCATCACCGTACAGCACACTCATCCCTCGAATATCTATTGTAGGTGATTTCGGTAGTAAACAAGGCGATTTCATTGACCGGTTGGAAAGTGAGTTATTCGAGCCAAGAGAACCACGCTCAGATTCGGCAGAGATTCAGTTCAAAACAACTGTTCACACAGGAGCCAGTCGACACCAATACGTTCAAGCGATAACGGAGATGTGCCGTGAGAAGAACCTCAGACCGACACCAATGGCTGTGTCTGTTCTCTCGGCTATTTGCAACACACCGTATGAAGCCACTCAGGCATTACATTGGTTAGAACCAAACGAGAATGTCGAACGTATCGACGCCAAAGACATACGATATACACTCTCAAACCTTTGTAGCGATGATATTCTCAAAGACCTCTCTGGTGACTACATTCAACAGCTCGTACTGAAGTTAATCAAGTCGACATCACCGATCTCTCAATCAGAACTCACCGATTCTGTTGGGATTAGCTCTCGTACATTCAAGAAATACATTGACACGTTGATGAATGTTGGGCTTGTCTCACAGAACAAGTGTGGTAATTACCGGATACGACTATCTTCACCCGATGATACAGAAGACAAGGGCGAGTTGTATCCTGCATATGTTGTCGACTCTTCAAAGCCAGCGATTCACAAAGCGGTGCAGTCGATTCGATATGGATGGGAGCATCACAACGAAGTTCCGGTTTCAGACAGCGAGTTCCCAACAGTAGGTGGGCTGAAGGCGTGTACGGACTTACGCCATATCACAGACCCCGACGTATGGATTGGTGAAATCCTACCCTTACTGTGGAACATCGGAGGTAGAGACGTGTATAAACAAGACCCGTTTGTCAAATCACTACTCGATCAAGCAAGAACAGCAACGAAGATCGGCTTTGGCCCAAGACTACCCCAGTCGACTGTAACAGCACACGCATGATTCAATCTGAAAACCATATATAACAGCAGAAGCTAACCAACAGTAGGGGAGAGTGATACACGTTCTGTTGGTTAGAAGGTAAGGGTATGACTTAACCAACAACGACGTGTCTTTCTGTTGGTTAAATTAACCAAACATTTATCAGAGCAAATACTGTCGAACCAACATGGCAGTTGTCGAAAGTTCACATCCACAAGTCGAGAGTGTAATTGGGACTACAACCCTCGGCCAAGAGATAGATATTGACGCCCTCTCTGAAGAAGTCCCTATTGAGAACAAACGAAAGGGAACATTCTCTGGTTGCGTCTATAAACCAGAAAACAACGAGGCTTCGTTGTTAGTGTTCCACACGGGGAAGATCACAGTTGTCGGAGCGAAGTCGAAAGAAGAAGCTGGTTTGGCTGTAACCGATTTCTTTGACAAACTCGATGAATTGGGTATCTCTACCCCGTCCCCAGACATCACCTACAAAAACGTAGTGTGTAGGGGAGAACTCAACCGACGAGTGAACCTGAACGCTGTCGCTATCGGCCTCGGCCTCGAAAATGTCGAATATGAACCTGAACAGTTTTCGGCACTCATGTACTGGTCTTCTACCCCACACGGAGAAGCGACGTTCCTCGTCTTCAACTCAGGAAGCGTCGTTCTCACGGGATTGTCGAGTAGGGAACAAGCCCGAAAGTGCTTCAACCACCTGAAAAAAGAGATGGATGAGTTGGGTTTCTAACCACAACACCACGAATAACTTTTTTATAACTGTAGGTATTATTATTAAGTAGGAGGTAAGCATGAACGTCGACGAATACAACAAAAACGTTCCAGCAAGCGAATACAGGTACACAATCAGTGTCGATGAAGACACCATCAAAGCCGTCCGGTCAGATGAAATCATCCCTATCGGGTCACTCTCCGAGCTGACGGAGTTTTACGGAGAGACATATACCGATGAGATGGGTGTCGAGATCGACGTTCGGGAGATGGTCGAACATATCACTCTCCCCCGTCTCGTTGGTGACGAGCTACGAAACGCCAGCACCGAACCAGTCGGTGGTCACGTCCTACCCGAACGGTTGCAGATTCTACTCTCTACGCTTGAGGTGTCGTTGAAATACGGCTTCGAGCGTCGAGAGAATAACAACCCACTGTAGACACCCCACAAGCACCGTCGACGTTCACGTTTTCTCGGATAACTGTTTTATTTTAGCATACTGTCGAGTGTGTTAATGGCGTCCGATAAGATTCTTGGAATTGATTTAGGAACCACAAACACAGCTTTCGGGATTATCGAAAACGGCGAGCCAACAATTCTCAAAAATGACCGTGGAGAAGACGTTACACCGTCCATCGTTGCGTTTAGGGAAAATGGTGAGACGCTTGTAGGACAACCAGCATCCAATCAACAAATACAGAATCCAGAACGGACGTTCACCTCGGTAAAACGTGTTATGGGACGTGAAGACTACACGTTGAGTGTAGGATCAGAGGATTTCAAACCCGAAGAAATCTCTGCCTTCATTCTCCGACGAATGAAAGATATTGCAGAGGACTACGTGGGTGAAGAAATCAACCGTGCGGTTATCACTGTCCCTGCTTACTTTTCAGATAGACAAAGACAGGCAACAGTCAGAGCAGGCGAAATTGCCGGATTAGAAGTCGAGCGGATCATCAACGAACCCACGGCGGCGGCTATCGCATATGGTATTGACGACGACCGCGACCAGACTGTTCTGATATTCGACCTTGGAGGAGGGACATTCGACGTTTCATTGCTTGATTTGGGGTCTGGTGTTTATGATGTGATCGCAACGAATGGCAATTCAAAACTCGGTGGTGATGATTGGGATCGTGTACTCGTCGAACATTTTGCTGATAAATTTGAAGATGAGTATGGGATTAATCTACTCAACCGAACACAAGCTAGGGTGCGGTTGGAGACGGGTTGTGAAGAAATCAAAAAACGACTATCCACCAGTTACAATGAAACGCTCAATCTCCCATACATCACATCAACCGAAGATGGGGAAGCACTCAACTTAGAATACCAAATCACGCGAGAACATTTCAATCGGCTCTCTACTTCGCTCTTGAAGAAAATTGAAGGCCCAACTGAACAGGTGTTAGTGGATGGTGGTGTGTCAAAAGACGACGTCGACGACGTTATTCTGGTTGGTGGGTCGACCCGTATGCCGATGGTTCGAGAGAAAGTCGAAGAAATATTCGGCATGAAGCCAAAGAACCATATCGACCCGGATAAAGCAGTCGCAATCGGGGCAACCATTCAGGCGGGACTCATTTCTGGTGAAAAACAAGATACGGTGTTGTTAGACGTGACGCCATTGACACTCGGTATTGAAGTTCAGGGTGGCATCTTCGAGCCTCTAATCCCTCGAAATAAGACGATACCAACACAAGCATCAAAAATCTACTCAACATCAAGAGATAATCAAGAGTCGGTGTATATCCGAGTCTATCAGGGTGAACAGCCGGTGGCAAGTCGAAACGAACTGTTAGACGAATTTATCCTTTCAGGCATCCCAAAGGCGCAAGCAGGGACACCGCAAATAGAAGTATCATTCTCGATTGACCTTGATGGGATTGTAAACGTCTCAGCCGAAGAACTCGCTACAGGCCGTCAGAAAGAAGTCGAAATCAAACGTGGGTCTGGTATCGCGGGTGAGCGGGTTGATGAAATGCGGGACAGACAAGACGAGATCAAGCGAAAATCGGAGAAAGAAAAACGCGAAAAACGGCTCCGGACGCGTGCAGAAGAACTCACTAACGACGCAAATGTGGCACTCACAGACCCCAGTGTTGAGTTGGACATCCAAACGGCGAATCTAATCGAAGAGAGGCGTGATGTGGTGTTGGAGTTGTTAGAAGAAGACGAGATCGTGTACGAAGACCTCGAAGCGGCGTTGGAAAAGTTAGAGTACACCATTGACCACATTGAACTTCCAGCACAAGTGTGACTGTAGACGGTTGTAACAAACCGAGCAACGTTTTTCACCTGTTATTCTTTCCAGACAAACATGCCAACAATATCTAGACGGAAGTTACTGGTCGGTGGGCTGGTTGCTGGTGTTGGTGGGTATTATTTTAATCTGCTACCGGGGCTAACATCGACTGATACACATTCAGAGCGTATCGTACACACGAACGAACCCAAACACTTCCAAGGTGAAGGCGATCAAAGTGTTGAAAATATCGAAATCGCTGGTGACGGCGCGACCCTCATCACCAGTCGTGTCTCATCAAACGAAGATTTCATCATCGACCTCTATAACGAAGCAGACTATACAAGATACACAATTCACAGGGGAGGTGATGGAAACACGACTGAAACCTTGCATAACCTTCCCCCCGGTGATTATGGTATAATAACACAGAGAAACCCCGGAGATTGGGAAGTGGAGATAATCGACTACGAAACTGTCTCAGGTGATGAAACAGTAGATGTAGATTCAACACCGACGTATAACGATGAAGGCACAGGCATCATTGGCCCGATAGCGTTTGATGTGTCCACACCAACTGAAATTAATGTAGATTTCTCCGGGCGTGATACACACACAATCGAGTTTTACGATTCAGAAGGTTCTATGCAGAAGTATGTTGAGACAAGACCCAGTGCAGACAGTCTTAGTACACGCGAACAGGTAGGTGGAGAAGGATTCATACGAGTTGTTACAACATCTACTTGGGAAATGGAATTGGAGTGACTCACGGGGTAGACTATGTTACGAAAAGGACATGCAGGCATCTCGATGTTGTTGTATTCCCCGTTTGGATTCGCACTCACTATCACCGGTAATCCAGTGGTCGCCATCGTAGGTGGTGCATTAACCATCGGTGGTGGGGGAATCCCAGACGTCGACTTGAAAACCAACCTCGTTAAACACAGAGGATGGACACACACAATCTGGTTTGCCTTGTTAATGTCGTGTATCGGATGTGCCCTCACAACGATCATGTGGTACGGTCTTCCAGAGTCTATAATAACGATAACCGGGGTTCCCCCAACACAAGCTGTATTGGTCGGGGCGTTCCTCGGTGTTGGGGTAGGAACACACATTCTCGGTGATATGCTCACACCAACGGGTGTACGACCATTCCATCCAACAACCCCGAAAAACATAGGCGGTCTAACTCTCTCGGAGAAACGCTACACGTTGGATATGGTCAATGCGTCGGATAAAACAGCAAATAGCGTGTTTTTCATTCTCGGCATTCTATCAACCATCACTACCGTCTATCTGTCAACACTTGTTATTTAATCCGTATCGGAACTCTGGTCGGTGGGTAACGGATTTACAACAGTATTTTGTAGGGTGATATATGAACCGTAGGAAATACCTAGCTATTAGTGGAGCTACAATCACAACGGCTCTTTCAGGGTGTATGAGCAGGCTTGGTTTTGGTGATGAAAACGGTAGTGACTCACCAACGTCGCTTGATGAATATATCGAAGTCTTATCTTCGCAAGGCCACTTTTCAGGCGAAGATGGATCGGGTGTTGCCGTCTCCGATATGCAACCAATGGTGTCTGGACGAGCTGTTAACACATCGGATGAGGCTTTTGAGCGTGTTGTGTTTGAAGTCGACTTCTTAACCGACGACGGGGAGTTCATGGCAAAGAATAGCTACGTGCTAGAAGATGTCGAACCGGGAGATAGGCTGTTCTTCCGTGTCGACTTTCCAGTAGCACCACGGGCTGAAAGGTTGTTGAGAGAGATAAACGACTACGAGATCGAAATCACAGATTCGGAAGATACACCACGCGAGTTGAGTGAGAGGTTCCGCGAAGAATTTGATGGGGTGGACGAAACTAACACCGACCCACCCGAAGAAGAACCACCGGAACCAGAAACACCCGAAGATGGGGAAGAAACAGCAGAATCGCCTGAACCTGACCTACCCGAATAACAACCACCCACTGACGTTATACACACGTAATTACAAAAACCTTTTTAACACTGTAGGTATTATAGTTACGTATGACGATACAAAACTCAACAGCTTCTTCCGGGGACGGCCTGTTTGAAGCATCTGAAGAACTGAAGTTAGGTAGGAAGCTACAGTCGCGCTTAAGGGGGTTTGTCTTTATCGACGAGTACGAAGCACGCGATCAGATTAGGGAATTTGCCACGGCCCATTCTGTACCATTATGGCAAGCCGCACAAGAAGTCGAGCGGGACATCCTATCGGAATATGGGTTTTCCACAGAAGACATACCCATCTCAAAACGTGAGCCGATGGACTATGAGAGTCACGCAGAGGGTGGTGCTTTCGATAGCGACGGCTCTAACACACCCGTCGACGGGTTTTGGATACCCCACGCCGAAGAATCAATCAGACAGGG
>LKMJ01002870.1_pt1 | contig 15954 bp, 24 predicted proteins | sample 643391 | NCBI WGS metagenome assembly LKMJ01 (sample SAMN04112250, study PRJNA286221) | soda lake metagenome | biome: soda lake; feature: Kulunda Steppe; material: water; isolation source: sample PL-Br10 brine of Picturesque Lake | place: Russia: Kulunda steppe | collected 2010-07
CGGGGGCTGCAAAGGGAGGGTGAGGTGGAAATAGATGGAGGCGACTGTGTAGCCTTTGAGCCCGATGCCCATGCAACTTAACGTGCAAGTTTGCAGCCTAGAGGCATGTCCAAATGCCTGCTGGTGGGGGGTCTGCAAGCTCTGCCCCTTTGCACACTTGGCATACGGACATCTATAGGTGTGTTTTCCTTGCAGAGGCATTAGTAGCGACTGGATGTTTGCTTTGCTAGGGCAGCAGGGTGCTCATAATGCACAAAACCTCGTGTAATCTCTTCAGCAGCCGGCTCAGCCCTGCTTTGTGGCGTGAGGGAATGTCATGTTGATTGCTATTCGGTACACATACACCTTCAGGGCGGGGTTCCAGAATCTGACAGGTGCAAGATCGTGTGACCACGCTTTAGTCCTTTTTAGAGGGACAAAGGCCAAGACACATGCATGCACACGTGCATGCACAAATACAATCTAGCAAGCAACAAGCATATGCATATGCAAGTATTCTACCAGGCTGGTACCTCCTTTCTATGAGCTCCTTGCCCTGAAATTGAATTGCGTTCTACCTTGCACGCAGGCGACGGTGTCATTGGCAAGTTCCCTATATTGACGCCAGGCGGGCCTGAGTTTGTGTATCAAAGCTGCACAACAGTGCCCGAGGCACACGGCGAGCGTGGCTTCATGGACGGCTCTTTCAGGTGTAATTGGGAGGCTGTCCTTTGGGGGGATAGGATGCTGCTCTCCACCATGGCAAACATGCAGCAGACATGATGGGCCCAGTTCAGAGCTCGTGCTTAAATGCCAATGCATGACCAAATGCGATGGGAGTGAGCAGAGGGACGACAGTGACAACAGAGTTTGCTCTAGGCTGGCTGTGTGCTTTGCGCTGAATCACTCTACACTGCTACATAGGTTTCTTAAATGCTGTAATTCCTGCAATTTGAATGCAAAAAGAGGTCTGCATGTATAGACGCATAGGTCACAGTTGTCCTTGCTTTGGTGCCCTCATCCCTGATGCAGGTTTGTTGAAGGGACCAGACGGAATCCAACAGGCCCAGAGTTCGATGTCATCTGCCCGCGGTTTGCTTTGGAGGTGCCACCATTCCTGTACTAGTCTATTTATTGGTATCACTGGCGACACAAAGGGTAGGGGCAACGGCCACGCAATTTTGTAGCAAACAGACGCGCACCAGCCACTGATAAGTAGCATATTCTGAAGTGTAGGTAGTTCAATCTTGATCTCATCTGGATGTTCATCTCAAATCCAGTGGGCAGGTGCTGACAGTTCACCCAATCTGTGTGCTTTTTGTTACCTGCCTAGGTCATGAGCGCAGGGAAGCACAAAGTGTAGCCTTATGTACAAAGCTTGGATTGGTTGTGATGCATGAATAAAACCACCAAAGTCTTTGAAATTGTTTTGCCATACTATGCCTAGTAGACATTATAAATGCAAGTCACGGCACTGCTTGGATGAGAGTCTTGGGCATGTGTCTGGCGTGACAGTCTGGTGAGTTTCTCTCTTACGAAGACTAAGATTGTCAAAGCCAGAGATCTGATCAACTTGTTTGCCCTCCAGATCCCCACTAGTGATCTTAACCCTGGTGGAGGAGACTCACGGCTCTGTGGGCCAATGTGTCTCCTTTAACTCAATTGATGTAGGGAGCGATTTCACTGCCTGTGTAGTATTTCTTTTCTTTTTCCTTCTCAAGCCCCCCCAAATGAGGATGAGTGTCTTACAGTAAGATCAGGATATTAAACAATTGTCATTCTAGGCATCTAGGCAAGAGGCTCTTAGGTCAAGGTAAGTCTACAAAGCAGTCTTAGCGCTTAGCCTCGGGCAAAGCGATGTGCTGTGTCTAGCATCTGACTCTTTATTATTTGAAACCTCAGCTGCTTTGGTAGCCATGGCAGTGAGTCTTGCTGCTGAGGGAATCCAAGCAAAGTGTACCCATCCTCTGGCTCTGTCTTCCAATCGCTGAGGTCTGCAGATGGAGCCAACACAGTTTAAACTCTTACATAAATGATGCATGGAGTGTGCTTGCTGCCTGGGCAGTTTTCATTCTCTTTTCATTTTAAGTCAAATCGAAATCGACATGGTGCTACCAGAGCAAGGAAGCATGCCTGTTTTGCTGATTGCAAGTGCCACTTGCATTATGCACGTGTCACATGATGTGACACATTGTGAGACACACATGTACACGCAATGCCCCATCATAATGTCTGGTGAATGAGTCTAAACAATGTGTGTGTGGAAATGCTGCACCACAAACAGTAAAAGACACTTTGTCACGCCAGATTAGTGCAGCACCACATTTATGCTGCATTTGCATGCACAGTCGGTTGTGGTAGTTGACTGGGTATTTAGGGCTTGTTTTGCCTGTATTACTTCGTTGCTTTGCACCTCCGAAGTAGCTTGTCTCCCTTCTACCTTGTAACACTTACTGGTTAAGGGGGTGTTATCCTGCTGCCATGACGCTACTTTGTCTGCAGCATACTCTCGACGTGACAACTTAGTACCTGCAAACCTACCTGCGTACTTCTTCAAGTTGTATGCCACAGCTTCAACCATACCCCATCTGTTGAGGAGGATTGCTGCCACATCATTCATATTTTGTACCTGCAGGGGATTGTTAAAACTGCCAGGTTGGGAAAGTGGTATTCGGGCAGCAATTAAGGGCAGGGACTCTTAGAGCTAAACCAGGCAGTGATTAATGGCCAGATTGTCTTGTGTTGCCTGCATGGCTCAAGCATGCCATGTGCCATAGCCTACCATAACATTGAATGTGAGGCAAAGCTTGCATAACCAGACCGGCTGCATCTCTCTCATCACTATCCAACTCACTGATTGCAGCAGATCATGCCCCTCTGTGTAGGCATACTCATGAGGTCCTTGTTGCTGAGTTGTGCTGGCATCGTCTTTGCTGGCTTCCTCGCATTTTATGCCTTTTGAAGTACGCCTATCATGTTTGTCTTCCTCAATCCCCTGCTCCTGCTCCTGCTCCGTTTCAGCTCTCAGATGCCCACTGCTTTGTTGATCGTGCTGTTCAGTTGGTTTATTGAGGGTGGTATCTAGGCTGGTGAGAGCCCTGCGGCAGGACATGAAGGAGCATACCTGGCCACAACCATTGTGATGTTTGCAAGCTTTGAAACTGGCTGCGGCTCCCCTGGCTCAGGAGCGCTGAAGATTCGATGGTGATTTGTGGACAATTTGTGAGCAAATGCTTTCCCATCTGGGGATTCCAGGCTTCCAATACTCATCTCTGCACAGAGCCACCCACCATCCCCCAGCCTCACCCTAGGCCATGTTCTGCATGATAGGCCACAGGATTGTACCCCATGCCGCGCAGGATACGGGATGCACGCTGTGGTAAGTCGCTCAGGTTACGCGCAAACTGGGCAACCCCTTGCCTGCCATCAGGGCAGAAAAGGTGTTCTGCATGCAGGACGCAAGTGTTTTGTAGGATTGCTCAGTCGTCATGTGTGCGATTGTCACCTGAGGGATGAAGCACGCTACACATCATCTGGCACATGCAGAGAAGGCAAGCTATTGTACAGGATTGATGTGCAGGCTCAATGATCAGCCGAGAACCATTTACTCTTGTGCATTTGTCTGACCATGGCAGTCATTACAGTAACTGGCTCAAACTCACCATACCAGGTCTGCAGCGGAGAGGCTTGCTTAATGATGGGTGTGGCGCTGTACGTAAGAAGCTGAAAAAGCCTGCGTTATGTGTATCATGCTCAAGTCACTCACATAAAAATTTTGCTCATGAAGACTGTTGCAATGTCATACCATGCTTAGAAAGCTGGGATACCTTGATTGCGTATCTGACAAGTTGTTATGGAGGTCAGCCAAGCCAATTGCAGGGCAGTGGAAGCATCAGTGCCTTGCCAACTGCAAACGTTCCTCATTTCAATTTAGGTAGAGCCCTGCTCCTCCTATTTTGTACCCAGCTATTGCAACCTTTAATTCCAATTCATTTCCAATTCACAGAAGGGCTATGAGACAGAACCCAGAGAGTTCACTTTGTAGGCCCACCTGGAACTCCAGGAGTTGCCGTCAATGTCCAGGAGCAGTGCAAAGTGCTGCAGGTCGTCAAAGCTGAACAACCACCTGCACAGTTGTCAATTCAGGAGGAAAGCAAAAAAGCCTTGTCTGCGCTCCAGTGCAAGCAGCTGATGCAGCTTGGCAGCACCCATCCGCTGTGTCTTCAGCAAAAGCCATTGCAGCACACCCTCATAACATGGCGTCCAGCTTGGTCAGGGAGCTGCTTGAAGGCTGGAAATGTGATACCTCTTCAGTGCCCTTGCAGCCACTGCTGCTCACCTTCCACCACCTGGGTCTGGCTGGCCAAGCAGGGTTGCTATTGCTTTTGACTGCAAAAATCAGAGTTGGGTCTGCCTCAGGGGCGACAATGGGTGTGCAATGATCTACATTTGCGCACATGTGCACCCAAGTCCGTTTTCAGTTCACACAGGCTGGATTTACTTGGTATATCTTTTCTAAAAAGTACCGCAAAGTCCCTTGAAAATGCCTTTAAAGGCGTTTTAATTCCTGATTCCAATCAAGATCACCCCACTCCATCCACCACCTGGTGCTGGCATAGTCCACTAGTGTTCTGGCAAGCATTGTACTGGTCTGGTGTCTGGATGACCTACAGAGTTGGAAGGACTAAGGTAAGATTAAGGTTAAGAGCACACATAAGCGCTGAAATGGCACCCAATTGCATTTGTAAGCATCAAAGTTTGTATTTCGGAAAAGAAGGCACAAGGCTGGTTGTACCTTTGTGATTCGTGCATCAAGCACCTCTGGATAAACATCAGAAAGGACATGCAGGTGGAACCTGCACGCATAGGAAACAACGGTTGCTCCGGCCGGACCGAGATCGCCTACCAAGCCTCCCAACAGCAAGGTGGTAGTACCCTGCCCTGCCTCATACCTGCGTATGCTGGCGATATTGGACAGCTCTATGGCATTGATCAACGGGTCACTGGTGCTGCCCCGCCAGACAGCACGTGGGATTGCTGTCTCTCGCGGGTGCCTGTACAAAAACAGCACAGGAGACATTCAGCTTTCCACTCCACATGTTTACTGCTTGCTTGCGCCATCTTATCTTTGATACCGTCCAGGAGTGTCCAGGAGCGGGGCATTGCCAGTCACCCTCCTGATCCCCATTAATTGTTCTTTTCTGCAGTAGGTATGGTAGGCTCTAGGCGGCCCCTTTTTCCTGAATTGATGTTAGGAGCGTTTCCACTGCCTGCGTAGATATAACGCAGCCTGTCAGCTGAAAGCATTGTTGCTCCAGGTCTCATGCGCTGCAGAGAGCCAGAGCACACACCTTGTCCGAGTGCAGTCTGCCAGCACAACAGCTTGCTGGAGGCTCAGGCCCTGCCACATGTAGTTGTCCACGTAGGGGAAGGTGAAGCCTGTGGGCGCAGACGCCAAGCACTGGTCACATTAACATTAATGAGAACTAGAAACTAGCAAGTAAGAGCCTGCTGCAAGCAGCAAGTCATAACAAATGTTCAACCTCGAGCAATCAGATTTTTGTGACGGATTTGCAGCCTGTGTGTGCAAATTGTTCTGGAGGCTGCCCATAGACATGCCGCATGAAGACGCATGCTATGCACCTGAAGCAACCCGGTCATAGGAATTTTGTAGCTGGAGGTGAAAATCATGCAGCTGAAGCATGATTTCCTGATCATAGCATCAGCTTGGTTTTTAAGTGCAAGGGGGCAAGCATGCCTGCATGTGGGGCGTCTTTGTTGATGTTGGTGGCCAGAATGGGGTGCCCTTGGACGGCGCCATCACCCCTGCGCACACATGCGCGCATGTGTTTTTGTGAGTTAAAAGAGCCGAGAGGGATTGATATGGCTGTTGAGATAGATCCTTGCAAGCCAAGTTGTTGAGCAGCACTGCTGGAGGTGCTGCTGCCTGCCTGCATGTCAGCCAACTCCGGTGGCCAACTCACAGGTGGAGGATGAAGTCCATGTCAGGGATATCGTACAAAAAGAGTGTGAGCGTCAGGAGGTCTTCCGCCGCCCGCACGGCCCAGTCCTTATCGTTGGTGTCCGCAGCGTATAGGCGCCCTTGCAGCACCTGCCGTGTGCATGTGAACGCCCGCCGTCAGCTGTCAGCACTGTCGCAGGCTGCGGCGCGTGGTCCAGCGCGCTCACCTTGTATCTTTGTGTCGTTACGCACTGTGCGCACTGGCCCCCATTCCCTGTGCGCAAGTCCCTGGGCGTCCCATCAAACTGTGCGCGCGTGATCCTGCCGGTATCCCATCTCCACTGAGCGAGGGGCGCTCCCCCTGGAAGAGCCTCTGGTACCTGAAGAGGCAGGCGGCCATGGTACACATGGAGCAAAATGTGATGCAATGACAATCCAGGCTAGCGTCCACAGCCAGATCCATGTATCAGCACTCGGCCAGCTAACCAACTTCCTAACCGACTGGTGCCTCGGAGAAAACAGGCATCAGTACAATGTCCAGACCCACACTCATTCACTGTGCCTGTTCAGTGCACACAATGCTATGCCCACTTTGCACATGCTTTGCCCTGATCCCTGTGCAGGGGTGTCAGCCAAGCTGTGGGGCAGCAAGCGTGGCTCACCTTCCGGCCTCGCACAAGCATGGACTTGTGGAAGGGCTCTGGCAAGGACTGCGCCACTTCCATGCATGTTTTGCGGCCAAACCTGCTGCAGCAAAGACGGCGGGCGCTTGTGGCAGGTGCAAGGGTGCGCCCCTGAGAATGCTGCACATACGTTTCTGCAGTTGCTAGCACAAACAAAAGAGGTTTGCCCTTCATAGCCACCCTTCAGTTCAATCTCGTGCTCCCTTTTGCAAAGCTGCACTTAAGTTGCTGCAGATGCCTGGAGTTTCCTGATTTATGGCTAAAATACACCTGATCTTGCTCCATTCCTGAGCAGACATGGACAGCCGCAAGATCTGGCCGCGTCTACAGCTAACGTGCAAGCAGACGCGCCCTACCTGTAAGAGTCAGCAGGAGGCACGTTCATACCCATGCGCTGCAGGTACTCACGGAGGACCTTGCCATCAGCGGCCAAGCTATGGTACACTAAATTTGGATTATAAGGGGAAATTTTGATGCCTTGGTGTTGGAGTAGGTGCTGCGCGAGACCCTGCTGGTAGTACACTGGACCTATTTGACTGCCCATTGGAGTTTTTCCCAATTCCGCGGCCGGCTTGCTTTGCTGCTGGCAGCGCACAGGGCCTGCCTCGTCCTTAACGCCGTCTCCCGAGGCGCCTACCTCCCCTCTTGCCAGGTCTGTCTGCCTTTGCTGCTGCTGCTGCTCCTGCTGCTGCTGCTGCTGCTGCTGTAAATGGATGTAAAACTGGTCTGGCGTCGTGTGCCCAGCAAATCCTCCTTGCTGAGCGAGGGCCGGAGGGTTAACGCTCCAAAGGCTGTCGATGCCTAGTGACAGAACGCCTAAAGAGACTAGACTCCCGATGCCAAGAGACGCGACTCCCAATGCAACCAGCAAGGGGCGCATAATCCCAGACGTGCCCAGATCGCTCGAGTCACAAAATTTGGTTAAACGATTTTCGTACTGTGGCTATGTCCGGTGGAAGTGTCAAGGGCCGTCAATTGTCGTGACATTACGGGCAGAGCACAAAATTGTGCGGCAAACTATTGGAAGGATGAAACCAGGGAAAATATGCATATTCAGCCGACAAGACTACTACTTTGCTATGAACCACAACACTGAAATCTGCACTGAACCATTCTGCTCTAGATCGAACATTGATGCATATGCTTGCTCTAACACTGAACTCTACTGAACCATTCTGCTCTAGATCTAATTTTGAAGAATAGGAAGTGCACTCGGCCCTAAAACAATACCAGTCAGCAGCTACACGGGAAGCTACTGCACGGGAACAAAATGGACGCACACATAATGTGAGCACTACTCATACACACCTGCATGACTTATACACACCTCAATGATTAAGGGACCCTACTTTGACTAGTTCTATCTGATTATGTTATGAATAAGGGCACATGCACGAGGGGCAGCGACTCAGATGTTACCCCGCAGCCCTGCTGCCTCTCAAAAGTTCTTGTTGCGCTCATCTCTGGCAGAGGTTAGAGGGATGCCCGCAGCCCGCAGGGCTTTGATGGTCGCGGTCTCAATGCGCAGGGCCAGGTCAGCAGAGACAAGCACATAGGACATGGATGTCTCAGGGCCTGCAGAAGGCAGCGGTGCGGACCACAAATCGATTGCTGCAGAATGGCAGAGTGGTGCAAAGCGTATGCAACAGCAAACAAAGGCTGGCTCAGCCGGCTGTCTTTCAGGACACCCACACCCCTGCAGGAGTCTAGCAAGATAAGTTGGGAGCAACCAGCGATGACTGTCGGCTCTTATCTTGCAAGCCTGCCCCATCAAGAGGGCGCGTGCCCCAGCCCTAGCTCACCTTTGTGGGGCTCCCTTGCGCTCCGCTTCCTGTGGTTTCTGAGGCGCCCCTGCAGGCTTTTGCTTTGGCCGCAGTACACCTCGCCCTTGGGGTAGTGGCACAGGTACACCGCCCTGCCGTAGGCGCCGCCCGACGCATGCAGCGGAGGCACCTGCAGATGCAGCGCAGGTGATGCAGCGGCAGCCGGGCAGGGGCGTGGGTGAGGCCACATCATACACGTTTGCCAGGGCACTGGGGCATAAGGTCACCCGGTTACCAGGACAACACAAGCACACAACAAGGTCACCCGGTCACCAGGACAACACAAGCACACAACAAGGTTGTGAGGACAAGGCCATGACACAGAAGCCAGGCAGGTCCAGCTCCATTGGCAAGGGGTCATAGATCTGATACATTGCAAGGCACGGGGCCGAGCAGGGGCTGCCTGGTAGGGATAGGAGGCCGACGACCGCTGTGCGCGGTGTGAACTGCACCAGGGCGGCAACCTGGCAGGTTGGCCGTGACTGAAAAAGCCATCGCAGATGTGCGAACAATCTGTTAGGAATCCTCAGGAAGTTTAACTTAGGATGCTCTGATGACTTGCATCCAATGTGAGGTCACACACGGAAGCCTGACTTGGTGGCTGGACCAGGCGCGCCAGCAGCGCCGCAAGCAGGGCAGAGGCTCTTCCGCAGCTAGCAGCACAGCTGAGGCGCTCGCAAAGCATGTGCACGAAGTGCCGCTGAGAAGCACGCACAAGCAACCGCGCGGGCCTGTTGCAGGGCCTCCTCAATGTGCTCTTGCACTGGGGGCACCGGCCTCGCCCGGCACCAGCAAGCGACGCCTGCACCGGCCTCGCCTGGCACCGGCCTCGCCTGGCACCGGCCTCGCCTGGCACAGGCCCCGCCTGGCACCGGCCTCGCCTGGCACCACCTCGCCTGGCACAGGCCTCGCCTGGCACCGGCCTCGCCTGGCACCGGCAAGCGACAGGTGCAGCCCCCAAGCACAGCCCCACATCCATTCAAGCCCGCACAATATGAGCCTTGGAACACAGCGCTTCCGACCTCGGGCACTTTCACACCTGATGGGTGCTCTCACGCCCAACGCGAGCACAAGTGGCACACACAAGACACATCACCCACACGAGCGCACATGCCCACACCTCTTGCAGGGGCGACAAGTGGAACACGTCGCTTGGGAAGGGGCTGCTGCCAGCTGCCGCTGCCGCCGCCTCCGCGCCTACTTGTGCCTCTCTCTCAATGCGCTGCGCGGTCTCCACTAGTATGGAGACAGCCTCCTGGAAGCGCGCCTTCGACACTGCCTGCCGTGGAGAAGCATGCGGCACGCACACATGCGCTCCTTCTTGCACCAGTGAGAGCGCGTGAACGGAGGACGCGAGTAATGCTATCCATTGAGCGGGTGTGCCGCTTAGCCTCTGTGGGAGAAATGCACCCTATCTAGACGTATACGTGGGGCGCGCGCAAAACCGCCCATGGGGGCAGCAGGTGAGCTGCGCCACAGGGGGGCGCGTGTTCATGGGTGGTGTGCGCAATGCCTCGCTATTTCTGAGCACCCTCTCTCAGCCCCCACCCCAGCACACCTTGGGACTTGCAGTGTGTGCCTGCTCAGCAGGCGCAGGGGTGCTGCTGCTGCCAGTGTCCATAGCATCATCCGCCAGGCTGCTGCTCCCGCTGCTGCTGCTGCTGCTGCTGCCGCTGCCGCTGTCCAACACCAGCTCCACGGCGCTTTCCTTGCTGCTGCCAAAGCTGCAGCTGCTGCTGCGTGCTGCCGCCACAGGGCTCAGGGCGTCATCCGCCAGGCTCCTGCCGGGGACTGCAGCGCCGCCGCTATCTGCCTCACGGTCTGCCCTGCGCTCCAGCGCCTCCAGCCTGGCGCGCCTGGCTCGCAGCCGCGCTCGCTTCTGCTCAGCACCGCGCACAAACTCCTCGGGCATCTGTGCGCACGTGCGTGTGACTGTGACCCTTGGGTTGGGAGGAGAGGAGGCGTGCGCGTGTGAGAGGGGCAAGCCAGAGGCAAGGAACACGAGCTGCTAGCGCGCCTGGCAGCATCATCAGAGGCAGCGCCACCAAACGTAGCACCAACAAATGCAGCACCACCAAGCGCAGCACCACCAAACGCAGCACCACCAAATGCGCAAGGAGAGCATTCCGTAGTACAGAAGGAGTCTGGCCAGCAAGCACAATACAAAGAGCCAGCAGAGCGCACGCGGCCCTGGTGCAAACATAGGAGATTGCCTTGAAGAGAGCGCACATTTACTCGGCTTGCTTGTGTGAGAGTGGCCGGCACCCTGCAGGCAGTCGGAGGCTGGGTGCTGTACCCACGCCCCCCCTTTGGTCAAGGCGTTGCACCCAGCCACACGCGCACGCCCGATCACACTCACCCCAGAGCTGCGCGCGACCTCCACCGCCAGACTCTCTGTGCACACGCCGCGCTCGAGCCGCCATGTGGGCTGAAGGCCTGACGCGCTTGCGCCTCTGCTGCTGCTGCTGCTGCTGCTGCATGGCCCGAGGCCCATGCGCATGAACTCCACACGGCCATCCGCCTCCAGGGGGGCCAGCTCAGTGACCTGTGGGGTGTGCATATGCACGCGGTGACGCATGGAGTGCGCGCATGCATGCATGCATGCGCAGTTGGGGTGCTTGTATGCATGCAGTGGTGGGTGGAAAGTGCGTGCATGCAGTGGCATGGCAGATGAGGCGCGTGCATGTGTGTATGCATGCATGCAGTGGCGGGTGTGTAGCGCAAGCATGCAGTGGCGTGTGTTTAGTGCGTGTCTGCAGCGGCGGGCTCGGCGCAAACATGCAGACTGTGGCGTGCAAACTGTACATCATGCATGGGACTCCGGGATGCATACACACTGAGCATGCACGCGCAATGCAGGGTGAGCAGGTGCCTCTGCCAGATTATGAGGCGTGTGGGGCGCGCGCAACAGCCAAACTCTTGGCTGTATGTGAGTGCTCTTCACAAGTGTCATCACCATTGGTGAGGCGACGGCTGAAGGAGGCAACAGTGAACTAGTGTGCCAGGAGTACCCAGAGGCAACAGTGAACTAGTGTGCCAGGAGTACCCAGAGGCAACAGTGAACTAGTGTGCCAGGAGTACCCAACAACAGTGAACTAGTGTGCCAGGAGTACCCAACAACAGTGAACTAGTGTGCCAGGAGTAACGACGGCTGAAGGAGGCAACAGTGAACTATAGTGTGCCAGGAGGCAACAGTGAACTATAGTGTGCCAGAAGTACCCAACAACAGTGAACTAGTGTGCCAGGAGTACGCAGAGCTTGCAGCCATATGATGTTGCGTGACAAGTTCTGCGTTCCGACCTCGCCAAGAGAGAGCAGCTGAGGGACCATTTGTGACTCCATATCCTTCTTACAAACCTGCTGCACACGCACAGGTCACCATTGCTTGGCAGGGCATGTTTGTGCCAACCTGCAGCCTCTCACACACACACACACTCTCTCTCTCTCACACACACACACAAATACACACGCACACACACATAGGGCCAGAGCCAGCCACTGCAGGGACTGTGTGTGTGTGTGAGAGAGAGAAAGGGGGGTTGTGAGTTGCTGCGATCACTCTTAAACAAGCACGTGTTGCAGCCATGAATGTTAAAAGCCCCAGCACGCACCAGGTCATGGAGGTGGGTGGCAAGGATGGTCGTGCATCTCCTGTCCACCATCCACTCTGCCAGCTCCGCCGCGATCGCAGTGCCCGAGTCAACCTGTGCCGCACCACAGGTGCACACGCAAAAAAGCAGGGGTGCGCGCGCAGTCAATTCCGGTGCTGCATCAGCCAGCAGTCTCACCTGTGGCTGCGGATGCATATGCACACACAGAGCACACACAGGGCACGCAGAGAGCATACACAGAGTACACACAGGGCACGCAGAGAGCACACACAGAGTACACACAGGGCACGCAGAGAGCATACACCGAGCACACACAGGGCACGCGGAGAGCACACACAGGGCACACACAGGGCACGCAGAGAGCACACAGAGCACACACAGGGCACGCGGAGAGCACACACAGAGTACACACAGGGCATGCAGAGAGCACACGCCTGCACTCGCTGTAAGACGCCAAAGCAAATGTTTTGTACCGTGGCTTGTCAAAGCCAATTGGGGCCAAATGTCTGGGGCACCATACAAAACACATGTCTGCCAACCAGACTGTGCGCCAAATGATCAAGAGGCCAAATCAACAGCAGGCTGTGCGCCAAATGAACGACAAAAGCTGAACAGCACATGGCAAAGCACAGATAGCTGCACGCGTGTGAGAACAGAGTCTGTATTGTGAGCAAGCCAGGCCTGAGGCAGCTTGAGCCTTACCAGGCACACCAGAGCCTTGCAAACCTGGCGCGCCCCCGGGCTGGTGTCCAGCTGCGGCTGTGTGAGCCAGCTGTACAATGTGTACTGCAATGTATGCAGGTTTTAAAAGCCGCAGCCTAAGGTACCCCCCTCACCTCTGTGCCCTTGCCGAGCTCATCTGCCAGCACTAAGGAGCGCTCGGTGCTCTCCAGCAGCACAGTGCTGATGTCGTCTGTCTCCATCTTGAAACTGCTTTTGCCCTCCATGGCGCTGTCACCACTGCGCTCAGCGCAGCGCAGGGACGCAATCTCTTGAGGCCACCAGCCATCACACGTGCTGTCCCCCTATAGTGTCATCTATTGTCGTTGCTCCTGGTGCGTGGTTGCCCTACGCGGTATGCTTTTCCTGTGCTGTGGCGTCATGCTCCATGGAGCATTGATATGAGGACGAGGCAAAAAATGCGGAGCAGGAATACACTGACAGTAGCTGCGCGGCAGCAGCGCTGGCTCAGCCAGCATCAGCACCGCCATCAGCAGCAGCAGCTTGCAATCCATTATAGCCACTACAGTTTCAGGTGTCGGTGCACAAAAAAGTGTCACAACAACACAAACCACTGCGGACAGTGTGGCAGTCAGCTGGCAGTTGATGCTGCTGCACAGCTGCCAGGGTAAGGCAGCCACTGGTGCCTGTAATCAAAAGTTGGCTGTGGAGCCTTCCGGGAAAGTCCTTGGGGGACTCTTGAAATCATCAAGCTCTAAGCTTTCTTCTTTTGGATCCAGATGGCTTGGCTGACAGTTGAAAAGCAGCAAAGGGAGAAGAAAATTCAAAGTTCTGCAGCCCCCGGTATGGTTGATCCTTGCTTCCTGCTGCACACACCAGCCCTCTCACTTGTGTGCAACACAACACCCTGAGAGCCCTTTGAGAGAGGTATACAGGTGTCTTCCTGACTTAATCAGCAGCCTCTTGGTGCCTGAGTACCTTGTCCCGGCAGCTCAAACTAGCGTCGTCCCGTTCTCTTATAGCCAGGACTTGCAAGGAGGGTTGTGCATGAGGCAGACAAGTGATCCTTAAAAGACTGCCTTGGAGCAGCCACAGCTCTGGCATCCCACATGCTGTGCCAGCATGCGCTGTGCGCGCACCCGGCCAGAGGCCAGCACAGAAGCCACAGCTGACTGAGCCACAAGTGTACACGTCTCTCTGTCTCAAAGTGCAGCACAGCAGCAGTTCAGGCCTTGTGGCAGTTTGGTCTGCTTTGGCTAGCCACAGCAGATACCAACACGCGGCATCGGTCGCAACCGGTTGGTCCAGCCTCAACTGCGCTTTGCTGGCAAAGGCCATGGCTGGTTGAACAGATGTGCGCACCTGGAGTTGCGGAGCATGATGGCGTCAAAGGCAGGAACACACGCCCTGTGGGCGGGTACCATCAGCCCGCACATGGCCAGCAGCGATGCCGCAGCAATGGAGCGCAGAACTGTGGACTTGCCTGTGATTGAGGGGGTGGCGTGTGAGAGGGGTGAAGGTGTGAGGGGTGAGGTGGAGTGCAGCACTGAGGACTTGCCTGTGATTGAGGGGGTGGTGTGTGAGAGGGGTGAAGGTGTGAGGGGTGAGGTGGAGCGCAGCACTGTGGACTTGCCGATGATAGATAAAGGCTGGGAGCGAAAAGGGTGTGAGCATAATTGTGCGCGTGCTCGTGATCAAGGTTTCAAGGTGTGGGAGAAGGCAGGGACTGAGGCTTGCTGAGGCGGTGCAGCACCGGGAGCAGCAGCGGTGTGAGGCAGCGAGAAAGTGAAATGGAATTGAGCAGCAGGTAAGAGGAGATATGGCCAGGTAGATAGGCAGGCGCTCATGGCTTTGCATGGGGCTGTGCACCGTGGTCTGTTGCAAGGTGAGGCAGGGCTCACGATCTGGACGACAAAATTCGTGGGTCGTCCACAACCAGATTCAATCCAAATCCAATGCTTTAGAACACTTGATACACCCAACTCCTCACACATTATGCAACGCCCAATGCCCTTGAGTGCTCTGAAATGCCCCAAAGCCTTGCTCACTCCATTACTGCAACATTTTGTCCATTATGGATGGCAGGGCATTGTCTATAAAATATGCAAGCCTCCATGCACGTCTATGGCAAACAGAATGTGCTCATCATGCGTACTGAGGACAGAAGAAGCACCCTCACGCAGCCGCTCACCAATGCTATCCCAGCAACTTACCTGCCATGTTTGCGCCCGTCAGCAGCCACAGGTTGTTGTGCATCTCCACGTCATTGGGCACGGCATTGTCGGTTGGGCCCAAATAATACGGCCGCAGCCTCTCCAGGTACAGGGATGAGATGGAGTCGTGCGGTGGCTCGGGGTGTGTGGGCGCATGGGGCGGGGCGGAAGCAGAAGCAGGTGTCCTGCCCAGGCTTCCAGCTGCCAGCGCCACTGCCTGTGGTGACAGCTGCGTGTCTGGGGGCGAAGATAGCTCTGGGAGACACCAGCCTTGCGTGTGCACGTGCTGTGAGGAGGAGAGGCAGAGAAAGCAGGGAATGTGAGGAGCCGGCCTTGTGTGTGTGCAAGGGCTGTAAGACATGGCAGTGTAGCAATAATGTGTTTGGTCCATGTGTGTGCCCCTGTGTATCAGTGGAAGGAAACACCCAAAGGGCACCAGCCTAGGGTTTGCGCATGTGTGCTTAAAGCAAAGGCACAGAGCAAGCAGGGCCATGGCTGCACTGTTGAGGGATGAGCCCATTCAGCTTTCAACATGTGTGTTGGCGCGCAAGAAGGCCTAGGGGAAGGGGGGGGGGAAAGCAAGCGGCAAGTGGGCACCAGTGCCGCTGGGGTGGGCACAGGCCTGGGTGGAACACATGGGCTATTTTTTCCATGACAACATAGAGGCATGCAGGTAAGGTACAGGCATGTAACCCTGCACATGCTGACATCCAAGCAATTTGACGTGTGCTTGCCTGAGTTTAAATGGCATCTCCGCCTGACTACCACAGAGGCACAAGATCACCAGTGCAGGCAACATGTGGCCCTGCCAGGACCTCATGACGTGCAGCAGGGGGCGCTGCTGGCCTGATGCAGTGTGCAGCAAGGTCAGCTCACAACATGCTGCAGGGGGGGGGCTGCTGGCCTGATGCTGTGCGCAGCAAGGTCAGCTCACAACATGGCGCAGGGGGGGTCTGTTGGCTTGATGCTGCGCGCAGCAAGGTTGGCTCACAACATGGCGCA
>LKMJ01002871.1_pt1 | contig 15952 bp, 19 predicted proteins | sample 643391 | NCBI WGS metagenome assembly LKMJ01 (sample SAMN04112250, study PRJNA286221) | soda lake metagenome | biome: soda lake; feature: Kulunda Steppe; material: water; isolation source: sample PL-Br10 brine of Picturesque Lake | place: Russia: Kulunda steppe | collected 2010-07
AAGGGTAAGCCGCCCTGGACTGATCGCCCCAGTTCTTCCCAGCGTCAGAGTTTTTCAACGTGGGAGCACCACTGAAGGGTAAGCCGCCCTGGACTGATCGCCCCAGTTCTTCCCAGCGTCAGAGTTTTTTCAACCTGGAGCATGCGCCAGCCTTACATTTGAAAGTCTTTGACAGAGCCCTGGCGGTCAAACACAACACAGGCATTCCTCACATCTTGCTGGCCGCTGCACACAAAACATGCGCGGCCTCTCGACCTCATGCACGCAGCTTCGCAAGCCGACACGGCAAGTAGCCATTGCCAGGGGGCAAGGTACATGGCATTGCTCAAATCTGTGTGTGCATGGGCGCAGTACCTGGCTGTGTCTTGCTTTGGCAGCTGCAACGGCGTTGCCATGGCTAACAGAGATGGGGTCCCGAGCGCATTGATGGTAGTAGTCGCGCATGCGCTGGAGGTAAAACATGCGGTCAGTCTCTACGATGACGAGATGGGAGACCTGCACGTTAGGTGTCGGTGGGTGGGGTGCTTGACTGACGTGGTGCATGTCGGAAGCGTGGGTGCTTGTTGCCATTGACTGCGTTTGGACTGTGCTGGCTGTCTGAGGGTCCCATAAGCATCTCGTGGAGGTCATGCAACCGATGAACAAATGAGGAATAGATCCTGCTCATTAAGCGCATGGACTCCCCTGGCACCTTACTCTATTTTCCAGTCCCAAACCCATCCTTGGCGTTCTGGCCGGAGAGCGATTCCTGAACAGCTCGCCATGTGTAGTATGTGGAGATCCCTCCTTTTGCGTGAGCCTTCCCCAGCACACAAGGCCCCACCACAAAGGGGTGCGTGCAGTACAGGGAACGGCATTGTCAAAAATGCAAGCGTGACACGCTTGCCCTAGGGCATGGATGGAATTGCAGAGCTGCTTGGAATCATGGGCAAGGATATTTGGCAAAGACAACTTAAAGCTGCCTACCTTTGCCAGCATGCCTCGTATGGACTCATTGTTCGGCTTCTCCACGCACTGATGGCGCTTGTGCAGACCCAGGGCCTCCAGGATTCGCAAATGGAAATGAGGCCTGCCAGCTAGCCCGCGCCGCAGCGTAACAAATAGGGAGTGCACAACTTGATGGCCCTCCATGCTGCTGCAGCTGCTGCCTGCCCTGCTCAGCTCATACTTAGCTCAACAACTTGCCCGACGAGGCATCAGCCCCGTTTTAAATCAAAATGTTTGTTGGGAACATATAATTGTTATCGGAAATTCTCAATCAAGTACACAGGCAGGCGAAGAACGATGGGTAGAATCCCGGCTTGAGCCTGTAGGTGCCTCCATGCAGGATTGGCCTCCCTCCATGCACTTACTTTATAAACATGTGTCCATGGTGCACCCTCATGCTGCACTTGAGGGGAGCAGCCCGCAGTCCAAGCCAGCATGCCTGCTTGGGGGCTGACTGCTTCCATGTGTGCAGAATGGATCTAAACGTACCAGCATTCGTCAAGGCATGCAAAGAGAGCAGCCTCTTGGGCATGCTCGTCAGATCTGGTGCTGATTTGTCCCGGTTGCCAGACGCAAGCTTGTGCTCTGTTGCTGCGCCTGTGCAGGCCTGCTTGGATACGCGCTAGCTTAGGCTCAGCCCTGTGCTTCGGCCAGGGTGTGACAGGGTGCGGGTGCAAGCATGGAGGCCTTAAACCGTCTGTACCGTATTAGACACACCTGCCTACAAATGCTCAAGGACAGAGGATACCTTGTGTCGACGGTAGGGTTGCCTGTGACAAGCATGTGAATTTGTTAATGAGGTTGTCCTCTGCACATGAGCTTAGTACGCCCCTTTCAAGCTGTGTTTGCGTGAAAAAGGTCATTTCCGCACCCAATGCAGAGAAGTCTAGCGGCCAGTGACTGACCTTCCTCAATGTTTCTGGTTCCGTCGGTGCACCAGTCACCTACGGCTGCACCTTCCAATCCTTTGCGGGTCTGAAGCTAAAGATTCCCTTTTCTCTATACCTGCCTCCTCACTTAGCCTGTCCTTTCCATGATCATGCTGCCTCTCAGGTGTCCCTGCCCCACTGTACCACCCGCCCCAAAGGGTGAGGCGCATGTTCAAACCAGAGACAATTGCCTGCCCTTGTGCACCCTGTCTACCCCATCGCAGGAAGAGCTCAACTTGACCAAAGACATGTTCCGTGAGCGCTATGGCGAAAACCCGCGCAAGGATGACTTGACCATCCTGGTGCCTCGCCAAGATGACCCGACAGAGCAGGTGGGTGCAACAGACGTCTATTGCCCATCCATACCCTTTGCACACCAGGCCCTGCGTGCCGTGCTCTCCTGCTGAACCATACCCTTTGCACGCAGGGTCCTGCACACAGACACAGCTGTTGGGTCTGGCACGCATCCTGGTGCATGCTCCATGTTTAAGTGTGAAGAGTATGTGTTTTGGAGGGCTTTGGCCTGGTTGCAAGAGGGATAAGTCAGTCCCTGGGTGACCTTTGGGTGACCTCACATATTTGTTTTTGTGATATGGTCCCAAGTCACGCACAGGAAAATTTTGGCCCCCTTGCTCTGCAATGCTTCTTGCAGATGTTTGTTTTCTTCCCTGAGGAGCAAAAAGTGGGCGTCAAAACCATCAAGGTACCCTCGCAAAGCGCATGCTGCTGCTGTCCCGTGACCCTTCAGCATGGACTAGGAAATCAGCAGCTTCCCTCCTCCCTTCTCCCTCTCTCTCTCTCACGCACACACAAGCACACACTTATACACACAAGCGCATGCTCTCGTACACACAGGTTTGCATGTCCTTAGCAGAGACTCCAGGGCATGCATGCTGGGCTGCTGGAGCAATGCTTCTCATCCCCAGATCCGGTTTTTGTGCTGCTATGTAGACCATGTCATGGACTGCTCAGTTTTACATACTGCCATGTGGACCATGCCATGGACTACTCAGTTTTACATACCGCCATGTGGACCATGCCATGGACTGCTCAGTTTTACATACCGCCATGTGGACCATGCCATGGACTGCTCAGTTTTATGTACTGCCATGTGGACCATGCCATGGACTGCTCAGTTTTATATACTGCCATGTGGACCCATGGCATAAACCAATGAGATATTGAAGGCCATGCCCGGCTCCATTTTGTGTGCTGCCATGCGGACCATGTCATGGACTGCTGGGATGCCGAAGGCAGGTCGCGCTCATTTAACATACCAGCCCGGTATCAACATACCAGCCTGGCATTCAACACATCACTCCTGCGTACACACAGGTGGTGGCGGAGCGCATGAAGAGTGAGGGCGTGTCGCGAGCCATCATGGTCATCTCCTCTAACCTAACACCCTTTGCCAAGCAGTGCCTCATGGACCTTATGCCCAAGCTGCATATTGAGCAGTTCACGGAGAATGAGCTTCTGGTTAATATCACAGGTGCTGAAATGATGAGCACGATTTGGGCTGTGGCTTGATGTTAGCATCTGATAGCCCATGGGTTTACTACAGTGGATCTCAGATTCTCTTCCTGTTCGCAAGATGACCCCATAATCTCCACCATCATTCACTTCTTTTCCTGGCTTACTGCCATGAAGCATGCAGCTGCACTGGTCATGTACAAGGTTATAGGTTCTCCTATCAATTGCAAGCTGTCAGCTTCATATCCTTACTGCAAATATCTACCTCATGCCTGATACGCGGAAGCAATTATGACCACTCACTTAAATGATGGAGCATCCTCCATGCTTGCTCGCGCAGGTGAAAGATGGTGCTTGGGTTTGTGTGAGCATCCCCACCTTGCCCATGATCTAAATTGTGTGCCGAGCCTCGCCAACACGTAATTGTTTGTACTTGTCTATCTCTGCAGAGCACGTGCTCGTACCTGAGCATCGGATCTTGTCAAAGGAAGAAAAGCAGGTGCTGCTGGATAGGTACAAGGTCAAGGACACACAGTTGCCTAGGATACAGGTGAGTGCTGAAGTGTGTTTGTGTCTGTTCACCCAGGAGAGTAAAATGCCATGCTGCGTGTTTGGCATGATGAGGAGCATGAATGGCATGGGAGCGCATGAGCGCACAACCAGTCATGTACTTGCATACATTTGCTCAGCATTTATTTGAGCCGCACTCCTACACATATTTCTAGAGGCTGAGTCATGCTCATCTGGCCACAAACCACCTTCTGCCCGGTGTCTGATGCTCTGGTGCGATGCGCACGGTGGACTCCCTCATCCAACGCATGTCCACTCCTGTGTGCATGCAGCATTCGGACCCTGTTGCACGCTACTTCGGGCTGCAGCGAGGTCAGGTGGTGCGCATCGTGCGGCCGAGCGAAACGGCAGGTCGCTACGTTACTTATCGCTTCTGCGTATAGGTCAAGGTTGCGTGTACACGAAAATTGTGGGAAAAGAATGGATTGCGTTTGTTGCAATGGGTACTAAATACCGGCACGGAGCCTGAACTGAGCGCTATGGACGACCTTGCTTGATATCTGTAAGTACTTAGGGATGTACCTGCAGAACCTGGCAAATCTGTGCTTGACGTGTGTTGCCGAATGAACCGTGGCATTCTGGCCAGTTCAACATGTTCTTGCCCGAGCAGCAGGAAAATGTGATCGAAATCGGAAGCTAACTCATCTATTCACTCCGTCGAAGGATGCCTCTTGTAATAAGGAGCAGACGAACGCGACAGAAGTAGAAAACAATTATCGATGTTTTGATGGAAGAAATGGTGTCGTGAGAAGTTTTGAGGCAGAACCTAGCGCCTCGGTCAAGACATTTGTTAAAATTCACACGGAGGAGGCAAAAATGTGGAAGGTGAGAGTGACATCACATCGACGCGTGGGCAGGCGCTGCACTTTCTGTTTTGGGACTGGACTGAGCTCCATTCTCAACGAGTTGTCGTTACTGCACCTGATTTCCAGGATAATCAAACACACAGAAGACTTCACAGGCCTCCTCCCCATGAGGACGAGTCGCCTTTCCTTAAGGTCTGATCTGACATCACATTGTTACGTACATATAATCGATGAGAATCGATGCTGTGGCATCAGCCGACCATCCCTTTTCCCACGTAACATTGGTATCAGGAGCTGGCCCTCTCTGCAAGTCGAGCAGAGTACCTCAGGTGGTAAACACTCGCAGAAAGTGCACCTGCGGTCAAGGATTCGATCCTCGGCGGGAGAGGTTCTAAATCCAGGAATATTGTCCCCATGGCAATCCGAGGACGGATTGGGCCAGGTAGGGGGGAATGTTACGTACATATAATCGGTTCAGGTCATGGGCAGCATGCCAACTCAATCAGCCCATTTGCAGGGCTGTACTGACATGTCAACCCCGAGGCACGAGCATTGCTGAACTAGCTAGCTGAGGGAGCTTGACATCACTTTTGGCCGGAGAGGCGAGCTGGCTGGAAAGCTGTTTTTTTTCCTATTTTGTTCCATCTTTCAGGCCATGCGGACCGCCATTTGGGCTCAGCAGCTGGAACCGACAGCTCACAAGCCACGCTCGACCCGCAACCGCATGGCCAGGGTGCTGGCGTGGCGTGATCAGCAGCCGCCTGTGAACACGGTGAGAGGAGGGCACAATTCTCACATCGCAACTCTTTATGCAAAGGAAAAGGGCAGCCATCCTGCTCATGATTGGTCGTCTTTGTCACCATACTGCTCGTCGCGCAATCCTGAGCTTGAGCACAAGGGAGCGGACACTAGAAGTTTTGCAGTCGTACTGCTTGCACTCATGCTGTTCGTTGCAAAAATTGGTGGGAAGATTCTACTTGCAGTGGGCACTTCTGCTCAAAGGGATGTGTCTTAACTCAATGTGGGCACTCGGGCCTCAGCTGTGAGCTAACACACACCGACGCCTCACGTAGTGTGCAAGCATCAGTTGGTTGGAACGCATTGCGCGCTGTGCGTGGCCCACATTGGTTGGAACACGTAACGCTGTGCGTCAAACGCCTTGCGCTATGTTTTGACACCAACGCTCTGCACCCTTTATGGCACGCAAGCGCCCCAGCCTCCAGCCAGCCTGCCGAGGCGCGGGTTCCAGGGTTCAACATGACGGCGCCCCCAAGGCAAAACCCTGTGCGCGCCCAAGGGTGTGTGGTCCCTTGGATGGCCTGAACTTGACAGCCTCAGGGCCTTGCTGCCCCAGGCCAGGACCCACTGCTGGATCGGCACGCCCTGTGCCATCCCTTTCCCACTCAACCCCCACCCACCAGCATGGCCTGCAACCTACAACCCACGATCCACCGGCGCCGCCAGCGTTGGAGCCCTGGGAGCAGTGCTCGGGGCAAACCACCGACCGACAGCGCACTTACTCAGTACAGGAGGCCTTCACTTTGTCCAACAGGGCATCAAGTGGGTGTCCGCAAGCGGGCCCTGCCCCTGCCCCTGGGCCCCATACCCAGCAGTCACCAAACTCCCGCCTGCAAGCCCTGGCGCCCCCCCAGCAGCAGCAGCAGCACAGCCTCACGCTCTTTGCTGCGTCTGGCGTGCCAGCTTGCTTGGACGCCAGATGCATACCCAAAGCGCTGGCTAGCAGGCTGGGGCCCTGGACTCCTTCCCCTTCACCAGCGTCTCGCACCTGGTGGCTAGCAGACGCGCCCCAGCCGCACCACCAAATGGCGCCTCCAAGCAACAAGTGAGAGCCACTGCCCCTGCAACCCCAATGTTATACGCACTTGGAAGGGTCAAAGCACATTAAGACGCCAATGAGGGCTTATACCTCAATCGGCTCACCAAACCTGACACAGTATCAGTCCGATCAGCCGGTTTCTGTTGCTCCAACCAACTTTCCTCACACACACACACACACACGCATATAAGCTTTGTAGCCCGCAAAGCAACCTCCCAAGTAGCACCAGCACGTCACTGGCTTCCACACAATCGCCCACATACAGTATCTCCTGACGCCACCTGTGCGCTGCAATGAGGTGCATTAACACTTCAGTGAGAGCATCGGCAAGTCTTTGAGATTGGGTTTAGGATCTGATCCTGCTGTTGTGCAGCCATGCGGCCTTGCTTGTGGGATGTTGCAGCTCTCGTTGAGATCACTAGCCTAGATACGTGAGGTGTGCCCAAAGACATGCTACTGGTTGCTCTTGTGCGCCAGCAATATTTCCAATTGCAATGTCACTGAATGCATTGTTGGGGAGTTGAGACCTTGTTGGACGGATTTGATGAGTAGGTTAAGTGGCTGGATTTGCGAACTTAAAGGTGCACGTCACATAACCATGTACCCCCTTTGCTCCTGTGAAGCTTATCCTGCATTGGTTTCTAACCAGTGCACCTATCTGCAAGGGCTCTAAATCTAAAGCCGGTGCATGAAAATCACATGCTTCTGTCCAATTCCAGTTCAGAAAGCAACTTTTCTCCAAGAGAAGTGCTATCGGTATGATCTACCCAGAATTCTGAAATTGAATCAGTTCCTTGCCCTGCGCAGTGGCTCGAGCAGGCGCTCCCTTGACAGCTTCACCTTTAGCTTCAGGAAGGATGGCCAATCTGCATCACCAAGCAATCCCACCAAAGGCAGCTCCTGCTCCAGTGCTTGCAAGGAGGGCTGGTCAGCTGCTCCAGCCAGGGCTGCCGCATCAAGCAAAAGCCTGGACTCCGCACGCAGTGGTGAGCTAGACACCTGCCCTCATCCCGTCCATTGCACCTTTTCCCGTTCCAGCTCTGTGTGTCACCGCTGCAATAAAAGCATGAAGACAGCTGCTGCTCCAGGTGAGGCAAGCAGCAGGAAGGATGTCAGCGTCAAATTGGGACGCTTGACATACGCACTCCTTCGCTTACGTGACTTGGCACTTTGATGGAAAGGTGTGGCAGCTTTTGCCACCATAATTGTGGGATGAGGTCTGCATGGATCATGCTCAGGCAGCAAGCTAGAGGTTTGCGCATCTTATGGGGGGACTGATGTTGTTTGTGTGTGTGAAGAGACTTGTTTGCAAGGTCAGGGTTATTTTTAAGGCTGCAGAGATTGAATTGATTTCTTTCATCATTCATCTGTCCAAGGAATCTTTGACGTAGTTAACCTGCCCGTGTAATTCATATTTTCTTTCCCCATCAACATGTGGACCCATCCCCTTATTCATTCCCAGCATGCACAGTCAATGTATTTCACTTATCACCTGGAGTTTTACTCATTTAGTATGCAAAAGTTTACAGTTCATACTCAGTTTGTGCCTCCAAAAGCAGCAATCATTTTAAAGCAGTAGAGCATGCTGGTGTCAGAGGGTCTTTCTGACCACTGATTACTGTCCAAACCAATGTGCATGTATGTGGTGTGCCCTGCGTTGCCTGAGCCAACACAGGTCAAACCATTGTAATGTGACCTCAGCCAATTTGCATGTTTAGAGGCACTGGGCTTCTATGCCGATTGGTAGCTGAACGTTTCTGGTTGTTCTTGGTACTTAAAAGACCTCTTTGTAACCGACTATGTCGGGTACATGCCATGTAAGCCTTATTCTCTGTTTTGATAAACTAACATGATGCATCTTTGATCTTTTTTATTTGTTGAGATGTGCCCAACTATTTCTTATCTGTCTTGGATGTGTAACTTACCTGATCTGGTATGATATTTGGTATGAGTAATATCCTTTCATCTTTGGTCTCTATGTTTCAATTCAAAAGTCTTGTAGTATCTTTGATATCTTATTCTTTCCTCTTTCTTACCAGTTGATCACATAATCTTATCAAGACCAATTCTTATTTGTTCCACTGGAGAGGCTTGGATTGTTTGGAATATCATCTGTCATTTCTATGTTAGATCTACTGTTGTGTTTTGTCTCATACCACTCTCTAAGCTGAAGGCTTGCTCTGGGCACTTTCAAATCTCAAGTCTGTGATGGGAGCAGATTCTGATTTACATAAGAGTAAGCAAAGACTCATTCATCCGTGCTGTATATTTTAGAAAGAAAAACTACGTCGGCTGTGAAGTTCTCCCTTCATCAATTGAGGTGTGTATTCAGTGTAAGAATGATACTTTAAAAAGGGAGGGGAATGCTCCTAGTTGGAGTAAATTCTCGAGGCGGGCTTACAAGGGGGAAAAAGAACAGGAAAAAAGGAGTAATGGAGGACAGGTGTCTGGGGGATGAAGGGCAGGAAGGGAGGGTAGGAGCGAAGGAGCGAGGGAAGGAGCGAGGGAAGGAGGAAGGAAAGAAGTGGAGTGGAGAGAGAGGAGAGTAGTGGAGAGGAGAGGAGAGGAGAAGAGAGGAGAGGGAAGGAGAGGAGGGAAGGGCAGAAAAGAGGAGAGGAGAGGAGAGGAGAGGGAAAGAGAGTGAAGGAAAGTGCAAGGGTCCTTAACCAGCCAGGTGGATGGGGGTCTCAGGGAGTAAGGACTGTATAACAAAGTAGAGCAAGTCATTCACAAAGCACGCCATCTGGCCAGAGAAGCACCAGTTTGGAAGCATTATGGTCAAAACACTGTAGAAAGTGGATTAAGTTTGAGTGTGTATGAGAATTCTATAGGATTGTAAGTAAACTTGATCTTGGATCAAACAGTCTATTTGAAATTAAGTTCTCTGACATATGAAAGACCATAGTATATGCCCCTAGGGGTTTCCCTGAGTTACACTCTACATCTAGCTAGCTCTGTTCATAATAAAGGGAAAGAAGAAGGAAATAAGATGAAAGGAATATAACAAAGGAAAAAAGTAAGGCATGAACTGAAACCTGAATCTTGGAAAGCACCAATATGTTCGAGGAAAGGCAGGCATCCGAGGAACAAAAATGATGTGCTAGAAATGCACCAAGAGCAAGAGTATTGAATCGAAAGGGAAATGGCGCTGCAAGATGCATGCTGCGCGCGCTGTGTGCGCACAGCATGTACATGTGTGCTCGTGCACCTTTGCGCGCTCACACAGCTGGCACCATCCCTGCCCAGCTGGTCCCCAGGTCCACACTCTTTAGCAACGAGAAAGTCAGCGCCTGGCTTTTAAGGGGCAAGCGTGGGTGCGGTGAGTGGAGCGCTGAGTGCTTGGCCCCGGGAGTGTGCACATTCACGGCCCAAAGATAGCACTTTTACATTGCCTTGCTGCTGGCGCGTGCGCAATGGGCGAGGACCCTGTGTGGACCCACTGTGTGGACCCTGTGTGGACCCTGTGTGGACACCCTGTGTGGACAGCCCACCCTGTGTGGACCCTGTGTGGACCCTGTGTGGACACCCTGTGTGGACACCCTGTGTGGACACCCTGTGTGGACCCATTTACACTTGCGCAGGCTGCACTGTGCTTGCATCACAGCACTGTCACCATTGACCTTCGTGCTCTCCACAATGCATGCAGTACGTCCTGCCACAATGATGTGCAAGCATTGTGCGCACCAAATGTGCGTGGATATTTGGCACAGTTCGTGGATACAGGCACATTGATACTTGGGCGCAGCATAAAATCAGGCCATCCATGCTGCGCTCAGACTCGCGCTTGATCAGCAGTGCTGCAATGCGGATGTCATTCAACCCTTTGCAACCTCACGCCTCCCTTATACCGTCAGAAGGGGCTCACTTCCACCAATTTAATTGGATTCAAAGTAGGGCGGTGCAATTGAAAACAATGTTGCAACCACCACAAAAAAATAGCTTCAACAAGGCCACAACTCTGTCCCACAAGCCAAGCAGTCGACGTCCAGATTCCCGGTTGGCATGTGTTTTGTGTTGATGCCTCATTGGAGCCTGCATGAATGGCATAGCCTGCATGATTGGATGCCTCATTAGAGCCTGCATGGATGGCACCCGAAAAAGGGACAGACATCATCTGGTACTAGCACCAGAAAGTCCTCCAATACATTGGTGTACGTAAGTAGACTCTGCTGCATCCTTGAGCTTTCAGCATCTATGTCATATTTACGAATTCAACAGCAATGCTGCCCCACACCTGCAACTCCAGCTAGACAGATTCTACACTTTTACAATTGTTTAAGGGCTGACATTGAATATGAACATAATAAAGTCATGCTATCTACTGCTACACCTCTCTATCTTAAATACCTGGGCATCATCCTTAGCCAGAACGGGAGGATGACCAGTATCTCAGGCCTGATGGCACATGTTTTTCAGGTGCCACAGTTCGTACCGTCTGATGCCCCCTTCCTTTATCTTGGGCTTGAGCTCACCATGGATTTAAACTATAAACACCAGATCCAGCGCATGACATGCAACCTCAGGGAAAAGCAAGAATCTCTGAGGGCCTCCCATGCCTCTCCATGTCAGACACTGACCATAGTACGCACAGACAGTATCTTAGCCTCGCCTACTCATGTGCTGTCACCCCCTGCACCAAAGCTGGCTTGATAATCTGGGACACCATTAACAATCATGTCATCAAACACAAATTCAAACTCTGGAATTTTGCTATGAAAAGAGACTCCTTGAATTTTGGGCTAGGTGCACCCTCAATCTGTGCTAGATACCCAAGACGCCTAGCCACTGCAAATGTATCCAGCCTAGAGGATCCTTTAATGTGGCATTGCACAGTCACCCTCAACCTTCTCGCCAAGAAAATGGCGCACATTCATGGTCTTACCAAAGGGTTCCTGACCACATGGGAAGGAACTAAACTACATATCAGGCAACAGTTGAGTTGCTGCATGCGCCTGCTCAAACTCATGAGCATCTACCCAAGCAAGCTCCACCTCATAAAACAAGCATACACAAATGAAGCCCTCTCACTTTATAAGCCACTGCCCTCTCTACCTTAATCACCTTCATCACTTGGCTTCTCTTGAGTCCAGGCATAAGTGGGCTCTATAATCTTAGCAAACCCCCTGGAACCCATATCATGTCAATGGCACAGCTCCAGTCCAAACACCCCAAGGTATCTGCTAAACACAAGGTAGCACTCAATAAGCCATCAGCCCTGGTCAACTGCCCTCATACCACGGATCTCACCGCAGATGTGATTTGATGACGTTCTCACAAATTGAAACCAACTCCCTCTCCGCCTACCACAAAATTAACAATTAACATATCAGCAGACTTTTAGATACTCACTTCAACTGCCCATCCGAATCTGCATCCACCACTGATTCAAATTCTAGCCCACCAACGAGCACCTCACCCCAACACAAGCGGTCCCCCTCCCCAAACCACGCTTCACAACCTACTTTGCACACTCCCTCACTGGACGCCACTTACACTATCCACCAACCCAAACAACAACATCATCCACCAGCCCAAATGATACCACTCCAAATCAGGAAATTTTGCTGCAAACACAAAGCAACATGCAAGCACACACCTCACCAAACACACCACACACCCGACCAGACACTACGGACACACCAGATACTCTTATCTCCCAATGCTAACCCACCTTGTAAAACATTAAACACCAATCACAAGCAGGATACCTCAATGGCCGCTGACATAAATGTCTTGCTTACTCAACCCTCCCAAGTATCCCCCCTTGTCAACAAACCCAAAACAACCACATACAAAGAGGATCACTTTCATGTTCCTACCATCTTGGAATGGATCCATGATCACCAACCCTTACTCATGTCTCCTGAAAGCCTATCCCCACTTGTGTTATAAACTTGGAACAATCCCAGCCAATGAGACTGCCTACGCTTCCCCCCAATCCTGGGTAAGTCAAGAGACTCCGCTTCCCCAGGCCTCTTGAAATCTTCATATCATAGCAGTCTGGAACACAGCTGCACGGCTTAACCTAAGTCAACACAATCCTACATGGCTTCAAGATCTTGCTTGCGACATCCTTGAAGCAAATTGGCACCTCAACAACATTGCTAGCCACCCCCATATGCAATGCTAGGCACGCTGAGACAGCACTTGGTCTCAAGAAATTTGAGAAACTTCACTCAGACAAAATGCAAACGATCATGTGCTCCCACAGACCTACTTTGGGTGACGTGGCCCCCCTTTCCCATCATTCCAAACCGGGACTCGCACATAAAATTCCTGACTGGAAATCCTGGGCCCACACAGACGGTAGCTGCCATATCCAAGAAGGTAAAACATTTATTGGTGCAGGGGTCTACCACCCCAGCTCAGGCAACTCTAACTTGGTTGAACCAAATGGTGCTGGTATAACCAACACCAAAAGGAGAGCAGAACTAGCAGCTATAGCTGCTGCTATCACACACGACCATATTCATGTTGCCACAGACAGCCTTACCTCACTCCATCAAATTAGGAAGCAATTGCTGTACCCTGAGAAGCATTGCCACCATGTCCAAGGAGACATCATCAAAATCCTTTCTAATTTTATCCATAAATCTCAATCCCACATCTTTCTTTACAAAGTGAAGTCTCATGCTGGTATTGCTGGAAATGAATGTGCAGACGCCCTTGCAAAATACCAAGCTTGCCATGGTGACAGCCTCCCAGCTGAAACAACCATCCGCACCGCAGGCCCTGGCGGCAATCCCTTCTTTGATATTAGCTGGTTAGCTGTTGAAGAAGTTATCAATCAACAAGGATCTGGCACCGAGGCTCCCTAACATGGCCCCAGATTGACGTACCTTCCAAATCTTCAAGCCGCACTAAAATCCCACATGCTCTCGGCCCATAGACTGGGTTATGCTAACACGAAAACAGGGTACTACTCTTATTACCTGATGCTGCTTCCACAGGTCCACAAAGGCATAAGCAATTCTTTTTGGAACATGTCCAAATTCTCTCTCCAAAGGAAGAGCAATTTCTTCCACTACCGCACAGGCAACCTTTTGAAAACACGCTTACCGCTTAAAAATGTTCACCAGCCTTCAGTGTCCACTCTGTCAGCAAGCAGATAGTGCTCTCCATATCCTTCAGAATGTCAACATACAATCATCTCAAGTATGATCACTGAACGCCATAATGTTGCCTGCAGATTGATTATGAAAGCCATCAGCAAAGGCTCTTTGGCAGATTGTTTGGTCCATTTGGATGCCGGCAGTTCTGCCCAACAAAACCTTAAAATTCCTGAGCATGCTGATGTCAGAACAATAGCTGGCTTTTTTATGCTCGTTTATCTGCTAGAGATAGACTCACCTCTATTCGCCCTGATGCCATTTGGTCACTCCCTTACCTACTAAAAAACACAAATCGCCTATCACTCCTCATCTGCACCAGGTGTCACCTCCTAGACAACGCAGCAGAGATGTAAACAGAATTCAGGAGCTCAATGTCAACAAGAGGGAGATACACCTCATTGAGGTTAAATACTGTGAAGACACACGGCCCGGACACCAATTAGAGGCCTCTAAAAAACAACATGAGGTTCTTTGTAAGCGCTTGAAGGCCAAGAAAATTATCCTTAACACTAGTCTTCTTGGTGTGGGAGGCTCTATCTACACCTCACACACTCTGAATCATCTTAAAGAGCTTGGCCTTGATACACATGAAGCCCATAAGACTGCTTTCAAATTACATGCTCATTCTGTGCTCAATGCGCACAAATTGACAACAACACGACGCGTTCTTGAAAAATCCAGTTGCTTCCAAGGTCTTGGTCTGGAGCAAGGGTTGCTTGTCACCCTCCAGATCCTCACTAGTTCTTCCTTTTCCCTATTGGGCCAATGTGTCTCCTTATCCTTCATTGACGTGCGGAGTGGGTTCACTGCCTACGCAGCTCTTCTTATTCTTTTCTTTCTGGATATTGGCAGCAAAGACTGCTTGGCATCGCTCAACTTACAGATCCCTGTGGGATCTACCAACAGAACCACCCTTAACGACTTTTTCCCCTGGGCTCAAGCCCTCGCTTGGCAGGTACAGCTATAATTGCAACCTTAACTAGCCTACCCTCAACGACTTTCTCCCCACCGCTCCCCAACTAAGCAAAGATTCACTCCTTGTCGTCCCTATAATGAAAGAAGAAACTTACCAGACGCCCACCTTACCAGTGAATATGAATGTAGAAGTAGGGCAGGGTGCAGAGGGGATGGAGGGCCCTTAGCAACAGCACCAGCCTGGTGCTGAGCCCATCAGCCTTTGTCTAGGGTCGAACTCTAGTCAGTTCACACCCAATCAGCAGCACATCCATCTAGTGGAAGCCTAGCTAGGCCTGTTATCTTTGCAATACTTTCTCCTATAGGAGCCAGCTTGAAGCCGCTGACCAACAGCACAGCGCGCTTGGTCAACACCTTTGCCAAGCTGTAGCCGAAATCCTTCTGGGAGAGGGGGGCACCATCTACAGCATGGAGCCTCTAAAAATCTCAGTCTAGATCCTCAGAAAGCTACCAAGCTTGCTATGATGCTCCATGTGTATTCGGTTGAGTATGCCTGTAAACTTGTGAGTACCAGACGTGCCACGTTTGTCCAGCTTTTGTGCTTTGAAGAAAAATTATGCCGTCTCATTATCTAGGACAGGAGTGGGGCGCTGCAAATAACCCTTCTGATCTTCATTGACTTCTTTTGTCTTGCCTTGCTAGTTGATTTAGCTCCAGACACTTGAGCAGGCGGCGGGGCACCTGTGATGGGAAGTCGACTGTCCACCCTCATAACCTGTTGGTTCGAGGTGCGATCCTCAATAGAATGGATCGGCTAATCTGCCCTTATTCGGCACAGCCTTAACCTAAACCTGAACCTAAAAGGAAGGCAAGGTACCAAAACCAAGAAAGTCCAGGAGCTGTGTATCTATCAGTCTAAGCTGCTAGTCTGGGACCAGCTCTTGCCACTAAGGTCTGGAATGAGCAGCCAAACAATGGAAGAACTCAACAAAGGACACTCTTGCTGCCGTGTTAAGCACTCCTCATAGTAACTCTGAGAAAAGAAAAGAAAAAAGAAAAAAAGAAAAGACTACGCTAACAAGGTAACCCCTGTTTGCGTGAATTAAGGAAGAAGTTTACATCTGGTGCAAGCACCAGGCAAATCTCCACCATCAAACGAGGAAGAAGGTCATTAGTGGGGGTCAGGAGGGTTCTGGAAAGAGCCATATGATCTTTCCTTTATGTTTTTCAACCTCCTACTTGTATTTATGATCTTTGTTGCGTATTGAATAGAATGAGTGTTTAGATCAAGAGTAAGTTTTCTTACTCTACACCGGTCTAGGC
>LKMJ01002872.1_pt1 | contig 15951 bp, 16 predicted proteins | sample 643391 | NCBI WGS metagenome assembly LKMJ01 (sample SAMN04112250, study PRJNA286221) | soda lake metagenome | biome: soda lake; feature: Kulunda Steppe; material: water; isolation source: sample PL-Br10 brine of Picturesque Lake | place: Russia: Kulunda steppe | collected 2010-07
ACGTCGCGTTGATCTACATCTCACACGACCTCTCGACGGTCTCGTACGTCGCAGAGGAGGTGAACGTGATGTATCTCGGCCGGGTCGTCGAGTCGGGGCCGACCGAACGGCTCATCGAAAACCCGTTGCACCCGTACACGCAGGCGTTGATATCCGCGGTGCCGATCCCCGATCCGAGTTACGATCGACCGAGGACGGAGATGGAGGGTTCACCGCGCGATCCGATCAATCTCGAAAGCGGGTGTCGGTTCCGGGATCGGTGCCCCGAGCGGATGGACGTCTGCGAGCAGACGCCGGAGTATCGCCCCCACGAGGACGGCGGACAGCACGTCGCGTGTCATCTCTACTACGAGCACGAACGGACCGAGAGCGATCACGAACAGCGATCACAGAGCGCATCACAGCCGAGTGACTAACATGAGCGAGATTACCGAACGACTGGAGAAACGACACGGACGCGAACGCCACTTCGGTGGAGACCGAAAAGCCGAACCGAAGTCGATGGCGAACGAATCACCGAACACGAAACCGGATAACGGAGGTGAGAAGCTATGTCTCGCCTGAAATATATCGCGATGCGGTCCCTCCAGACGGTCTTCGTCCTCTGGTTGGTCCTGACCGGACTGTGGATCATGTTCCGGATGATGCCGGGCGATTTCACCGCCCGGATGGTTCACGCGGGGGCGGACGCCGAAGCGATCGAGGCGGTCAGAGAAAGCTGGGGACTGGACGATCCGCTGTACGTCCAGTACTGGCGATACATCACGAACTTCCTCGTCCTCGATGTCGGAACGTCGGTCGTCTACCGGGTCGACGTCTGGGAGTTCACCAAACTGAAGATCTTCAACACGTTCATCCTCGTCGCGCCCGCGATCACGTTCGCCTACATTCTGGGGTCGGTCATCGGGACCGTCATCGGGAGCGCTCGCGGCTCGCTTCTGGAGAAGTGGGGACTCGTCCCGCTCATTTTCAGCGGCTCGTTCCCGTCGTTTTTCACCGCGATCGTGTTGATCCTCGTCTTCGGTGCGGCGCTCGGATGGCTCCCGACCTCGGGGATGTTATCGCCCGGCATCCGGGGTGAACATACGACCTGGTGGGGGCCGTATCTGACGGGCAATTTCGCCGCCCACTACGTCCTCCCGTTCGTCGCCGTCGTGCTCCGGTATCTGTTCATGCCGTCTTTGATCATGCGGACGAGCGTGGTCGAAACGAAGGACAAGGCCTTCATGGAGTATCACCGTCTCACCGGGTTGCCGGTGATAAAGCGGTGGCGACACCTCGCCAGACACTCCTCGCTGCCGGTCATCACCGTCTATCCGGTGTCGATGAGTCGAGCGCTCGGCGGCCTCGTGTTGATCGAGACGGTGTTCAACTGGCCCGGAATCGGATTCGCGCTGGTCGAGGCTGTGCTGGCCCGCGATTATCCGGTCGTGCAGTTCGTCTTCTTCATCGTCGCCGCGTTCGTCATCGTCTCGAACTTCCTCGTCGACATCATCTACGGGATCATCGATCCCCGGGTGACGGTAAGCGAGTAGTACCCGTCCGCGTTCACGCAAACTTCTTTTCGGACGCCGGCATCGGCACGAACGCCATCGTCACGACGAAACAGACGCCGACGACCGTCACCGCGAGTAATAACAGGAAGGCAAAGCCGAGTCCGAGCGTATCGGCAGTGACACCGAGGATGGTCGGGGCCGCAGCGCCGACGAGTAACATGGCCGTCCGGACGAGTCCGAGCACGCCGCCGCCGAGATCCGAGGGGATAAGTTGCATCAGGTACGCATCGCGGACCGGACGGAAGCCGTGAAAGCCGATCCCGAGCAGTACCGTCGCGATGACGAAAGCGACGAGACTCGACGCGGCGAGGACCGCGACAATACTGAGCGCCATAAGCGAGAACAATACGAACACGAGCCGGATCGAATCGTATCGATCGCTCAACGCCCCCGTCGCCGTCTGGCTCAGGCTGAGCGCGAAGAGCAGCCCGTACAACAGACCGGCCGTTCCGGCAGAAAGCGTCCCGACCGTACTCAGATACAGCGGGTAAAACGCGGTGATGCCGGTCCACACGAAGGTGAACGTCGTCGAGACGACGACGAACGCCGCGAAGTGATAATGCCGGAAGATACCGAGATACGATCGCCAGGGCGTCGTCCGCGACGCGTCGATCTCCGAACGAAGGCTGCCGCCGTTCGCCCGTCTCGAGCTTTTGATCGATTCATACAGGAGCACCAGACAGACGACGGCACCCGAAAGGAAGATGAGCCGCCAGCTGACTGCGACGTCGAGTACGAACACGACGACGACCGGCGCGAGAACGCCGCCGAGAATGCCGACGGAATCCATGACGCCGATCGAGAGGCCGGTCCGGTCGGGGTACAGACGCGAGAGGAGGTTGATCGCGGCCGTCTTGTGAACGCCCGTGCCGACTCCGATAAGCCCCATGGCGAGCGCCAGAGACCAGAAGGGACTGGACAGAAAGACCAAAAGCGAACCGACACAGAAGACCGCCGTTCCGGCGACGATCACCAGCCACTCGTTGAACCGATCCGAGAGGTATCCGCCGGGGAACTGCATACACGCGTACCCGAAAAGGAGCACGGAGTAGGTAAAGCCGACCGCGGCGGTGGAAACCGAGTACTCGAGCTGGATCGTCTCGAAAAGCGGCGGAAAGACGTACCGCAGATACTGGATCATAAACCACAGAAACGAGGTGAGGATGACCGCATCGAACATCGAAAGCAGCCGTCGTAGCTCCGATCGATCGGGAATCTGGGTTGGCAGCTGCATGGATTCAACGAGAGGGGGACCACCGACACCGATCGGACGGAGACGGAACGCGATCGAGGTAGTTTCTGTGCGGCGGCTCTTCACTCATTGGACGGGCTGTACTCCGATACATGGCGAGCGTCTATCATTGTTTACCTTTACTTTTTTCGCAAGTACTGGATACGGATGTCTACTCAGTCGCTACTTTCGCCGACGATTGATTTATTCGTCTCGTCAGTCGGCGATACTTCAGAAGTTCATAAATAGCTTTCGAGATGGTCGGAATCGACCGCGACTAGCCGATCAGATCGTCCCCGCTCAACGGAGAGATACGCCGAAGTTCGGCCGACACGTGAGACCGCCGGCGATTAGGAAAGAGAAAGAGTAATGCTGTCCGGGAATCACACGATGATCGTGCTACTGAAATCGACCGACCTGACCGAGACGGCGGCGAAACTCCGGCGTGGCGAACGGGACCTCACGGCGTACGTCGACAAACTCTGTGACCGAATCGACGAGGTCGACGCAGACGTCGAGGCGTTCCTGCCCGAGGCCGATCGACGGGCGCGATTGATGACCGCGAGCGGCGGCCTCAGAGAGCGGGTCGATTCGACCGATCGCCCGCCGCTTTACGGCGTCCCGGTCGGAATAAAGGACATCGTCCACGTCGAGGGGTTCCCCACGAAAGCCGGCGGCGAGGTCCCGCCGGAACTGTACGGCGGTCCGGAAGCGTCGATCGTCGAATCGCTCCGGGACGCCGGCGCGCTCGTCGCCGGCAAGACGGTCACCACCGAGTTCGCGATGTCCGCACCGGGGCCGACGCGGAACCCCCACGATCTCGATCACACGCCCGGGGGGTCCTCCAGCGGGTCGGCAGCAGCCGTCGCCGCGGGACTCTGTCCGCTGGCGGTCGGCTCACAGACCAACGGTTCCGTGATCCGCCCCGCGGCGTTCTGTGGCGTCGTCGGCTACAAGCCCAGTTTCCGACGCATCCCCCGAGACGGCGTGATTCCCCTCTCGCCGTCGGCCGATCACCTCGGGCTGTTCACACAAACCGTCTCGGGAATGGATCTCGCTGCCGGCGTGGTGTGTCGAAACTGGCGGCGAGCCGATCCGGACGACGAGCCCACGCTCGGGGTCGTCGACGGCCCGTATCTCCAGCAGGCAGCTCCCGAAGCGCGGGAGGCGTTCGAAGAGAGCGTCGAGACGCTCGAAGCGGCGGGGTACGGCGTTCGGCGGGCGACCGCCTTCGAGGACATCGACGCGGTCAACCGCCACCAGACGAACCTCACGAACGCGGAGATCACCCTGAGTCTCGGCCCGTTGCTGGAAGACCACGAGGAGACGTTCCGACCGGTCACGAGAGAGCGCGTTCGGGCGGGATACGACGTGACCGCAAAGGAGCTGTTCGAGGCTCGCGAGAACCGAGAGCGGCTCCGGGAAGCGCTGGTCGAGCGGATGGAACGGGCGGGCGTCGATCTGTGGCTCTCTCCCGCGGCCGTCGGACCGGCACCCGAAGGGATCGACAGTACGGGCGATCCGATCATGAACAAACCCTGGACGCACGCCGGCGTGCCGACTGTCACGCTGCCCGCGGGCACCGTCGACGGGCTTCCAGTCGGCCTGCAGGTCTCGGCACCTTTCATGGCCGACGAGCGGTTGCTCGCGTGGAGCGAGGGAATCGAAGCGGCCCTCTAGACGGACCGCCCGCCGTCAAAAAGTTCGCCCGGAGACGGCATCAGAAACTCCGATCGGAGAGGTTGAGTTCGATCTCGTTTGCTGCCCCCCCGAGTAACGCCGGGAGTCGCTCACGGTAGCGATCGTCGGTGAATCGCTTTTCGGGACCACTGACAGAGATCGCACCCACGACGTGCCCTTCGTGACGAATCGGACACGCGACGGCACGGAGGCCGCTCGTCGTCTCCCCGTCGTTGTAGGCGACACCGCTGTTTCGAACCGCCTCGATCTCCTCGCGAAGCCGTTCGTGGCTCGTGATCGTCGCCGGCGTGTAAGCGGCCAGCGTCAGTTCCTCGAGTCGACTGTCCGGTTGGGCGGCGAGGATCGCCTTCCCGCAGGCCGACGCGTGCAGCGGCGCCCGCTTGCCGATCTCGCCGTTGGTCCGAGCGGCTCTCGATCCCGTCTTTTTTTCGAGGTAGACGGCGGTACCCTGCTCTTCGGCGGTGTACCAGACTGTCTCTTCCGTCCGATCGGCACACCACTCGAGCGTCGGTTCGATGGTCTCGAGTACCCCGTGTTGCTCTCGTGTGAGCCGCCCGTATTTGAGAAACGTCGATCCGAGACGGAACCGCTCGTCGTCGCGAACCAGCCATCCCTGCTCTTCGAGCGTCAGTAGATAGCCGTGAGCGGTGCTTTTCGCGACGTCGAGTTCGTCGGCCACCTCGAGCGTGCTGACGCCGTCCGAATCGGAGACCAGCTCGACGATGTCGAAGACACGCCGGGCTGTTTTCACCCGACTCGACCCGTTCGAATACGTTCCCATACCGGTGAAGTGGCCGCCGTATACCAATAACGTTCAGAATCACGCAGATACTACCGGACAGCATCGCACGTGATGCCCGCAGAGGGTCCGAAACCCGCCCCGGATTCCGATCAGTCGGTAGTTGTATATATCCCGTTTGCGATAGCCACGGTATGCGTTCGCTCACCGATACCGAAATCGAGGAACTGGCCGAATCGATCGGCGTCGAGGTCGCCGAGGGCGAATTCGAAGCGATCCGCTCGTACGTCAACGAGAACCTGACGGGACTCGAGCGTGTCGACGAGATCCGACTCGACGAGGGCGTAGAACAGCCCGGCGAACGGGAGTGGTGGACGCCCGCAGAAACCGAACACAGGGCGATCGTCACCCGATGTGACGTCCCGCCGACGCCGGAACACGACGGGACGCTCGATGGAGCGACGGTCGGGCTCAAAGACATCATCGCCGTCGCCGGCGTGCCGATGCAGTGTGCATCGGAAGCGATGGTCGGATACGTCCCGCGGACGGACGCGACCGTCGTCCGCCGGCTTCGCAAGGCGGGAGCGACGATCGCCGCGAAGACGAACCTCGACGAGTTCGCCGCCGGCGCACGCGGTGTGTCCTACCGCGGACAGATGACGAACCCTCACGATCCCTCGCGGATTCCCGGCGGCTCTTCGGGCGGCAGCGCCATCGCCGTCGCGACCGACCAGGTCGACGTCGCACTCGGGACGGACACGGGCGGATCGGTTCGAATACCGAGCGCACACTGCGGGATTGTCGGATTGAAAGGGACCTACGGGCTCGTCCCGCTTTCGGGCGTCGTCGAGAACACCTACACCATCGACCACGTCGGCCCGATGACCGGAACGGTCGCCGACGCGGCGGCCGTTCTGGACGCGATCGCCGGCAAGGAGCGGGCCGATCCGGCGAGTATGCAGGCTGCCGGACGGGACGAGTATCGGATCGACTCCTACGCCGAGGCCGTCGAGGAGGCGCCGCCGCTTTCGGAGCTCACTATCGGCGTCGTCGCGGAAGGGTTCGGCGAAGGGGCCGCAGCGGACGAGGTCGAGTCGGCCGTCGTCGAACACACGAAGGAGACGCTCGATCGGCTGGCCGACGCCGGCTGTACCGTCTCGGAGCTTTCGATCGAGTCGTGGGAGCAGGCCAGTGACATCAAACGGACGCTCAGTTACACCGAACTGGCGGCCCACTGGCGGGACCGGGGCGCGCCGGTCCGCCGCGGCGGAACGATCGACGAGGGATATCAGGCCGCTCTCGCCGCCCGAACGCGTTCGAACAGCACGCTCACCGGGCCGTACTATCGGGCGCGAAAGATCGCGGGAGCGTTTCTGCTCTCCGAGAAGGGCGGACGGACGTACACGCGCGCGCAGGCGGCCAGACGCGTCCTCGAGGAGGACGTACGCGACGCCCTCGAGGGAGTCGACGTCCTCGCGACGCCGACGGTTCCAGGACTGCCAGCGAAGACCGACGAGGCGGCCGATCCCGGATTGAGCTACTCGCGGAACACCCGACCGATGAACGTCACCGGCCAGCCGGCGATCTCGATTCCGAACGGGACGGAGCAGGGCGTTCCGGTCGGCTTCCAGCTCATCGCGGACTCCTTCGAGGAGGCGAAACTGCTCGCGGCGGCCGCGAGCGTCGAAGCCGAGCTCGCGTCGTAGGATCGAACATCGGCGTGTGAGCTCTCGACCGCGTCTTTGAGCCGCCATCTGGGATAGAGTCCGTTCGGATGGACAAAAGTTCAAATAATATCGAGTGCAGCTAGACGTATGCCTGTCAAAGTAGTGTCAACTGGCGGGACGATCGCGTCGACGGAGACGGCCGGCGGCGATGCTGCACCCGAACTTACCGGGGAAGATCTCGTCGCCGCAGTCCCCGAGATCGAAACGCTCACCGAGGTCGAAGTCGAGGACTTCTCGACAGTTCCGAGCCCGCACCTCACGATCGAAGACGTGTGGGATCTGACCGCCCGTATTCGAGAGCTCGATTCGGACGCCGACGTCGACGGGATCGTGATAACGCACGGAACGAGCACGCTCGAAGAGTCAGCGTACTTTCTGGACCTGTGTTACGATGGCGAGACCCCCGTGGTGTTCACCGGGGCGATGCGGAATCCGTCGCTCGTGAGCCCCGACGGTCCTGGAAACGTACTCGGAAGCGTTCGGACGGCGATCGACGACCGTGCGAGCGGGCAGGGCGCGCTGGTGGTGCTCAACGATCGCGTCCATACGGCCCGTGAAGTCACCAAGACTCACTCGTCGACGCTGGATACGTTCCGCGAGCCGGAGTTCGGCCATCTCGCCACCATCGAGGAGGATCGAGTCACATGGCGGCGGCAGCCGGTGAATCCGGATCCGGTGTTCGATCCCGATCCCGAGAAACTGACGAACGAAGTCGGATCAGTCTGGGTAACCGTCGATATGCCCGAAACACGGATCCCAAGCCCTTCAACGGTCGATGCAGTGTGTCTGGCTGGAACCGGAACCGGTGGCTTTCCACCACATATACTGCCCAAACTACGCGAACTTCGAGCGGAATCCGTCCCGCTCGTCGCGACGACTCGATGTCCCGAAGGGCGGCTGGGTCGAAGCACCTACGATTTCCCGGGGAGCCACGCGACGCTTCGGGAGCTCGAGGCGTACTTTTCCGATCTGAATCTTCAAAAGACGCGTATCCGGGCGATCGTCGCACTCGCGGCCGACCGAATGGCGGACGCCTTCGATCAGCCCTGATGATACTTGCTTTCCCGTTCGGGTGGCTCTCATAGAACGCCCGTCGATCGAGAGCTCGAGTCAGCACGCAATCCCCGGCGCGACCATCTCTATGTGTCCGTAATCTCGACGTCGAGAGCCCCGTCAGTCAACGTTCGTCGTTCGATAGCCGCGAGCGTCTCTCTGGAGGCGTCGATCGTGCCGACGTGATTGCCGGCGAGTTCGCCAGCCGGACTCTTGAAGTTCGTCGGTCCGCACGCCAGCAGGATCTCCTGTTCGTTCCGGTAGCCCGGGTACAAAAGGACGTCACCGCGAGACGGATACGCCGTGTGATTTTCTCGCGGGAGATCGGGAAGCTCGAGATCGTCGATGTCGATCCACGTCGCGTAGCCGCTCCAGCGAACGTGTACCAGCTCGGAGGTAAGCGGGAGAAGATCCCAAAGCGCCTCGACTGATTCGGGGGCTTCTGCGGTGAGCAGTTCGATTCCGAACGACTCCGAGTCGATGGTGATGGTGAGTGTACTCATAGTCGGGCGCGACGACCCGTCCTGTGGGAGCCGGAACCGGGCGTCCCCGTCGACGAGTCGCCACGAACGCCGATACCGCGATAGAAAAGTTATACTTGTGGGTCCTGCGGCCGCCGAGCGGCTGCGGTGGGTCCCGTCCATCGGGCGTCGAACGCTGCGGCAAAAGCGATCGATCGGAGGCGAGGGGGAAGATTCGTTCAAAACTTCGGGACAGCACAACAGTTTACTCGCCAGCACCGCTCGGCGAGGTATGGTCACGGTAAGCGAGAGCCGACTCCGAAGAGATATCGAAACCAACGCGGCGTTCGGCTCGATCGACGCCTCGGAGGGACACGGTCGAACGGTATTCGTCGGCACGAAAGCGGACAGGGAGGCCAGAGACTACCTCGTCTCCCGGCTGGAGGACGCCGGAATGGACGTCCGTATCGACGCCGTCGGGAACGTCGTCGGGCGGTGGGCCCCGGCGGCGGCCGATCCGAACGCGGCGCCGATCGCAGCGGGGAGCCACCTCGATTCGGTCCCCGAAGGCGGCATCTTCGACGGACCGCTCGGCGTCTACGCGGCACTCGAGGCAGTTCGCGCGATACGGGACGCCGAAGTGACGCCCCATCGCCCCATCGAGGTCGTCGCGTTCACCGAAGAGGAGGGACAGCGATTCGATCCCCTCGTCGGCTCGAAGGTGGCGGCCGGGGCGACGACCCCCGAGGCGGCGCTCGAATCGACCGACGACGACGGCGTGTCGCTAGGGTCGGCACTCGAGACGATCGGGTATCGGGGAACGGGACGTATCGACGCGTCCGAGTGGGACGCCTGGCTCGAAGTTCACGTCGAGCAACACACCGAACTCGAATCACGCGGCGTCCCGGTCGGTGTCGTCACGTCTATCACCGGGATCAGCCGGTGTGACGTCGAGATCGAGGGCGAGGCGAATCACGCGGGGACGACGTCGATGGGCGAGCGAAGCGATTCGCTCGCCGCGGCCGCCGAGTTCATCCTCGACGTAGAGCGTGCGGCGAAGGAGGTAGTTCTCACGGACAGTTCGACGGCCGTCGGCACCGTCGGATCGGCGACGATACGACCGAACGGCGTCAACGTCGTCCCGGGCGGTGTCGAACTCGGCGTCGATATCCGTGACATCGAGGGCGAATCGATTGAGGCGCTGGTCGATCGCGCTCGCAAGAGTCTCGCACGGATCGAATCCGAGCGCGAGGGGATCGTGACGGAGCTGGATCGATACTTCGACGTGACGCCGGTGGAGATGAGCGAACGGTGTCGGAAAGCGTTGTACGCCGCCGCCGATCGGGCGGAGATCGACGTGATGGATCTCCACTCGGGAGCGGGGCACGACACCATGGAGATCGGCCGAGTGACCGACAGCGGACTGGTGTTCGTCCGTTCGCGGGCCGGGATCTCCCATAACCCCCGCGAGTGGACCGACTGGGCCGACTGTGTGCGTGCGACGCGGGTTCTGGCCGGAGCGATCGTTGATCTGGCGAGTGAGTAACGTGTTGTAAAGACCCGGAGCCAAAATGTAATATTAATATATAGTTTAAATTTATGCTAATATAATATTTCTGAAAATAGAAGATAGCTATTAAACCAAGTATATTATCTTATATCAAGCGAAATATCCGCTAATATCTAAAAGTTTTTAATGTTTTTAGATTTAATTGCAATTAGTAGGATTTTACCTACCCCTCAATACAGATAGTATAGTTTATTATAAAGTTGAATAATCAAAAATCATATATTTATAGGCGCGCGCGTTCGGAGAGGTACAGAGATCCCGGTCGCTTCTCTCGGATCGAATCAGATATTAAACGTCCGCCCCCACCACGAAACAGAGACTCTATCATGCAGCAAAAGACATACGACGTCGTCGTCGTCGGCTGTGGCATCGCCGGACTCGCCGCCGGACTGCGACTCGCAGAACAAAACACCTCCGTCGCCATCCTCGAAAAAGCACCCGAAGAAAACCGCGGCGGACACACCCAGTTCACCGAATCGTTCCGTATCCCCACCGCGGATATCGAGCTCGAAAAAGACGTCGAGTTCAACGTCGAAGACTACAGCGCCTCCGATTTCTACTCCGACATCATGAAGGTCACCAACTACCGCGCCGACGAGGAGCTGGCCAAAACCGTCACTCAGGAGGCTGCTGAAACCTTCGAGTGGCTCACCGAGAGGGGACTCGAATGGGAGTATCAGGCCCCACACCCCGGCTATACGGCCGGGCGCGTCTGGCTCCACGGCGAGGATATGGTCGACGATCTCGTCGAAATCCTCGAAACCGAGGGCGCCGACATCTACTACCGGGCCGAAGCACAGGAACTGATCCGCGAAGACGACGGCACCGTCACCGGCGTCGAAGGCTACCTCGAAGGCGAACGCGCCCGCTTCGAGGGCGACGCAGTCGTCCTCGCCGCCGGCGATTACGGCTCCAGCAAGGAGAAACGAACCCGCTATTACGGCCCCGGCTACGGCAATATGAAAGTCCGCGGCAGCCGATATAACACCGGCGAGGCGATCGAAGCGGCGATGGACGTCGGCGCGAAATCCGACGGCGAGTGGGGCGACGCCCACATGGCGCTCATCGACGCCGGCTCCGAAGACGTTGAGGGCGGCATCACCCGCATCGACGGCTACCAGTACGGGCTCATCCTGAACCACGATGGCGAGCGCTTCGTCGACGAAGGCGAGGACGCCCGCGCGCACACCTACGCGAAATTCGGCCGCCGCATCTTCGAACAACCCTACCACGAAGCGTTCATCATCGTCGACTCGAAAGTCGTCGACGACGTCGCCCACATGGGCCCCTCGCGAGCGATCACCGCCGATTCGATCGAGGCGCTGGCGAACCGACTCGACATCGAACACGTCGACCAGGCCGTCGAAACCGTCGAAGCGTACAACGCCGCCTGCGATCCCGATGCCTTCGAGAGCTACGAACCGAACGAACTGGACGGCAACTCGACCGACGGACTCGAGTTGCCGAAATCCAACTGGGCGATGCCCCTGGATGAGCCGCCCTACACCGGCTATCCGGTCACCGGCGGGATGACCTTCGCCTTCGGCGGCGTCGCGATCACCCCCGACGCCGAGGTGCTCGATACTACCGACACCGTCATCCCGGGACTGTTCGCGGCCGGCAACTCAACCGGCGGGCTCTTTTATAACAACTACCCCGGCGGCACGGGACTGACGAACGCCGCCGTCTTCGGACGCATCGCCGGCGAAAACGCCGCCGAGTTCGTCAGCGAGTAACCCGCGGGACCGGCCGTATTCAAAAAATCCGGCGTCTTCAGCCCGATCAGCGGAAGAGTTAATCAGCGAGACGGCGATACGTGGACGAACGATGAGCGATCAGATCAATCCAGTACGGATCAGGCGACGACTTCATCGATATCCGGAACCGTACTGGCGTGAGTTTCACACGACGAGTATCGTCGTCGAAGAACTCGAACGGCTCGGGATCGACGAGATTCACGTGGGGCCGAACGCGCTCGACGTCGAGAGCCGATTGGGCGTGCCCGGCGAGGAGACGCTCGAGGAGTGGCGAGTGCGGGCCGAACGCGAGGGCGCCAGAACGGACGTCATCGAGGCGACCGAGGGCGGAAAGACCGGCGTCGTCGGCGTCGTCCGGTGTGGTGAGGGCCCGACAGTCGGCCTCCGGGTAGACATCGACGGGCTGTTACAGCGCGAGTCGAGCGACGAGAGTCATCGACCGGCCGCCGAGGGGTTCCGCTCGGAGCGCGCGGGGTTGATGCACGCCTGCGGCCACGACGCGAACACCGCGATCGGGATCGGCGCGCTCGGCGCGGTCGCCGACTCGGCGTTCGAAGGGACGTTCAAGACCTTCTTTCAGCCCGCTTCCGAGATCGAGGGCGGCGGCAAACCGATGGCGAACGGACCGCACATCGACGACGTCGACGCGCTCCTCGTCGTGAACGTCGGGTTCGATTACTCGACGGGCGAAGTCGTCGCCGGCGTCGACGACATGTACGCCATAGAGCGGTTCCGCGCCGAGTTCACCGGCGAGTCGTCCCACGCCGCGAAAGCTCCCGAAGCGGGGCGAAACGCCATTCAGGCGATGACGACCGCCGTCGGCGAGCTGTATGCGATCCCGAGACACTCCGGCGGTCCGACGCGGGTGAACGTCGGAACGATCGAGGCGGGACAGACGACGAACGTCATCGCCGACGGCGCCGTCATCGAGGCGGAGGTTCGCGGGGAAACCACCGCCCTGCTCCGTTCGATGCAAGAGCGCGCCGAAGACGCGCTCGAAGGGGGTGCCCGGATCCACGGCTGTGACGTCGCGACCGAGACCATCGGCGAGGCGCCGAGCGCCGACAGCGACGAGGAGCTCACCGACCGTGTCTACCGGGCGCTCGGAGACGTCGACGGCGTCACCTCCCGGATCCGGAACGCGACGTTCGGAACCGGAGAGGACGCTGCCTGGCTGATGAACGCGGTCAGCGAGCGAAACGGCGGGCAGGCAACACACGTCATCGTCGGGGCCGAGACGCCGTCGGGACACCACACCCCGACGTTCGACATCGACGAGCGAAGTATCGAGATCGGAATCGACGCGGTCGCCCGGACAGCGGTCGCGATCGACGACGGTCGGCGGTGAGCCGTTCATACGGATTGTCGTCGTCTCGTAGCGGTGATCGCTGACGTCGGGCGAGCGAGCAACGGCTGGCGACGGTGATCCCGATCAGTACACGTACAACACGAAGATCATCAACGCAACGCCGCCGACGATGCTCACGCCGAGGACGACCGCCACCGCGAGGTACTGATCGATCTCGAGGAGGACGAGCAAGAACACCAAAAAGAGGTAATGGAGCACCGCGAGGACGACCCCGAGTTTCAGCCACTTTCCTTCGACGACGAGGTTTACGTTCCGGTCGGATTCATCCATGCGATCGGCTCCGTTGACCGATCGTTCCTTCCCGGGGGGTAAAACTACTGGGTCATACTGACGGACGAAATCGAGTGCAACCGACGCACGAGCGATCCGCCGTTCGCTCCGTCGAACGGCCCCGTCTCGGTAGAGCGTCTGTACGTTCGTTTGTCCGGGAGTATCAGCCGCGATTGTCCTCCCGCCAGGAAGCCGGCGCGACGCCCAACCGTAGCACGAGCGGCCGATACAGGATCGCAACGACGAGTACGATCACGAGTTCCACCCAAAAGCCCAGATCGCCCACGGTCTGTCGTATCCCGCCGAGCACGAGAAAGATCAGAATCAACATCAGGAGGTAATGAACGACGACCTCGAGGAGCTGTGTGGGTTGTTTCATTTTCGTGTTAGGATGCTCGAATCCCTTTTATATCCGTCTTGCGCTGTTGGCGTAGAGACGACGACGGTCCGTATCAGACCGGCTCGAACCGGTAGCCGTCCCACTCCTGGGAGCCGTCCGCGAGTTTGATTCCCACGCCCGGTTCGCGTAACTCCTCGACGTAAATCGGCGTGACCGCGGTTCCGATCTCGACGTCGTCGGTCGTGGTCTGACCGAGCGCCCGGACGGTCTCGCCATCAATCTCGAACTCGACGATCGCCAGCGTGTTCGGTTCCCGAACGCCCGGCGGCGTCGCCGTACTCGTCGTCCAGGTCAGCACCTCGCCGGTGTGCTCGCTGAGGTCGATCGTCTCGACCGGTTTCGAGCCCCCGCGACTCCGCGGGTGTCCCGGGTAGCTGATCGATCCGTCCTCGTATCGGTATGCGTCCATGCTCATGGTTATCGGGGTGTCTCGAAGATCGCCGTCGTCACGCAGTTGCCGAAGCCGCCGACGTTGCAGGCCAGACCGACGTCGGCCGACACCTGTCGGTCGCCGGCCTCACCGAGTAGCTGTTCATATATCTCGTATCCCTGGGCGACGCCGCTGGCGCCGAGCGGGTGTCCCTTCGATTTCAGCCCGCCGGAGGGATTGATCGGAAGTTCGCCGTCGAGCCGCGTCCGGCCGTCCATGGCGTCTTCCCACGCCCGACCCTTCTCGGCGAAGCCCAGCGCCTCCATCTGGAGGAACTCGAGGATTGTGAACATGTCGTGCAGTTCCGCGACGTCGACGTCATCGGGGACGAGATCGGCCATCTCGAAGGCCTGTTCGCTGCTTTTTACGACACCCCCCATCGTCGTGGGATCCTCCCGCTCGTGAACGACGTGGGTGTCGGTCGCACCGCCGATCCCGGAGACGACGACGTACTCGTCAGCGTACTCCTCGGCGACGTCGACCGGACAGAACAAAAGCGCGGCGCTGCCGTCGGTGACGGGACAGAAATCGTACAGCCGAAGCGGATCGGCGATGATCGGACTTTCGAGTGCCTCCTCGACGGTGATCTCCTTTCGGAACTGCGCCTTTTCGTTTCGCGTCCCGTTCTCGTGGTTCTTGACGGCGACTTCCGCGAGGCTCTCGCGGGGAGCGTCGAACCGATCCAGATACATGCGCGCGGTCAACCCCGCAAAGGAGGGGAGCGTCACCCCGTGTTTGTACTCCGCCGGGTGAGTGATCGACGCGATGATATCGGTCGCTTCGGCCGTCGAGCGGTGGGTCATCTTCTCGCCGCCGACGAGAAGCGTCATCTCGCTTGCGCCCGACGCGATCGACTGCCAGGCGGCGTAGATTCCCGCCCCGCCGCTCGCGCTCGTCTGATCGACCCGCTGGCTGTAGGCCGGGATGAGACCGAGGTCGTGAGCGAGGGCGTTCATGATACCCGTCTGTCCCTCGAACTCGCCGCTCGACATATTCGAGACGTACAAGTGCTCTACGTCCGACGGCGAAACGCCGGCGTCGTCGAGACACGCACTTCCGGCTTCGGCGAGCAACTCACAGACCCACTCCTCCCGCTGTCCGAACTTCGTCATCGAACCGCCGATGACTGCGACTGGCTCGCTCATCGCCTCCGTCTTCGAGGCGGGGGAGGGTAAAACTACGTATATTACCGAACCGTTAATTCCGTCGCTACCCAATCGCTGACAGCAACGGAGCCGAGAACGGACCGGCCAAACGACGTGAGAGAAGATGCGACATCACCCCGGGGAAACGCGATCGGTACTGATACTCTGTACGCTTCTCGCGGCGATCGCGACCGCCGGAAGTCTCCACTTCAGCGAGGTGATGGGACTGTATCCCTGCGAGCTGTGCTGGCTCCAGCGGATCGCGATGTATCCGCTCGTCGTGGTGTTCGCCGTCGCCGCCTACGAAAACCGTCTCGGCGTCTGGCGGACTGCACTCCCACTTTCCGTCGGTGGCGGGTTCGTCTCGGCGTATCACTCGTATCTGCAATCGACGCCGTCGACGACCTGCACGGTCGGCGGCGGATGCGAGAGCGTCCAGTTCGAACTGTTCGGTCTGCTTTCGATACCGAATCTGGCGTTGCTCGCGTTCGCGAGCATCACCGCCGTTCTTTCGGCGGCCGTCGTATGGAATCGCGAGTGAA